>CEUZ01258805.1_pt1 | contig 27501 bp, 22 predicted proteins | sample 361511 | NCBI WGS metagenome assembly CEUZ01 (sample SAMEA2622822, study PRJEB7988) | marine metagenome | biome: marine biome (ENVO:00000447); feature: surface water layer (ENVO:00002042); material: "saline water (ENVO:00002010), including plankton (ENVO:xxxxxxxx)" | depth 5 m | reverse complement strand
AAAGCAAAATATGAAGAAAAAAAGTTTGAATGCAAAAAAGATAATTCTTAGACATCTCAAAAATAATCATATTTACAAAATTTATAATAATTTTGAAAAAATATTAGATGCTGATCAGAGTTATGCTGTAGCTTTATCTGGCGGTCCAGATAGTTTAGCACTCTCATTTTTAGCCAAATGCTTTTCAGAATTAAATAAAACAAAAATTAAATTTTTTATTGTAGACCACATGTTAAGAAAAGATTCCTCAATAGAGGCAAAGAAGGTTCAAATACTGTTAAAAAAGCACAACATCAGTTGTAAAATATTAATATGGAAGGGTAAAAAACCTAAGTCAAATATTCAATCAATGGCAAGAAATGCTCGTTACTCTCTTTTGACCAATGAGTGCAAAAAATTGAATATCAAAACATTGTTGCTAGGTCACCAAATAGATGATTTACGAGAAAATTTTCTAATTCGTCTTTTAAGAGGGAGTGGGCTAAAGGGTCTAGTATCCATGGATAAACAATCAGAATACAAAATAAATGGTATAGAAATTTATAGACCTTTAATTAATTTTGAGAAGAAAGATCTTGAAAAAGTATCACTTAAAGTTTTCAAATTTTATGTAAAAGATCCCTCGAATAAAAATATGGATTTTAAAAGGATTAGAATTAGAGAACTGCTTAAAAAACTTGAATTAGAGGGACTTGATAAAAAAAAATTAAATTTAACAATTAAAAATCTAAAAGAGTCAAACAAATCTATAGAATTTTACACTCGAAAAAATATTGAGGAAAATTGTCATTATTCAAATACGAATAACAAATATATTTTATCTAATATATTTTTCGAGCAATCAAATGAAGTTGTTTTTAGGTCACTCACATACTTGCTAAAAAAAATAAGCTCAAAATACTATCCTCCTAGGGGAAAAAGTGTCAAAGGCGTGATTGAAAAAATAAAGTCAAATAAATTTAGCAAAATGACTTTGGGGGGTTGTTTTATTGAAAAATTCAATGAAACTGTATTAATTTCTTATGAAAAACAGAAAAAAAATGATATTTAGAGTTAAAATGACACTTGTTTAATTGGTAATAATTCTTATTTTACTATTATGAATTTAAAAAATCTAGCAATGTGGGCTGTTATAATATTTTTGACCATCGGCCTATATAATATGTTTAAAAATCCTCAGGGATCAATAAACAAAAATAATACAATAATTTTCTCTGAATTTTTATCAGAAGTAGACGCAGGAAGAGTTGTAAAAGTCGAAATACAGGGTAACAATATAAACGGAATTTTATCTAATGGTGAAAAGTTTACAACTTATGCACCAAACGATCCAAATTTAATTGAAAAACTTTCAGACAAAGGTGTAAGTATATCTGCTGCTCCTTTAGATGAAAAAATGCCTTCACTATTTGGCGTACTGCTATCATGGTTCCCGATGCTATTACTCATAGCTGTTTGGATTTTCTTTATGAGACAAATGCAAGGGGGAAAAGGTGGTGCAATGGGCTTCGGACGTTCTAAAGCAAAAATGATGAATCAACTTAAAGGTAAAGTGACTTTTAATGATGTTGCGGGTGTGGAAGAGGCTAAAGAAGAAGTAGAGGAAGTAGTAGAATTTTTAAAAGATCCAAAAAAGTTTAGTCGGTTAGGTGGAAAAATACCTCGTGGATGTTTGTTAGTTGGCCCTCCTGGAACTGGTAAAACATTATTGGCTAGAGCTATTGCTGGAGAGGCTGGAGTACCTTTCTTCACAATATCAGGATCAGACTTTGTTGAAATGTTTGTTGGCGTTGGTGCTTCGAGAGTAAGGGATATGTTTGAGCAAGGAAAAAAACATTCACCATGTATAATTTTTATTGATGAGATCGATGCGGTTGGAAGAAGTAGAGGAGCAGGTCTCGGAGGTGGTAATGACGAAAGAGAGCAAACTTTAAATCAGTTACTTGTAGAGATGGACGGTTTTGATACAAATGAAGGTGTTATAATCATAGCGGCAACAAATAGACCAGATGTCTTGGACCCAGCATTATTAAGACCAGGTAGATTTGACCGACAAGTTGTCGTTTCAAATCCAGATATTATTGGTAGAGAAAAGATTCTAAAGGTTCATGCAAAAAAAATCAGTATGGCCCCTGATGTAAACTTGAGAACTGTTGCAAGAGGGACGCCAGGTTTCTCGGGTGCAGATTTAGCAAATTTAGTTAATGAAGCAGCATTGTTGGCGGCGAGAAAAAATAAAAGAATAGTAACATATCAAGAATTTGAGGAAGCAAAAGATAAAGTCATGATGGGTGCTGAAAGAAGATCTATGGTTATGACTGAAGATGAGAAAAAATTGACGGCTTATCACGAGGGCGGCCACGCTTTAGTATCATTCAATATGCCTAGTTATGATCCAATTCACAAAGCAACCATAATACCACGTGGACGAGCTTTAGGAATGGTAATGAATTTACCTGAGAGAGATAAGCATGGACATTCTATTAAATACCTTAAAGCTAGATTAGCAGTTTGTTTTGGAGGTAGAGTTGCAGAAGAAGTGATTTTTGGAAAAGATAATATATCAACAGGAGCAGGTGGTGGTAGTGGTTCAGACATTAACCAAGCTACACAACTTGCTAGAGCAATGGTTACAAAATATGGTATGAGCGAGGAATTAGGACCAGTTGAATATGGCGAAAACCAAGAAGAGGTATTTTTGGGCAGATCTGTTACTCAAACTCAAAGTGTGTCAGAGGCTGTTGCACAAAAAATAGACAAAGAAATAAGAAAACTTGTAGACGAAGGTTATAATCAGGCTAGAAAAATTCTAACTGAGAAAATTGATGACTTACATAAAATAGCAAAAGCTCTACTTACTTACGAAACATTAACTGGTGAAGAAATTGAAAATATAATTAACAAGAACATTTATCCAGCGGATAAAGAGGACTTAAAGGCTAATGAAGATGATCAAAATTCAGCCCTTGGTTCAATTGGATTAAAACCTAAAATTGTTCATTAGAAAATAATGACTAAATATTACACAAGAGTGTGTAATTTTTATCATGGTGAAGAATCGTTAAAAAAACTTAAAAGTAAAAAAGCACTTCCCTTAAACGGTAATAAATCAATATCATTTGATACAATAGAAATAATAAGTAGAAAAAATAATAAAAAGATTTTTTTCAAAGATATAAAGTTTCTTCAAAAGGTACAAAAAATAAAAGTCAAAAATGACCTTAAAAAGATTACAAAAAAAAAGATATTTAAAAAACTTGATTTATTACAATCCCCAATTTTGATGGGCGTATTAAACCTAACTCCCAATAGTTTTTCTGATGGAGGACGGTTTAACAAAAAAAAGAAAGCATTATCACATATAAAAGAAATGGTAGAATGTGGATGTAAAATTGTGGATATTGGTGGAGAGGCAACTAATCCAGGTTCAAATGATATTAATGAGACTATCGAATGGAAAAGAATAAAATCTGTTCTTAATGAAATAAAAAAAAAAAATTATTTCATATCTCTCGACACAAGAAAAAGTTCGATAATGAAAAAAGGTATCAATAATAAGGTAAGTTTAATAAATGATGTTTCAGGTTTAACATATGACAAAAAAACACTAGAAGTACTTAAAACAACTAAAATTCCTTTTGTGATTCATCATATGCAGGGAACCCCAAAAACCATGCAAAAAAATCCCAAATATAAAAATGTAATCTTAGATATTTATGATTTTTTTTATTCGAAAATCAAAGAAATCAGAAAAGCAGGAATAAATCATAATAATATAATTTTAGATCCAGGAATAGGATTTGGTAAAAATTTGAAACATAATATTACCTTGATCAGAAACATTTCTATTTTTCACTCACTAGGTTTTCCTATAATGTTAGGAATTTCTAGAAAAAGATTTATCAAAGATATTTCTGAAAATAATGATAGTAAATATAGAATAGGCGGGACAATATCATCAAGTTTATATGCAATGATGCAGGGCGTTCAAATTTTAAGGGTACACGATATTAACGAAATTAACCAAAGCATTAAAGTTTTTAAATCACTAAAATTTTAGGATGACAAAAAAATATTTTGGAACAGATGGAATAAGAGGAAAGGTTAATAGTAATAAAATTAATGGAGAAATGTTTTTTAAATTTGGTTTAGCTGCAGGAACATATTTTAAAATTAAAAATAAAAATAAACAAACTGCAATTATCGCAAAAGACACACGTTTATCTGGTTATACTCTTGAACCAGCACTAGTTTCTGGATTGGCCTCTGCAGGAATGAATGTTTTTACGTTAGGTCCCTTGCCTACAAACGGCTTGGCTATGTTAACAAAAAAAATGAAAGCTAATATGGGAATAATGATAACAGCATCTCATAATCAGTATCAAGATAATGGACTGAAATTATTTGGACCTGATGGTTTAAAATTATCTGATAAAATAGAAAAAAAAATAGAAAAACTAATTGACTCAAAAATAACTAAAAACTTGACTACACCAAACGAGCTTGGAAGAGTAAAAAGATTAGAAAGTGCAAATAAAGATTATATCAAAATTTTAAAAAAAAACTTTCCATCTAATTTTAGCCTTAAAGGAATTAAAATTGCTGTAGATTGTGCAAATGGAGCTGGTTACAAATGCGGTCCTATGCTTCTAAAATCTTTAGGCGCAAAAGTTTATAGTATAGGAACTTCTCCTAATGGAATAAATATAAATAGAGATTGTGGATCTACGTTTCCAAAAAAGATTAAATCCCTTGTTAAAAAAAATAAAGTAAAATTAGGAATTTCTTTAGATGGTGATGCTGATAGAGTAATTCTTTGCGATGAAAACGGTCAAGTCATAGATGGAGATCAAATAATTGCAATGCTCGCAGGTAGATGGAAAAAAAAAGGGATATTAAAAGGCGGCGTTATTGGTACTTTGATGTCAAATTATGGTCTACAAAAATATTTAGAAAACAAAAAAATTAAGTTTATTAGAGCAAATGTTGGAGACAGATATGTGAAAGAGAAAATGCAAAAAAATCAATTTAATCTTGGAGGAGAGCAATCAGGACATATAATTCTTGGAAAGTTTGCAACAACTGGCGATGGATTACTTGTAGCTTTAGAGGTCCTTTTTTCGATGAGAAAAGGAAAAAAGGCAAGTGAACTATTAAATGTATTTAAACCTATACCTCAAATACTAGAAAATATAACAGTAAGTGATAAGTCTGTGATAAACTCGTCTAAATGTAAAAGTGCGATATCAATATCTTCGAAGCTTATAAAAAATCAAGGCAGAATGCTCGTAAGAAAATCTGGAACTGAGTCAAAAATTAGAATAATGGGTGAGTCGAATAATAAAAAACTATTATTGAAATGTGTTAAAATAGTTAAAAGGTCGATAAAGTAATTTGAAAATTAATTCTAAAGTATTAATAATCGCAGGATCTGACTCATCAGGTGGCGCAGGGATTCAAGCTGATATAAAAACCGTAACATCACTTGGTTCTTATGCAATGACGGCAATAACAGCGGTTACCACACAAAATACCACTGGAGTAAAATCAATTACTGCTGTTCCAATCAAAGAAATATCAAATCAGATAGAATTTTCATCACAAGATATAAAGCCTGATGCTATAAAAATAGGTATGTTACACTCGGACAAAGTTATTAAATCAGTATTAAAATCTTTGAGCAATATAAAAGTTAAAAAAATTATTTTAGATCCAGTTATGGTTGCAAAAGGTGGAACTAAATTGATAAATTATAAAGCAATAAAAATTCTTAAATCACATTTAATTAAAAAAGTATCTTTAATAACTCCAAATATTCCTGAGGCAGAAATACTAACAAATATGAAAATTAAAAATCCTGATGATATGATTTTTGCATCAAAAATTCTTTTAAAAAAAGGAGCGAAAAATGTTTTATTGAAAGGAGCTCATCTTAATACAAAAGAAATACAAGATATTTTTATAAATAAAGATGAATTGGCAGTCTTTAAAAATAGAAAGATTAATACAAAAAATACTCATGGCACAGGTTGTACTCTATCAAGCGCTATTGCAACCTTCTATTCATGTGGAAAAACATTAAAGAAATCTTGTGAGATGGCAATTAATTATGTTAACCATTCAATAAGGTCAGGGCCGAATTTTGGAAAAGGTCATGGTCCAATTAACCATTTAAATACAATTATGATTAAAAAGAATTTTAAATGAGGAATGTAGTTGTAATAGGATCTCAGTGGGGAGACGAGGGTAAAGGTAAAATAGTAGACTGGTTATCAGATCAGGCAGACATAGTAATTCGTTTTCAAGGAGGTCATAATGCTGGTCATACTCTTGTGATTGATGGAGTTACTTACAAGCTAAGATTGCTTCCATCTGGAATTGTAAGAAAAGATAAAATATCAATTATTGGAAACGGCGTTGTAGTTGACCCATGGGCGTTATTAGAGGAAATTGAAGAAATTAGATCTAAAGGTGTAAAGGTTGATGAAAAAAATTTTATCATTTCCGAATCTGCAAACTTAATACTCCCATTCCATAAAGAAATGGATGAAATTAGAGAGGATGGGGCTGGAAAAAGTAAAATTGGTACCACTCGTAGAGGAATTGGACCAGCTTACGAAGATAAGGTAGGAAGAAGATCTATTAGAGTAATGGATTTAAGATCAGAGAGTAATCTTGATAAAAGACTTGAGACAGTATTAGCACATCACAATGCAATTAGAAAAGGACTAGGTAAACAGATTTTCAAAAAAGAAAAATTAACAAAAGAGTTATTAAAAATTGCACCAGAAATTTTAAAATTTTCACAACCTGTATGGTTGAAGATTGATGAATTTAAAAGAAAGAAAAAGAAAATTCTTTTTGAAGGGGCCCAGGGAGTATTACTTGATGTTGACCACGGAACATATCCATTCGTTACTTCGTCAAATACCGTAGCATCTAGCGCTGCGACTGGAACAGGTTGTGGCGTTGATACAATAAATTATGTTCTCGGTATAACGAAAGCATATACTACTAGAGTAGGGGAAGGACCATTTCCAACCGAACTAAATGATAAAGTTGGTAAATTACTTGGCACTAAAGGAAAGGAGTTTGGAACTGTGACTAGTAGAAAAAGAAGATGTGGATGGTTTGATGCAGTTTTGGTTCGCCAAACAATAAAAATATCAGGAATAAACGGGATAGCATTGACAAAATTAGATGTTCTCGATGAACTTGATGAAATTAAAATGTGCGTAAAATATGAACTTGAGGGAAAGGAATTAGATTATTTACCAGCAGCGGCGGAAGACCAGTTAAAAATAAAACCTATTTACCAAACATTTCAAGGGTGGAAAACAAAAACAAAAGGTATTAAAAATATTGAAGATCTTCCTGAAAATGCAAAAAAATATATTTATGCAATAGAAGATTTTGTAAAAGCTAGAATATCAAGTATTTCAACAAGTCCTGAGCGCAAAGACACAATTTTACTCGATGATCCTTTTGAGATCAAATCGAGATCAGTTAGCTGGTGGTAAAAGATTTTTAGATTTTGCAGAATTTAACATGTGCTTTTGCAATTTTTCGAAAGCTTTGTTTTCTATTTGTCTTATTCTTTCTCTGCTTATTCTGAATTTTTTACTTAGATCTTCTAAGGTTGTTGGATTTTCATCTAACCTTCTAGCTTGAAGTATTTCTCTTTCTCTATCACTTAAAATTTTAATGGAGTCAACTAATAAATCTTTTCTTTGTTTCATTTCCTCTTGTTGTGCAAATTTTAAATCGTGATCGAGTTCTTTATCAACTATCCAATCTTGCCACTCATCACCATCTTCACCAATTGGTGCGTTTAAGGAAAGTTCTTTTCCACTTAGTCTTCTGTTCATAGAGATAACTTCATCTTTGCTTACATCTAGTTTATTGGCTATTTCATTAACCTGTTCATCTCTTAGATCACCCTCATTTCTTGGAGCAATCTGGTTTTTGATTTTCTTTAAATTAAAAAATAATTTTTTTTGAGCTGTAGTAGTACCTATTTTTACCAAGCTCCAAGATCTTAAAATATATTCTTGTATTGACGCTTTAATCCACCACATAGCGTAAGTCGCTAGTCTAAAACCTTTTTCTGGCTCAAATTTTTTCACGGCCTGCATTAAACCAATATTTCCCTCCGAAATCATTTCATTTACTGGTAAACCATAACCTTTATAGCCCATAGCAATTTTTGCTACTAATCTTAAATGACTCGTAACAAGCTTTTCTGCTGATTTTAAATTTCCAGTTGACCTCCAATTTTTTGCTAGCATGTACTCTTCCTCAGCATCTAACATTGGAAATTTTTTAATTTGAGTCAAATATTCTGATAATCCACCCTCATTTGAAAGAGCGGGCAAGTTATAATTTGTTGTGCCACTAGTTGTCATATTTAATATTTATTTAATAAAGATTTAAAATTTTACAATAATTTATTTTATGCTTTTTTCAGTACTTTTACTATATTTTCGAGCTCATGTGGCAAATTTGACTTAAATATCAATTTTTTTCCATTTTGCGGGTGTATAAAACCTAATTCCTTAGCATGCAAAAACTGTCTTTCTAAGTTATAGATAAGTTTTTCAACTTCAGGCTCAACATTTTTAAATTTTTTAAATTTTTTTTTATATTTTTTGTCTCCTAGAATATAATTATTCTTATAACTCATATGAACTCTTATTTGATGAGTTCTTCCTGTTTCAAGCTTGCATTCAACTAAACTTAGTGTTGGAATATTTTCATTTTCAAAAACTTCTAATGTTTTATAGTTAGTAACTGCTTTTTTCCCTTTCGTAATTCCGACTTCCATCATTTGTCTATTTCTTGAACTTCTAGTAATCAATGTTTGTATTTTTCCAGATTGTGGTCTTAATTTCCCCCAAACCATTAGTTGGTAGACTCTATGAATACTGTGGTCTTTAAATTGTAAAGATAAATTTTCATGAGCTTTATTATTTTTTGCAATAACGACTAATCCTGAGGTATCTTTGTCAATTCTATGAACTATCCCTGGTCTTAATTCATTACCTATATTAGAAAAATTATAATTACCTTTTGAATAATTTATGAGAGCGTTAACAATTGTTCGATCATAATTTCCGGCTCCAGGATGCATGGAAATTCCTGCAGATTTGTCTAAAATAATTAAATGATCATCTTCAAACACAATATTTAATTTATAATCATAGGGCTCAAGAGAAGTTTTTTTGATTTCTGGAATAGTAAGACTTATTTGGTCGTTTTCTAATATTTTTCTTGAGGGATTAGCCGATATTAGATTATTAATCTTTAAATTTTCTTTTTTTATTAAATTTTGAACACTAGTTCTACTCAAATTTTTTTCTTTTGAGGCTATATATTGGTCAACTCTTTGTCCTTCGTCGTATTTACTGACAATTAAATTAATGGTATTTTTCATAAATTATAATAATAATACAACATGCGCTCGTAGCTCAACTGGATAGAGCGCCAGATTTCGGCTCTGGAGGTTCAGGGTTCGACTCCTTGCGGGCGCGCCATTATTCACCTATATTAATTAGGGTCCCTTTTTTTCTTGCCTTATTAAAAGAATAATAAAATAAAGTAATTGCTGCAATCAAATAAATTATATTTAACATTATTGCGGTATATAAATTTTTTAAATTTACGGCGTCATTAACCAAGATATTTCTTGCCTCTTCAAAAACATAAACTAAAGGTAATGAATAAGCTATATTTTGAAAAATCTCAGGTAATATTTCTACTGGATAATATATACATCCAAATGGTGCTATTAAAAACATTGTTGACCAAGCAATGTTTTCAAAAGAAGGACCAAATCTTAATAAACCAGCTGATACAAGTATGCCTAAAGTTATTCCAAAAATATAAAGACTTAAAAAAAGTAAAAAAAGATATATTCCTAAACTAAATAAAGATATTCCAAAAAGGGGAGACGTAAGTAGAATTGCTGGAACTAAGCCTATAAGCGCTCTTATTAAAGCAGTAATAATTAAAGACACTATAATTTCACTTATTTTAATAGGCGCTATAAAAAGATTAGTAAAATTTCTACTCCAAATTTCCTCTAAAAAAAGCATATTAAAACCTATGCTTGTTCTAAACAAAAAGTCATAAAGAATAGCACATGTAAGTATGACACCCACAGCATTGTTATAAAATGTACTATGTGATGCAAAAAAATTTGAAATAAATCCCCACAAAGTAATCTGAATCGAGGGCCAATAAATCAAATCTAACACTCTTGGAAAAGATCTTGTTATTAAATAAAAATGCCTCAAAAAAAGACCATAAATTTTAGTTATACTCATTTGTTATCCCTTGAAAGTTTTAGAAATACTTCTTCCAGATTTTTTTTTCCATGTTTTTTAATAAGCTCTTGAGGATTTCCTTTATCAATTATTGTTCCATCTTTCATCATTAATACTGATTTACATAACCTAAGTACTTCATTCATATTATGAGACGCCAATAAAATTGAAATTTTTCTCTCTTTTTTGTAATCTTCTAAAAAGGTTCTAATATAATCTCCAACTTCAGGATCTAAAGAAGCTGTTGGCTCATCCAATAACAAAACATTTGGGGTATTTATTAGAGATTTTGCTAAACTTACTCTATTTTTTTGCCCAGAGGATAACTCTCCTGTTATTTTATTTAACAGGTCCTCTAATCTTAGTTTATCAACAAGATAATCAATTCTGTCCTTTAAATTTTTTACTTCATACAATTTACCATAAACCAAAAGATTTTGTTTTACTGTAAGCTTCTTAGGTAGCTCAATATATGGAGAAATAAAATTAATATTTTTTAAAATTTGAATTCTTTCTTTTTCAAGATTTCTTCCATTAATATAAATTTCTCCACTTGAAGGTTTTAATAAACCTAACATCATTCCTATTGTTGTAGTTTTCCCACAGCCATTTGGTCCCAGAAGACCTAAAACTTCATTCTCTTTAATTTTAAAAGAAATATCTTTTACTGCTTCTTTAGGGCCATAATTTTTTTTTATATTTTTTACTTCAATTAGATCTATCATTTGAATTTCGATGCTCTTTTTAATCTATCATTAATTGCTTGTCCAAAACTTTTATTTGGTATTCTTTCTACTGCAATAGTTTTAAATTTTTGTTTCTTAATTAATCTTAAAATTTTATAAAGATTTTTTGCGGCTTCTTTAAGATTTTTATTTTTTGTTAGATAAAAAAAATTTTTATTGAATATCTTTCTTCTTTTTATTAATATAAAAGCATCACTTTCTTTTGGTTTAATTACATTAAGTCTAATTGGTATTCCTGGAGAATAGTGAATTCTACTTTGGCCTGGTGCAAGAATTTTATTTCTCTTTTTTTTATAACTTAGTTTCATTTTCAAAGTTTTGTTGATCTCCTTTATATCTGTGCCGCCAAGTCTAAGGATTTCTGGTTTATTCAATAAACTTACAATAGTTGACTCTAACCCCACTTTCGATCTGCCTCCATTAAGAACAAATTTTAACTTATTACCAAAATCCTCAACAACATCTTCTCGTGATGTAGGACTTATTTTAGTTGAAATATTTGCGCTAGGCGCAGCCAAGGGGTAATCTAGTATTTTAAGCAAACTCCTAGTCAACTTATGTTTAGGAAATCTTACTGCTAAAGTTTTTTTATTATTAGTCACTAGATTTGAAATTTTGCTACCTCTTTTTTTTTTAAGAATAAAAGTAATTGGTCCTGGACAGAATTTTTTATATAATTTAATAAACATTGAATTAATATGACAATCTTTATCTAGAAGATCTAAATTATAATAATGTACTATAAGAGGATTTTTTTTTATCCTTTTTTTAAGTTTAAAGATCTTTGATGCAGCTATGTCAGAATAAGCGTTTCCAGCTAATCCATAAACTGTTTCTGTAGGTATTCCTATACATTCATTTTTATCCAAGTAGAACCTTGACTTTTTAATATTTGAAAGATTGTTTTTCATGTAATATTACCAACTATTATATGAATGATAAAAATTTACTAGATGATAAAAAATCACAAGTGCTAGAAGATCTAATGGAGGAGGCGAATCAAATTATTGAGGATTTAGAGAATGAAAAAAATTTAGAAAATTCCATAGATAGATATCAAAAACTAATAAAATTGAATAATATCATTGAAAAAAAGTTTCAAGGAAAATCAAAAGAAATTAGCCAAGTTACTAGAGATAAGATTAATATGATTTTGAAAAAGAAATGAAAAATTTGTTTAAAATAGCAAAAGATACTAATACTTTTTTAAAAAGATTTATTCAAAATCAATCAAAAACTAATCTTATTACTCCTATGAAATATGGAATATTTCCTGGAGGAAAAAAAATTAGATCAAAAATTTTAATTGATTTTGGAAAATTGTATAACATTGATTATAAAGTTCTTATTAAGATTGGAGCTGCAGTAGAATGCATTCATGCATATTCATTAATTCACGATGATTTACCATGCATGGATAACGATAATATTAGAAGGGGCAAACCCTCAGCGCATATAAAATTTGGAGAATCAACAGCTGTGCTTGCTGGAAACTCTCTTTTAACTCTGGCATTTGAAATTCTGTCGAGTCCAGTTTTAAATATTAATGAAATAAACAAAATTAGATTAATTAAAAAAATTTCAAAGTTTGCTGGACATCAAGGAATAGCGGGGGGACAATATCTAGATTTGAGTTTTGAAAAAAAGAAAAAATCAAAAAAAGAAATTTTAAAAATGCAAATTAAGAAAACTGGTAAATTATTTAGTTTTTGCGCTATGGTTCCTTCAATAATTAAAAATAAAGATAAAAATACAGTTAGTAAATTTGATAAGATAGGTTCTGATATTGGGCTGCTATTTCAAATTAAGGATGATTTAATTGATTATAGCGGGACTTCTAAAAAAGTTGGAAAAAAAACAAAAAAGGACTTTAAAAAAGGTAAGGCTACTTTAATTAGTTTACTAGGACATAAGAATACTATTAAATATGCAGAAAGATTAAAACTAAAAATTTTTAAAAACCTTGATTATTTTGGTAACAAAACTAGTGAAATTAAAGAAACTATTCATTATATACTCTATAGAAAAAAATGACGAAAAATTATAAATATTTAGAAAACATAAATTTCCCTTCCGATATAAAAAAATTGAGCCAATCGGAATTGAAAGATCTTGCTAATGAAGTGCGGACTGAAATGATTGACGCAGTTTCAGAAACTGGAGGACATTTAGGAGCAGGTTTAGGTGTTGTTGAGTTGACAGTAGCTTTACATTATATCTTTGACACCCCAAACGATAAACTAATTTGGGATGTTGGACACCAAAGTTATCCACATAAGATTTTAACTGGAAGAAGAGATAAAATTAAAACTTTAAGAAAGGGACAAGGCTTATCAGGCTTTACAAAAAGAACTGAAAGTGAGTATGATCCATTTGGAGCCGCACATAGCTCTACCTCTATTTCATCGGCACTAGGTATTGCTATAGCAAACAAACTTTCAAATAAATCAAATGATGTTGTTGCTGTAATTGGAGATGGAGCGATGAGCGCAGGTATGGCTTATGAAGCAATGAATAATGCTGGAACGTCAAAAACAAAACTAATTGTTATTTTAAATGATAATGATATGTCGATTGCAAAACCAGTTGGTGCAATGAGAACCTATCTTGCGAAAATTCTTTCAGGAAAATTATATTTTAGTTTAAGGGAAACTATCAAACTTATTATTTCAGCATTTTCAAAAAGATTTAGTAAAAAAGCTGGAATGGCAGAGGATTTTTTAAGATCTGCCGTTACAGGCGGATCATTGTTTAGCTCAATGGGTTTCTATTACATTGGTCCAATAAATGGACATGATATTGATGATTTAGTTTCAGTTTTGAAAAATGCAAAAGATATAAATTATGAAGGACCAATCATGATTCATGTTAAAACTGAAAAAGGAAAAGGTTATAAATTTGCAGAAAAATCCTCAGATAAATATCATGGAGTAACGAAGTTTAACATAAACACTGGGGTTCAAGAAAAATCTAAAAGCGATGTACCCAATTATACAAAAGTTTTCGCCGACACATTGATCAAACATGCTGAAAAAGATAGTAAAATTATTGGTATAACTGCAGCTATGCCCTCTGGAACTGGCATGGATAAATTTGGCGAAAAGTTTCCATTAAGAATGTTTGATGTAGGAATAGCGGAGCAACATGCAGTTACATTTGCAGCTGGTCTCGCTACCGAAGGTTATAAACCTTACGCAGCAATTTATTCAACATTTTTACAAAGAGCTTATGACCAAGTTGTACACGATGTTGCAATCCAAAGTCTTCCTGTTAGGTTCGCTATAGACAGAGCCGGATTGGTTGGAGCAGATGGGCCAACACACGCTGGCTCATTTGATATTACTTATTTATCCACTTTGCCTAATTTTGTTGTAATGGCTCCAAGCGATGAGTCTGAATTAGTAAAAATGATTAATACAACAGTTGATATCAACGACAAGCCTTCTGCTTTTAGATATCCAAGGGGTAATGGTTTAGGTACGAAAATTCCATCTATAAATGATAAAATTGAAATTGGAAAAGGACGAATTTTAATCGAAGGCAAAAAGGTAGCTCTTCTAAATTTTGGGACAAGATTGAATGAATGTTTAATAGCGCAAAAAAATTTATTAAAAAAAGGAATTAATATAACTTTAGCTGATGCAAGATTTTCTAAACCTCTTGATGAAAATTTAATATGGCAATTAGCCCGAGACCATGAAGTTTTAATTACTATAGAAGAGGGTTCTATTGGAGGATTTGGTTCTCATGTTTCGCAGTTTTTATCAGATAAAAACTTATTAGATAATCAATTAAAGCTTAGATCAATGATTTTACCCGATAGGTTTATTGACCAGGATAAGCCAGAGCAGATGTACAAATTTGCTGGTCTTGATGCTAGCAGTATTGAAAATAAAATACTTGATACTTTAAATTCTAAAATAGTAATAAGAAAAACAAACTAATTGCTGCACTGAGCTTCATTCATCATAAAATGATCTAAAAGCACACAATGCATCATCGCTTCACCAATTGGTACTGCCCTAATCCCTACGCATGGATCGTGACGGCCCTTAACTGATATTGATGTATTTTTTCCAAATTTATCAATAGTTTTTCTGAGGTTTAAAATTGAAGATGTAGGTTTCACAGCAAACGAAACAATAATTTCTTGGCCTGAAGATATGCCACCTAAAATTCCACCAGCGTTATTTGATAAAAAATTAATTTTTTTTCCTCTTAGATTTATTTCATCAGAATTTTGTTCTCCAGTGAGTTGAGCTGAAGTCATTCCTGAACCAATATTTACTCCTTTAACAGCATTTATACTCATCATTGCTGCCGCTAGATCCATATCTAGTTTAGAATATATTGGCGCTCCAAGCCCCGCCGGTATACCTCTTGCTCGTACTTCAATTACAGCACCACAAGAAGATCCAGACTTTCTTATACTTAAAAGATATTTTTCCCATAATTTCACAATTGATTTATCAGGACAAAAAAACGGATTTTTTAATATAAATTTATCATTCCAATTTTTTTTATCACAACCTAATATTCCTAGTTGAGTAACAGCCCCTATAACTTTATATTTTTTTCCAATTTTTTTTTCTAAAACTTTTTTTGCTATTGCGCCTGCTGCTACTCTAGCAGCTGTCTCTCTAGCAGATTGCCTACCTCCACCTCTATAGTCTCGAATACCATACTTTTTAAAATAAGTGAGATCAGCATGACCTGGTCTAAATTTATTTTTTATAGTTTCATAGTCTCTTGATCGCATATCTTTGTTATAGATTATTAACGAAATAGGCGTGCCAGTTGTTTTACCTTCAAAAATGCCTGAGAGAATATTTACTTTATCATCCTCTTTTCTCTGAGTAGTGAATTTTGATTGTCCTGGTTTCCTTTTATTTAATTCAATCTGTATATCTTTCTCATTTATCGATATATTTGGTGGACATCCATCAACAACACAACCTATAGCAGGACCATGAGACTCGCCCCATGTTGTAAAACGAAATATTTTACCAAAAGTATTAAATGACATAAATATATTATATAAGTTATTTTGTTTAAATTATGAATCAAAAAAACTCATTAGGACTAAATATTTGCTTCAAGGATTTAGAAAATCCTATAGATCTCTTTACTGAATGGTTTGATGAGGCAAAAAAAACTGAAATAAACGATCCAAATGCTGTAGCGGTCGCTACTTCTGACAAAAATAGCATTCCATCAGTCAGGATGGTTTTGTTAAAAGGATACGATAATCAAGGTTTCGTATTTTATACAAACTTAAATAGTAAAAAAAGTTCCGATATAAAAGAGAACCCGAATGTTTCTATGTGCTTCCATTGGAAAAGTCTTTTGAGACAAATAAGAATTCTTGGTAAAATAGAACCAGTGCAAAACAAAGAGGCTGACAACTATTATAATTCAAGGGCCTATGGAAGTAGAATTGGTGCATGGGCGTCGAATCAAAGTACAGAGTTAAATAGCAGGGAAGAACTTTACAAAAAAATTGATGAATTTAAAAAAAAATTTCCAGAAAATCAGAAAATTCCTAGACCTACTTATTGGTCTGGTTGGAAATTAAAACCTTACAGAATAGAATTTTGGCTTGATGGAGAAAATAGAATTCATGAAAGATTAGTTTATATAAAAAATAAAAAAGAAAAGTGGGATAAAAAGTTATTAAGTCCTTAAAAAGTTCTCTCTAAACTAAATGCAGTAAGGTTCTGAAGTATTGTTTTTTCTTTTGAATTATTAAATACGCTCAAAGAATTTGATGCGAGATTTATATAATGTTCAGCCTTTTGATAACATTTAGAAATAATACTGTACTTTTTAATTAAATCTAAAACTTTTCTAAACTCAATTTCATTTCTATCTTTTTTGTCAAATATTTTTATTAATTCACTTTTTTCATTATCATTAGATTTTTGAAATAGTAAAATAATTGGAAGAGTTATTTTTCCTTCATAAAAATCATTACCAATTTTTTTACCAAAAAATTTTAATTCAGAGTTATAATCTAAAGTGTCATCAGCAATTTGAAAAGTTAAACCAAGATTTTTACCGTAAAACTCTAATGCTTCTTTTATTTTATTTTCTCTATTTGTAATAATTGCTCCAACTTTAGTAGCAGCTGAAAATAAAGAAGCGGTTTTTGCAGAAATGATTTTTAAATATGTTTCCTCTAGCATGTCAACTTCACACTTATGTTGTAGCTGAAGAACTTCTCCCTGAGAAATTTCAGCTGAAGTCGAAGAGAGCAATTTTAAAACCTCCAAACTTCCATCTTCTACCATCATTTCAAAACATCGGCTTAACAAATAATCACCAACTAATATTGATGATTGATTTCCCCATATGCTGTTTAAAGTTTTTTTACCTCTTCTAATTTCACTATTATCAATTACATCATCATGCATCAGTGTGGCAGCATGAATTAATTCAACACATGCTGCTAAATTAATATCCCTACTTCCTTTTGTATATCCACATAATTTTGCAGAACCCAAAGTGAGTAAAGCCCTTAATCGTTTACCACCAGTTCTTAAATGATATTTGGTCATTTCATCGACTAGGCTAACTTGGCTATTAAGTTTTATTTTAACCTTTTCCTCAACTAGAGCGATTTTCTCCTCCACTGAATTTTTAAGTTCTGAGTATGAATTATTTATCTTATTTTTGAGCTGAACAACTGTTCCCATTCCAATAAAGTAGTACAATCATCGAAATATGACACTTCTCAATTGACGCACCTGAAACTTCAACTATAAGGTTACTTTATATTCAATTAAAATATTTTATAAGCATTCATTATGTTTTCATTTTTTAAAAAAAAAAAAATAATCCCTCATATAAAATTACAAGGGGTTATTGGGAATGTAGGAAAATTTAGACAAGGAATTGATTTTGCGGGTCAAGAGGAAATTATTAAGAAAGCGTTTTCGATCAAAAAAGCACCTGCTGTAGCAATATCAATTAATTCACCAGGTGGTTCACCTGTTCAGTCTCATTTAATTCATGACTGCATTAGATATAATGCTAAAAAAAATAAGAAGAAAGTCATTATTTTTGCAGAGGATGTGGCAGCTTCTGGTGGATATCTTATTGCCTGTTCTGGTGATGAAATATTTGCAAATCAAAGTTCAATTGTAGGATCTATAGGTGTAATTTATTCATCATTTGGATTTAAGGACCTTATCGAAAAGGTTGGCATTCAAAGAAGAGTTTATACTGCTGGAAAAAATAAAAGCACTTTAGATCCATTTCAAGAGGAGAAGAAAGAGGATATTGAGAGATTAAAAAATATACAACTTGATTTACATAAAGATTTTATTGACGTTGTAGAAAACAGCAGATCTAAAAAACTTAAGAAAGATACTGGTGTAGAATTATTCTCTGGAGAATTTTGGTCAGGCAGAAGAGCTAAGGAGTTAGGCCTAATTGATGGGATTGGTAATGCAGATAAAATTCTGAGAGAAAAATTTGGAGATGATATAATTATCAAAAAATTTGAAAAAACGAAAGGGTGGTTATCAAAAAGATTATCATCAAAAGATAATTATTCTGATAAGATTATAAGTATTTTAGAAGAAAGATCTATCTGGCAAAGATATGGTTTCTAAAAAAAAAACTAAAAAACCAAAGTTTCAAACTTTTCAAGACACTATTTTGAATCTTCAAAAATACTGGAGCAAAAATGGCTGCGTGATTTTACAACCATACGATATGGAAGTTGGCGCTGGAACATTTCATCCTGCAACTACCTTAAGATCTTTGGGTCCAAAGCCATGGAAATCAGCCTATGTTCAGCCATCAAGAAGACCAACTGATGGAAGATATGGAGAAAATCCTAATAGGCTTCAGCACTATTATCAATTTCAAGTAATTATAAAACCCTCACCTAAAGATATTAAAAAATTATATTTAAAAAGTTTAGCAACGATTGGAATTAATTTTAAAGATCACGATATAAGATTTGTAGAAGATGATTGGGAAAGTCCAACACTTGGAGCAGCAGGCCTTGGTTGGGAGGTTTGGTGTGATGGCATGGAGATTACTCAATTCACATATTTTCAACAAATGGCTGGTCTTGAGTGTAAGCCAGTTTCTGTAGAACTAACTTATGGTCTAGAGAGAATTTGTATGTTTACTCAACAGAAAAAAAACGTATTTGACTTAGTTTGGAACAATGAAGGAGTGAATTATAGAGAAGTCTTTTATCAATCTGAAAAAGAATTTTCAGCTTATAATTTTGATCATGCAAATACTGAAAATTTATTAAAAATTTTTGATATGCATGAACAAGAGGCAAAATCTCTTACAGAAAAAAAAATATCTCTTCCAGCTTATGATCAATGTTTAAAAGCTAGTCATGTTTTTAATATTTTGGATGCTAGAGGGATAATAAGTGTAGCAGAAAGAGCTCAATATATAGAGAGGATTAGAAAAATTACAAATGACGCAGCTCAAGCTTGGCTATTAACACAAACATAAAAAATTAAAAATGTCAGAATTTTTTTTAGAACTTTTTAGTGAAGAAGTTCCTCCAAATTTACAAAAAAGTGCGAGACAAGATTGTTTAGAGAATTTTAAAGAACTGTTTAAAGAAAGAAACTTGTCATTTAAAAAAAGTTTAGCTTACTCCACTCCTAATAGATTGATAATTTTATTTGAAGGATTACAAAAAAAAATAGTAGAGAAAAAACAAGAAATTCGAGGACCCAATACTAGCGCTCCAGATATCGCGTTAAAGGGTTTTCTTAAATCAAATAGAATTAAAGATGATCAAGTATTTATAAAAAAAACTGATAAAGGAGAATTTTATTTTTTCAACAAACCAGAAAATAGTTTGAACACAAGTTCTTTTTTAGAGCAAAAAATTCCATATATTTTAGACAAGATAAAATGGAAAAAATCAATGAAATGGGGCAGTTACGAACTTACATGGGCTAGGCCTCTTAAATCTATACTTGGTATTTTTGATAATAAAATACTCAAATTCAAATATCATCATCTAATAAGTTCAAATAATTCAATCTTAGATAAAGAATTTGAGGAAAAGAGGAAAAATTTTTCAAATTTTGAAAATTACAATAATCACTTAAAAAAATTAGGTTTAGTAATAAATAATGAGCAAAGAAAAAAAATTATTGAAAATACAATCTTAAAGATAGCAAAAAAAAAAGAATTAATTGTTGATATTAACCTTAAACTACTAGAAGAAGTAAGTGATTTAGTTGAAAGACCCAGTATTATTGTATGCAAATTTGACAAAAAATTCTTAAAAATACCAAAGGAAATATTGGTAACTTCTATGCAAGTGCACCAAAAATATTTTCATACATTAGATAAAAAAGATAATATTACTAACGAGTTTTTTGTAGTTGCGAATAATAAAGATATAAAGGGTTTCATTAAATCAGGAAATGAAAGAGTAGTTGAGGCTAGACTTAATGATGCAGAATTCTTTTGGAATAAAAATAAATCTCAAAATTTAGTTAAACAAGTTAGTAAACTTCAGAACATTAGTTATTTCAAAGGACTAGGTTCCTACTTTGACAAAATTCAAAGAATGAGAAAGCTCGGAGGAATTATCTCGGATGAATTATTAATTAGTAAAGAAAAGATTGAATTATCTGCATCAATTTGCAAAGTTGATTTAATATCAGATTTAGTTGGAGAGTTTCCAGAATTACAAGGCATAATGGGAGGTTATTTTGCTGCAGAGCAAGGATTTGATAAGGAAATATCTTTAGCAATCAGCGAACATTATCTTCCTTTGGGTCCTTCCAGCAAAATACCTAAAAAAAAATTTAGCGTTGCTTTGGCTTTGACTGATAAGCTCGACACATTAATTGGATTTTTTGGTATAAATCAAAAACCTTCAAGTTCTAGAGATCCTTATGCTCTAAGAAGAATAGCTCTTGGGGTTATCAGAATAATTATCGAAAATAATTTAAATTTAAAACTAAAAGAACTCATAAATTATTCAATTTTATTATATGAGGAACAAGGTTTTAAATTTAAAAATGAAAATACAAAGAAAGACTTGTTATATTTCTTATTTGATAGATTAAAGTATTATATGAAAGAAAAAAAAATCCGGCATGATATTATCGATGCAAGTATAAATTCTTATAGTATCGAAAACTTAATAAAAGTTTATGATAAAGCTCAAGCTTTAAACAAAATAATAGACACAGATATTGGTATTGATATTATATCTAGCTATAAGCGAGCTTCAAATATTCTAGATACAGAGTCTGCTAACTTAAAATCTGAGCTATCTGGTACATCAGATCCTGGTATCTTTAAAAATGATTACGAAAAAAATTTATACAAAAAAATACATGATTTAAGAAAATACTTTACAGGTCTAAATAGAGATGAAAATTATTTAATTACTTTAAATAATTTAGCGTCAACTAAAACAATAATTATTGAATTTTTTGACAATGTTATAGTTAATGATAAGGATCAATTAATAAGAAAAAACCGATTGGAACTATTACAAATGTTTTGTAAAACCTTTGACAATTATATAACCTTTTCAAAAATTGAGAGTTAAAAATGAAAAATTTAGTTATTAATTTTAAATCAAAAGATATAAAAAAAATTAAAAATCCAAAAAATTTATTGGGTGGCAAGGGATTTAATCTTTCTGAAATGGGACGGATGGGACTGCCAGTGCCACCTGGATTTACAATAACAACAAATGTTTGTGAATTATTTTATAAAAATAGAAAAAAATTAAATAAAACTATTATTAAAATTATAAAACAAGAATTAAGTAAAATTGAAAAGGATTCAAAAAAAAAATTCGGTGATCTACAAAATCCACTTTTAGTCTCTGTAAGGTCAGGAGCTAGAATATCAATGCCTGGAATGATGGATACAATTTTAAATTTAGGTTTAAACGATGAAACGGTAAATGCTCTCGCTAGAAAAACTTCAAATCCAAGGTTTGCAAAAGATAGTTACAGAAGATTTATTCAAATGTACAGTAACGTCGTAATGGGTGTGAAAAGCTATAATTTTGAAGAACTAATTGAAAATTATAAATTAACTAAAGGTGTTCTTTTAGATACTGAACTTGATGAAAATGATTGGGATGACTTAATACAGGACTTTAAGAGAGTAGTAAAAGAAAAAACTGCAAAAGAATTCCCACAAGATGTTTATGAACAACTGTTTGGAGCAATAAGCGCTGTTTTTTTATCATGGGAAAGTAATAGGGCAAAAGTTTATAGAAAATTAAATCAAATACCTGCAAGTTGGGGTACCGCTGTCAATGTTCAATCTATGGTATTTGGTAACATGGGTAACGATTGTGCAACTGGCGTAGTGTTTACCAGAAATCCATCTGATGGTGCCAAAGAAATTTATGGCGAATATCTTATAAATGCTCAAGGAGAAGATGTAGTAGCTGGAACAAGAACTCCTCAACATATTACAAAAAAATCCTCCAAAGATATTTCGTCGAAAAAACAATCAATGGAGAATTTAATGCCTAGAGTTTTTAGCGAATTAAAAAAAATTCTTAATAAACTTGAAACCCATTATAAAGACATGCAAGATGTTGAGTTTACAGTTGAAAATAATAAACTATGGATGCTTCAAACCAGATCAGGAAAAAGAACTGCAAAATCTGCAGTCAATATAGCAACAGACATGGTTAAAGAAAAATTAATTTCCAAAAAGGAAGCAGTTTTGAGAATTGATCCAAATATGCTTGATACATTGTTACACCCAACTTTAGATGAAAATAGTAAAATCACTGTAATAGGAAATGGACTACCTGCTTCGCCTGGAGCAGCTAGTGGAAAAGTTGTTTTTACTTCTGAAGAAGCAGAACGATTAAATAGTATGATGCAGGATACTATCTTGGTAAGAGTAGAAACTTCTCCAGAGGATATTCACGGTATGCACGCATCTAAAGGTATATTGACATCTAGAGGAGGAATGACAAGTCATGCAGCAGTAGTCGCCAGAGGCATGGGAAGACCTTGTGTCTCAGGATCTAGCGAAATAGAGATAAATTATGATGAGAAATTTTTTAAAGCATCTAATATTGAGGTAAAGGAAGGTGATGTAATAACTATCGATGGATCCTCGGGTCGTATAATTTTGGGAGAAGTTTCAACAATTAAGCCAGAAATATCTGGAAGTTTCTCCACTTTAATGAATTGGGCTGATAAATTTCGAAAGTTAAAAATCAGGTCAAATAGTGAAACTCCTACTGACACTAAAATTGCAAGAGATTTTGGTGCTGAGGGAATTGGTTTATGCAGAACTGAACATATGTTTTTTGATGAAGAGCGAATTTTATCAGTTAGAGAAATGATTTTGTCAAAAACAAAAGATGATAGGGACAGGGCATTGCAAAAACTTTTGCCACATCAAAAAAAAGATTTTGTAGAAATTTTTGATATTATGAACGGCCTTCCTGTCACAGTAAGACTTTTAGATCCGCCATTGCATGAATTTTTGCCCAAAAGTGAGAAAGAAATACAAGATGTATCTAATGCATTAAATATATCTGAGAAAGAAGTAATTTCTCGAATTTCAGAATTACACGAGCATAATCCAATGCTTGGACACAGGGGTTGTAGGCTCGGAATCTCCTATCCAGAAATATATGAAATGCAATGCAAAGCTATATTTGAGGCATTAATAGAGTGTAAGAGATCAAAAATGAAGCCAATATTACCAGAGATTATGATACCGCTCGTTTCAACAGAGGAAGAAATTAAAATAATGAAAAATTTAGTTAACCGAGTGGCGAAAGAGATTCAAGAGGTAAATAATATTAAATTAGACTATTTAGTCGGAACTATGATCGAATTACCTAGAGCTGCTTTAAAAGCTAGTGACATAGCCAAACATGCAGATTTTTTTAGCTTTGGAACAAATGATCTTACTCAAACAACATTTGGGATAAGCAGAGATGATAGTGGAAAATTTTTAAATGATTATATTGAAAATAAAATTTTTGATATTGATCCATTCGTATCGATAGATGATGGAGTGGGACAATTAATTGAAATAGCTTCAAAAAATGGTATTAAAAAAAATAAAAAGATCAAACTTGGAATCTGTGGAGAACATGGTGGAGACCCAAAAAGTATTAGTTTTTGTTCTAGCATAGGTTTGAATTATGTATCTTGTTCACCATTTAGAGTACCTGTTGCGAGACTCGCTGCGGCTCAAGCTCAATTAAAAAAATAATTATATCTTATAAATTAAATCTGAAACTGCAATAAAAGTATAAATTATATAATAGCAAAGTAATAAATAGCTATTTTTTAAACTATTAATAAAAATTTTAACTAAACTTGAACTAAATATTAAAAAAAAAATAATCAAAAACATCGGTTCAAAATATTTTTGAAATAATATAGAACCACTAAAACCAAAAATAAGAATAATTGATATTAAAATATTATATTTACTTTCTTTAGAAGTAAAAAAAATAAAAAATAATGAGACTACCGAAGATAATAAAAAAATAAGATTATTATTAAATAATAAATTAGATAACATATAAATAATACCATATCCATAAATGCTTGATGGTACAAAATTAATTGAAAGTAAAAATGTAATTAAAATTGATAATAAAAAAATAATGATTAAAAATTTTTTGTTATTTGATAAAAAAAAATCTTTCTTCAAAAAATTCATAAATAAAATTGGAAAAATATAAACCGCAAGCATTGAAGAATTTGCAAGAATACTTACAGAAAAATTTGAGGAAATTTTTAATTCAGTAAATAATCTTGGAAACATGGATAAATAGTAAAATCCAGGTAAAGATAAAAAAATACTTATAAATAAACATATTAAAAAATTTCTAAAATTTAAATATTCGTAATATTTAGCAAATAAAAATAAAAAAAATATGGCATAGTATTGTCTTGAATAAGCAGCAAGTGCCATAAATAGAATCTGACAAAAAATATTAATATTAAAATTATTATCTTTTTTTCTAGTTTCCCATTTAAGATAAAAAACTAACGAAGAAAGAAAAAAAATTAGTGATGTAATGTGATCGTTTGCCCAAATTGCAGAGTATCTAAAAGCTGGGATAAAAAAAACTGTGCATGCTATCAAAATCAAAATTTTATCATTTGCATTGTAAAATTTTATCTTAAGAGCTTTATAAAAAAGGTAGGGTACAAAAGATGAAATTATCATAAAAAAAAATCTTAAATATTCAAGGTCTTCTATTACGTAACTTAGAAGTGACAAGAGAAAATAATGTAATGGAAAATGTAAGGTAATTTCGCTTGGATCAGAAAAGAAATTTAATTTTAAACTTTCTACAAATCTCCATGTACTATAGAAGTCTTGTGATAAACCATTACCAGTTCCATCCTCTGAAAGATAAAAACCAATCAATAAGGTAAAAAAAGAAATTAGGTAAATTACCTTGTTAAAGTGGTGTGAAAATTTATACATTTTAAATATTATAATTAAATTTAAGTATCAAATTCATTAAAGCTTAACAATTATTTTGCAAAATCTATTATAGATTGTATTATCGTTTTTTTAAAATTTAATTTATGGCTGATAAAAACAAAGTTTATATATTTGACACCACTATGCGAGATGGCGAACAATCGCCAGGAGCCTCAATGAGTGTTGAAGAGAAAATTCAAATTTCAAGAGTTTTTGATGAGATGGGAATAGATATTATCGAGGCTGGATTCCCAATATCTTCTCCTGGAGATTTTGAAGCAGTATCATCAATAAGCAAAAGTCTAAAAAATTCTATTCCTTGCGGTTTATCAAGAGCATTAAAAAAAGATATTGATGCTTGTTATGAGTCATTAAAACATGCTTCCAGATTTAGAATCCACACTTTTATTTCAACTAGTCCAGTTCATATGAAGCATAAATTAGATATGAACAATGAACAAGTCTTGGACGCAATTAAAGAGAGTGTAACTTATGCAAGAAAATTTACTAACGATGTTGAATGGTCATGTGAGGATGGCACAAGAACAAATTTAGATTTTATGTGTAAGACTATTGAACTTGCAATAAAATGTGGTGCTACGACCATTAATATTCCAGATACTGTTGGGTATTCAATACCAGAGGAATTTGCAAGGACTATTACACATATTAAAAATAATGTTCCAAATATTGATAAAGCAATTATATCAGCTCATTGTCATAACGACTTAGGTTTAGCTGTAGCCAATGCTTTAGCTGGTTTATCTGCTGGTGTAAGACAAATAGAATGTACAATAAACGGTATTGGCGAAAGAGCAGGTAATGCTGCACTAGAGGAAATTGTTATGGCTATTAAAACAAGAAATGATTTAATGCCTTACGAAACAGGAATTAAGACAGAGTTGATAAGCAAAGCATCAAAAATAGTTTCTAACGCAACTGGATTTCCCGTCCAATTTAATAAAGCAATAGTAGGAAAAAATGCTTTTGCTCACGAGTCAGGTATCCATCAAGATGGAATGCTGAAAAATAGAGAGACATACGAAATAATGAAACCTGAAAGTGTAGGTGTAAAAAAAACCTCGCTTGTGATGGGAAAACATTCTGGAAGACATGCTTTTAAAGACAAGCTTAGCGATTTGGGTTACACCGATGTAACTGATGACGTAATACAGGCCGCATTTGGAAAATTTAAAATTTTAGCTGATAAAAAAAAACACATTTATGACGAAGATATTGTAGCACTTGTTGATGACAGCTTAATTATAGATAATAAAATAAATGCAATTAATTTAAAATCATTGAAAGTTTTTGCAGGAACAGGAGAGCCTCAAAGAGCTGAAATGACTTTAGATGTTTTTGGTGAAGTCAAAAAAACTTCACAAACAGGAGATGGGCCTGTTGATGCAATATTCAAATGCATTAAAGAATTATATCCACACGACGTTAAACTTTTGCTTTATCAAGTTCATGCTGTTACAGAAGGAACCGACGCTCAAGCTACTGTAAGTGTTAAGATCGAAGAAAATGATAGAACAACAGTTGGTCAGTCGGCAGATACTGATACTTTGGTTGCCTCAGCAAACGCTTATTTAAACGCATTAAATAAAATGCTAATTAAAAGAGAAAAAAAATCACTCTCTAAAGAAATTCAATATCAAAAAGTAAAAGGAGGAGTATAAAATGGGATTATTAGATAAAGTAACAAAAATTTGGTCACAAGATATGGCTATAGACTTAGGCACAGCAAATACACTTGTTGTACTTAAAGGTCAAGGGGTCGTTCTAAATGAACCATCAGTAGTAGCTGTAGTAGACTCCAAAGGTAAAAAATCAGTTTTAGCTGTAGGAGATGAAGCCAAAACTATGCTTGGAAGAACACCTGGAAATATAAGCGCTATTAGACCTCTAAGAGATGGTGTGATCGCTGATTTTATCGTTACCGAGGAAATGATTAAACATTTCATAAAAAAAGT
>CEUZ01059436.1_pt1 | contig 27565 bp, 21 predicted proteins | sample 361511 | NCBI WGS metagenome assembly CEUZ01 (sample SAMEA2622822, study PRJEB7988) | marine metagenome | biome: marine biome (ENVO:00000447); feature: surface water layer (ENVO:00002042); material: "saline water (ENVO:00002010), including plankton (ENVO:xxxxxxxx)" | depth 5 m | reverse complement strand
AAAAGGTTACCAGTTGAAGAACCTGCAAAAAGTTTAATTCCACAACATCCTTCTAAATTTTTTAGATCTGCTAATTCATCTGCGTTATCTGCTGTCGCACCAAAATAAAAAGCATAATTACAATACATTCTGTTTTTGGCGAGATCTAATTTTTTTTGAAATTCTACTTTAGTTGATGTTGGTGGATTAGTGTTAGGCATTTCAAATACACTAGTGATGCCTCCAACAATTGCCGCTCTACTTCCAGAGTGGAGATCTTCGGTGTCCGTTGAGCCTGGCTCTCTAAAATGAGTTTGAGTATCTATACATCCTGGTAAAACAACTAAACCTTCTGCGCTTAATATCTGTCTAGCTTCTTTGAGTATTTTTCCGATACTTTCAATTTTACCGTCTTTAATTCCAATATCTTTGTCTTTTAATTGACCATCAATATAACATTTTCCATTTTTAATTATAAGATCTAACATTTTTTGAAAAAGTAATTATATTATTAATAGAGATCAATCAATTATGAAAATTAACGAAGTATATATACTTGAAGACAGAGGCCTACTTTATATAAGTGGAGAAGATGCTAAAAATTTTCTACAAAATATTATAACCAACGATATAAATAAAGTATCAGAAGAAAGTGCTTGCTTCAGTGGTTTATTAACGCCACAGGGAAAGTATCTGTATGATTTTATTATTTCAAAACATAAATCTGGATATTTTTTAGATTGTGAAAAAGAGAATATAAAAGATCTATATCGACAACTTAATTTATATAAACTCAGATCAAAAATAGAAATTTTAAATTTGAGTAATGAATTTATTGTTGCCGCTTTAAGTAGAGAAAAATTTTTAACTATGAAAAATGCAAAAGATATACCAGGATATACTTTAAAATTTAGAGAAGACTCAATCTTATTAGATCCAAGAGAAAGGGAACTTGGAGCAAGATTAATTATTAATTTAGAAAAACTTTATCTATCTTTAAAAAAACTAGAATTGAAAATTTCAAATGTTGAACACTATTACTTAAATAGCCATGAATTAGGTATAGCTCAAAGAGAAACAAAGTATCTACAGAATAAAATATTTGGTATTGAATGTAATTTTGAAGAATTGAATGGAATAGATTTTAAAAAAGGATGTTATGTTGGTCAAGAAAATACAGCTAGAATAAAACTTAAGGAAAAACTTAATAAAAGACTTTTTGCTATTGATATAATTAATGGGAAAATTGATGATGATTTAATTTTTTACGAAAATAAAGAAATCGGAAAACTGCTAATAAAAAATAAAAATCTTTTTGCTATTGTCAAATATAAAGATGAAAGTTTTAATTTTGAAAATGAATATGTTTGTGGAAAAGCTAAAATAAAAATAAAAAAACCAAAATGGATTTAATTACTTTAAAAATTTTGTTAAATTTGGTTTATAATAATTAGGTCCTTTCATTACTTTTCCAGATTCATTATAAATAGGTTTTCCATTACTATCCAATTTACTCATATTAGAATTTTGAACTTCATTAAAACATTTATCTAGATCAATTCCAAAAGCATGACCCGCACCATAAGTTACATATAAGATATCTGTTAAAGCGTCAGCAACCTCTAATAAATCTTTATTTTTAATTGCTTCTTTAAGTTCCTCAAGTTCTTCTTCGATTAAACTATATCTTAAGTTATTTATTTTTTCTGAACTAAATGAAGGTTTAGATTTAACTTCTTGACCAAATGTTTCCATGAATGTTTTTACTTTTTGAAAGTTTGTCATTTTACTCCTGTAAGATTAATTAAAACTAGTATATAAATAAATTACTTAATTATTCAAATAAATGAAAAAAAGAAAAGAATTTGACAGTATTGGTAAAATTAATGTGCCTGGAGACAAATATTGGGGTGCATCAACAGAAAGATCAAAAAAATACTTTGATATTGGGGAGTTTTTAGTAAGACCAATTTTAATTAAATCTATAGCAATAATAAAAAAATCAGCAGCAATTGTTCATAAAAAAGATAAACAAATTGAAAGTAAAGTTGCAAATGCAATTATAAAAGCTTCTAACGAAGTTATGATGGGGAAACTAGATGATCACTTTCCTTTAAAAGTTTGGCAAACTGGATCCGGTACTCAAACTAATATGAATGTAAATGAAGTAATATCAAATAGAGCTATAGAATTATTGGGTGGAAAAAAAGGAACGAAAAAACCAGTTCATCCTAATGATCATGTAAATAAGTCACAATCTACAAATGATGTTTTTCCAACAGCAATGCATATTGCAATTGCTTTAGAAACAAAAAATAGATTATTGCCTTCTTTGATCATTTTAAATAAAGAATTAAAAAAAAAAATTAATAAATTTAAAAATATTGTTAAAGTTGGCAGAACACATTTGCAAGATGCAACTCCCATTACACTTGGTCAAGAATTTTCAGGTTATCAATCTCAATTAGAAACCTGTATTTATAGAATTAGAAGTAGTTTGGACGAAATATATTGTCTTGCTCAAGGAGGAACGGCAGTAGGTACTGGAATAAACACTAAGAAAAACTTTGATAAAAAAATCATAAAAGAAATAAAAAAAATTACAAAAATTCCATTCAAACCTGCAAAAAATAAATTTGCTGCATTAGCTGCTCATGATGCAATTGTAAATTTTTCTGGAACCTTAAATACTACAGCTGTTTGCTTGATGAAAATAGCAAATGATATAAGATTTTTAGGATCAGGACCTAGAGCAGGATATGGAGAATTAATTTTACCTGCTAACGAACCAGGATCATCAATAATGCCTGGAAAAATTAATCCAACTCAATCAGAGGCAGTTACAATGGTTTGTGTAAAAGTTATTGGAAATCACAATGGTATAACAATGGCAGGTTCACATGGACATTTTGAATTAAATGTTTTCAAACCTTTAATTGCTCATAATATATTACAATCTATTGATTTATTATCTGATAGCTCTAAAAATTTTGCAATTTATTGCATAAAAGGAATTAAAGCCGATAAGGATAAAATAAAATATTATTTAGAGAATTCTTTAATGTTAGTTACTGCGCTTGCCCCTCATATAGGATATGACAATGCAGCAAAGATTGCAAAAAAAGCTTTAAAAAATAATACCAAATTAAAATATGAGGCCATAAATTCAGGACTAATATCCGAAAAAGACTACGATAGAATAGTAAATCCAAAAAAAATGGTTGGACCAGCTTAATTCAAATTCTTATACAAGAAAGATTTTAATACTTGAATATTCTTTATAGTAGTTTGTTCTTTTGAAATATTTTCTTTCTCTAAATTATTTAAATGTATATTTGAAATTGAAATTTCATTGTTATCAATATTTTTTTCAAGATCGAAATATATTTTATCTATATTTTTGACTTTATCAGAGCTCAATTGGAATTTCTTTGCAAATTCATTTTTATCAATAATTTTTAAAACATTTTCAGATTTAAAAATAATCTCACCTAGATTTTCATAAAAAGTATATTTTGAATTTACTATTCCTACATTTTCTATTTCAAAAAAAGATTCTGATACTTTAATTGAATTTTCATTAATAATTAAATTTATTTTTCCATTATCAATTATTTCATTATCTAAATTTTTAAAATCTAAAGTAAGTTCTCCATTTATATTTCCCAACAATTCCTTATCCATGTTTAATAAATATTTTAAAATATTATCAATAACAAGCTCAGTATCTTTATTTGTAAATGTAATTTTTCCCTTAAAGTAGAATGGATTCATATCAATTTTTGAATCTATTTTTATTTCTTGATTTTTATTTTTATTTGAACTTATAGTAATTTTATCACCACTAAGTGAATAATCGAAATCTAAATTTTCTTCTAAAAATTTCAAAATTATATTTCCATTATAATTGGAATCTTCTTTAATTTCTAAAAAACTTTGAATTACTATATTAGGATTTTTAAAATTTATATCACTTTTTGAATTTCTTGGATTATCATAATATCGTTTCCACGAATAAGTAAAATCAGTATCAAAAATATTTCCAATAATTTTTAGTTGTTTAAACTCTTTTTTTTTATCAATAAGGTAATTCAAACTATTAATTGGAGAAATAACAATCACTTTTGTGTTTTTATCTAAATAAAAAAATTTACTATTTTTAATTTTAATTGGTTTGTTTATTTTATTATAAAGATGATTTCTAAATTCTTTAAAATCATCTATTATAAATTTGAAATTTGTGTCTTTAATTTCAATACTAGAAATCTTTATATCCGACTTTGAATAAATGTTCTTTATAGGTATAAAAATCTTTAAATCTTTACTTTCTATATCAGACAAATTCTTTTTTTCTTTATTGATATTTAATATTGCTTTTTTAATTATCAGATGTGGTTTTGGGAAAAAACTGTATTTTATTTCGTCTAAGATTGTTAAATTAATCTTAAAATCATTATAAATTTTTTTTTCAATTTCTTTTTCTATACTTTTATAATTAAATAAAACTGGTATTGATAAAAATATAATTGTTGTAAAAAAAAATAATATAAGGGTTAATATAATTGGAAATGAATCGATTTTTTTTTTGATTTCTCTCATGAAAGATTAATATGGCTTATACTACAAAAAAATAAATGTTGAATTCAGAATATTTAGATAATTTAAACGAAAATCAAAAAGAGGCTGTACTATATTTAGATGGGCCACTATTAATAGTCGCAGGAGCAGGATCTGGGAAAACTAAAGTTTTAACCTCTAGAATTGCCCACATAATCAAAAAGCATAAAGCATTTCCAAATCAAATACTGGCTGTCACATTTACCAATAAGGCTGCAAAAGAAATGCAAATTAGAGTTTCTAAGCTTTTAAAAAAAGAAGCTACTGGATTACCTTGGCTTGGAACTTTTCATTCAATAAGTGCAAAATTATTAAGAAAACATGCTGGTGCAGTTAATTTAAAATCTAATTTTTCAATTATAGATCAAGATGATCAAGAAAGGTTGATTAAAAATATTTGCAAAAGTGAAAATATAGATACAAAAAAAATATCTCCAAAATATATTCTTTCTATAATAGACAAATGGAAGAATAAAGGATTTTATCCTGAAGAAGTAATATTAAAAAAAAAAGATGTTTTAGAAAAAAATTTCTTAGGAATTTATAAAATCTATCAAAGTAAGTTAATTGATTTAAATGCAGCTGATTTTAGTGATTTACTTTTACATGTAGTTAAAATTTTTCAAAAAAATAAAGATATTGCTCAACTTTATTCGAAAAAATTTAAATATATTTTGGTAGATGAATATCAAGATACTAATTTTATTCAAAGCGAATGGTTAAAACATTTATCAAATTACAATCAAAATATATGCTGTGTAGGTGATGATGATCAATCTATTTATAGTTGGAGGGGAGCTGAGATTAAAAATTTTTTAGAATTTGATAAAGTTTATGAAAATACAAAAATAATTAGACTAGAAAAAAATTATAGATCAACACAAAATATCTTAAGTGTTGCTTCAAAACTAATTGAAAATAATCAAAATAGAGTTGGGAAAAAATTATTTACTACTCAAAATGATGGTGAATTAGTAACTCTAAATTGTTTTAGAAATGTTAAAGATGAAGCAATAGATACTGGCTCCGAAATTGAAAGTTTAAAAAAAAAATATTCTTTAAATGAAATTGCAATTTTGGTTAGGGCAATATTTCAAACCAGAGAATTTGAAGAAAGATTTCTTAAAATTGGTATTCCTTATAGAATAGTTGGAGGAATTAAATTTTATGAAAGAGCAGAAATTAAAGATTGTATTGCATATTTAAGATCAGTTCATCAACCTTTGGACGATTTATCTTTTGAAAGGATAGTTAATGTTCCTAAAAGATCTATCGGAGACACAACTATAAAACTTATTAATGAATATGCAAAAAAAAATAAATATTCTTTAGAGGTGGCTTCTAGAAAATTAATTGAAGAAAATAGAATTAAACCAAAAACTAAAGTTGGACTAAATCATCTTTTAAATTTATTACAAAAATGGAGAGAAGATTTAAAAAATAAAACCAATCATAATAAATTATTACAAACAATTTTAGATGAATCTGGATACAGCGAAATGCTAAAAAATAAAAAAGACTTAGAAAATGAGAATAGATTAGAAAATATAAAAGAACTTTTAAATGCTATGAAAGAATTCGATACACTTGAAAGTTTCCTAGATCATGTTTCACTTGCAACATCTCTAGATCAAGATTGGCAAAATGATAAAGTAAATTTAATGACAATGCATGCCTCAAAAGGCTTAGAATTTGACGTGGTTTTTCTTCCAGGTTGGGAGGAAGGACTATTTCCGCATCAAAAAAGTATTGAAGAAAAAGGAGAAAATGGCTTGGAAGAGGAAAGAAGATTGGCATATGTTGGTATAACGAGGGCAAAAAAAATAGCCAAAATATCATTTTCAATGAATAGATTTTATCAAGGAGATTGGATTGATAGTATGGCGTCAAGATTTATAGATGAACTTCCTGAAAAATTTATAAAAAAAAATAATAATTTTGTAGATGAAACAAAAGAGGAATTTGATTTTAATCAAGATATCGATTATGAAAATGAAATTAAAAGCCCAGGATGGATTAGATATCAAAAAAAATTAAAATGATAAGTAAAATAAAAAATATAATAATACAAAATAATTTAGATGGATATTTAGTTCCTAAAAATGATGAATATTTTACTGAATATTCTAATTCAAGTAATTTAAAATTAGTTTCGAATTTTTCTGGATCTGCAGGATTCGGCTTAATAATGAAAAATAAAAATTATCTATTTGTAGATGGAAGATATACTCTACAAGCAAAAAAAGAGTCAGGTAAAAATTTTCATATTTTGGAAATACCATATATTTGGCCAAAAAATATTTTGAACAAGCTAGAGAAAAAACAATCAATTGGGTTTGATCCTAATTTTTTTACTTATAGTACTTTAAAAAGATATTTTAATAATTGTTGTAATCTAATACCTATAAATAAAAATATTTTTCATAAAATTGATAATAAAATTTTAAATCATAATAATAAATTTTTTTTATTGAATGAACAAATTACTGGTAAAAATGCAAAAAATAAAATTAAGGATGTTATTAAAGTATTAAAAAGAGATAAAATTGATAACATTTTTATAAGTGCTGGAGAGAATGTATGTTGGTTATTAAATATAAGAGGTGAAGATCTTCCTAATTCTCCTGTTGCAAATAGTAGATTAATATTAGACAAAAATAGTAAAATATATTTTTTTTCTGATAAAAATAAAATATCTAAAATAAGGAAATTAAGAAAAAAATTGAACATTTCTTTCCATGAAGAAAAAGAATTTTTTGAAATTTTAAACAAAATTAAAAAAGGTAGTTTCTGTATAGATGGCCAAACTTGCTCAATATTTAATCAAGAATTAATAAATTCGAAATTCAAAATAAAAAAAGCAGTAGATCCAATTTATTATTTTAAATCAGTTAAAAATAAAACCGAAATTAAAAATATGAAAAATGCTCATATTGAAGATGGTGTTGCACTAACAAAATTTTTATATTGGATAAAAAATAAAAATATCAAAAAACTCAATGAATTAAGTATAGAAAGAAAATTAGAAAATTTTAGAAAAAAAAATAAAAACTATCTTTATCCAAGTTTCAATACAATTGCTGGTTCTGGACCAAATGGAGCAATTATTCACTACAGATCTTCCAACTTATCAAATAGAAATTTGAAAAAAGATGAATTGTTACTAGTTGACTCTGGAGGACAATACAAATGGGGCACTACGGATGTCACTAGAACAATCTGTTTTTCTAATTTATCAAAAAATATTAAAGATGTTTTTACTAGAGTTTTAAAAGGCCATATAGCTGTTGCTTTGGCCAATATTAATAAAGAAAAAAATGGACATAATATTGATAAAAAAGCCAGAAAAAGTCTTAATTCTATTGGATTAGATTATAGACATGGAACTGGTCATGGAGTGGGATTTTTTTTAAATGTGCATGAAGGTCCTCAAAGTATATCAAAAAATAACAAAATTGAACTAAAAGAAGGAATGATTTTAAGCAATGAACCTGGATTTTATAAAGAAAATAAATTTGGGATAAGAATAGAAAATCTAGTTTTCATAAAAAAAATAAAAAATAAACTTGTATTTCAGAATTTAACACTTGCACCAATTGATAAAGATTTAATTAATTTTGAAACTTTGACAAAATTAGAAAAAGATTATTTGTTCGAATATCATCTAGAAGTTTATTTAAAAATATCTCCTTATTTAAATAAAAATCAAAAAAAGTGGTTAGCTAAATTAATTTAAAAGCTTTGACCATTTATCTTGTGTCAATATTTCAATTCCCAACTGTTTTGCCTGCTCAATTTTTTTATTTGTAGGCTTTTCACCAATAACTAAAAAATTTAATTTTTTATTTACTGAACTAACTATTGATCCAGAATTTTGTTCTACCAAAGATTTGGCCTCGGCTCTACTTATATTATGAAGCTTGCCAGTAAACATAAAGGTTTTATTTTTAAGTTTTCCTGACTCGTTTGTATATCTTTTTTTAACAAATAAAATTTGACTAAGTTCTTCGACTATCTTGTAGTTAAATTTATTTTTAAAAAATTTTATTAAAGATTTAATTTGAGTTTCACCAATCCCATCAATATTTAATAAACTATTTAATTGATTTGTATTTATTATTTCTAAAAAAAAATTTATAGATTTGCAATGATCTGCAATTATTTTTGCATTTTCAATACCAATATGCCTTATACCAATTGAATAAATAAATTTATCTAAAGTAACGTTTTTAGATTGATTTATCGAATATTTTAAATTTTCAACTGATTGCTCTCCCCACCCTTCCAAATTTAATAATTTAGAATAATCTAAATTATAAATTTGTTGAGGTGATCTAATAATTTTTAAATCCCAAAACTTTTCAATTACTTTTTTTCCTAATCCCTCAATATTTAAAGCTTCTTTTGAAATAAAATGTTTAATTTTCTCTATCGCAATTTTTTCACAATCATAACCTTCATTTGTACATCTTCTAACTGCATCATATTTTTTTGTTAATTTATTAAATTCTTTTTCAGTATTTGATCCACATGAGGGGCATTTGATTGGAAAAACAAACTTTTTTGATTTGTTTTTTCTTTTATTTAAATCTACTTCTATTACACGTGGAATTACATCCCCAGCTCTCTCAATTTTAACAGCATCTCCTATTCTTATATCTTTTCTATTAATTTCATCTTCATTATGAAGTGTAGCGTTTGAAACAATAACTCCACCAATATTTACAGGTTTAATCTTCGCTACTGGAGTTAAAGCGCCTGTCCTACCTACTTGAATTTCCACATTCAAAATTTCTGAAAATGCATTATTTGCAGAAAATTTATGTGCTATTGCCCACCTTGGAGCATTAGATGTAAAACCTAATCTTTCTTGTAACTTAAATTCATTAACTTTATAAACTAGGCCATCTACATCATATTCAAGTTTGAAACGATTATTTTCAAACATCTTATGGAATTTTACCAGATCATCAATATTACTTATTACTTTGTTATACTTACTTGTTTTAAAGCCCCATTTATTTAAAGCATCAAGAAATTCTGATTGATATATAAATCTATTTTTATCTACAAAACCAAAAGTGTAAGCCAAAAAATTAAGGGGAATTTTTTTTGTATCTTCAGGATTTTTTTGTCTTAATGATCCAGAAGCTGCATTTCTAGGATTTGCAAAAATATCCTTAAGTTTTTCAAAGTTTTTTTTTTTTATAAAAACTTCTCCTCTTATTTCAATATCTTTTGGAAAATTTATATTATTAATATTTTGAGGAATATCTTTTATTGTTTTTAAATTTTCTGTAATCAGCTCCCCTTCTAATCCATCTCCTCTTGAAACACCACTTTGTAATTTTCCATTTTTGTAAGTTAATGATGCAGAAATACCATCAATTTTTGGTTCAACACTATAATTAAGCTTTATTCCTCTATTAAGATAATTAAATATTTTTTTTTCAAAATTAATTAAGTCATCTTTATTAAATGCATTGGATAAAGATAACATTTTTACTCTATGTCTATACTTTTGAAAATTTTTTGAGGGCTTATAACCAATTATTTTTGATGGTGAGTTTTTATCAATAAGATTTTTATTATTTTTTTCTATCTCCAATATATCTTTTTTTAGGCTATCATATTTTTGATCTGAAATAATTGGTAAACTTTTATCATAATACAATTTATTATGTTTGTTTATTTCCTTTATTAGTTTTAGATACTTTTTTTTTATAATATTACTACTCATAATTATTCAAGCAGTTCTTTAAATCTCTTGATTAACTTGTTCTGTTTTTTTTCTTTAACTTTGGATATTTTTTTATAATCTTTATTAAATATCCTGTAGGACTCTTCATACCATCTACTTGACTGATAATTATATCCTAATATTGATGCATATTTTTTTGCCTCTTCAACCAGTCCTATTTTAAAATTTATTTCTACAAGACGATGCAATGCTTCTTCAACGTAAATTGTATCACTATAATCATTTACAACTTTTTTAAATCTATTTCTTGCAGGTATCCACTTTTCTCTTTGAATATAATATCTTGCTAAATACATCTCCTTTGAAGCTGTAATTTCTTCTATTAATTCCAGTTTAAATTCAGAATCAATTGCATATTCTGTATTTGGATATTCTTCTATAATAATTCTAAAATATTTTTCAGCATCAACGATTCTACGAAAATCTTTTGTTTCATCAATTATTTGATCATAATAACAAAGTGCTAACAAGTAATAAGCATAGCCTTTATTTGGATTCTTTTCATACTTGTCTAGAAATCTTTCAAGCTCCAATATTGCATCTCCGTAATAAGATTGGGAGTAATATCCATAAGCTGCCATTAATGATGCTCTTGGTGCCCATATAGATTGCGGATAAATAATTTCTACCTCATTAAATTTTCTGGCCGCGTATATAACATCACCTTTTTCAAGTTCATTTAAACCTTCCTTATACGCATCTATCATTTGTAATTCTTGACTTTTTTCTTCAATGAGACTTATTTTTTCAACCTCTTTAGAACAAGAGTAAAAAAAGCAAATAATTAATATAATTAAATTTAATCTACTTAAAAATAACATATTAGCTTTTTAACAGAATTTATAGAAAATTCTAATTATTAAGCAATTGACTTAAGATGCTGTTTGTCTGCAAAAGAATGGGGTAAATTTTTGCCTTTAATTTCTAATAATGAATAATTATTCTTATCATTAAAGAATTCTCTTAGAAGTTTATTTGTTAAACTGTGTCCGCCTTGTGAACATTTAATAGAACCTACAATTCTATAACCCGAAAGATATAAATCACCCATACAGTCTAGAATTTTATGATTCACAAATTCTAAGTTATTTCTTAGGCTTCCATCATTTATAATTTTATTATCCTTAACGATAATTGCATTTTCTAAACTTCCTCCTTTGCCCAATCCTAATTTTTTTACTTTTTCGATATCTTCATATAGACAAAATGTTCTAGAATTATAAACATCGTTTAAATCATCCTCAAACACATTTACTTTATTTCTTTGGGTTTTTATTAATGAATTTTGATATTTTATCTCAAAGTCGATATCTAAGCTTACGTTTGATTTACCAATTGAAATAAATTTATTCCCTTCATATATTTCAATTTCTTTTTCTACTTTTATTAATTTTATTGGTACATCACTACTTTTAATTCCTACTTCTCTAATCAGATCTACAAATTGTTTTGCTGAACCATCCAAAATTGGAACTTCTTGAGAATTAAGTTCTACAATTACATTATCTATACCTAGGCCATAAAAAGCTCCCATTAAATGTTCAATTGTTGAAATTTTTGTACCGAACTCATTTGAAATCGTTGTACATAATACCGCATCAGTTACATTTTTGTAATTTGGTATTACAGTATTATTTTTTCTTAAATCTACTCTTTTAAAAACAATTCCTGTATTTGGTTCTGAAGGAAGTATAGTTAGTTTGACTTTTTCTCCGGTATGAACACCTGCGCCACTTATATTAATACTTTTTGAAATAGTTTTTTGAGTAAGAATTGACATGCGCCTTTATACAAAAGGCAACTAAACAGTTACATACAACTATTGTTACAACAAAATACAAGAGCAACTATTTACCAAAAAAATTGAAAAATTTTTCAAAAAAACCATATTTTTTAACACTTTTTTGAATAATTTTTGTATCACCTTTTACGAGATTCAACTCAGAAACTGCTCCAGCTTTAAGGGTTTCTAGTTCTGTTTCTTTGTAAAAAATTATCTCTTTAAAATTGTATTTATCACTTAAATGAAAAGTATTTTTATCAAACAATTTAGATCCATTTCCAATTAAAAATAATAAAAAATTTGGTTTTTTTTTTAGATAATTTGAAATAATTAAATCTTTAAAGATTAAATCAAAAATTTCTTCCACTCTTGCTAGAATGACTTTTTTTAATGTTATTATTGAAATTTCTTTACCTAAAATCTCTTTAATTAATAACTTGTTTTTACCTTCATCAGGATTATATGAAAATTCATTTTCAGATTTATTAAAAAATTTTTTTATATTTTCTGAGTCATCTATATTTAATTCCATAACGTTTGAAATATCTTTAGTTATATGATTACCTCCAATAGGTATACTGCTAGTAAAAATTAATTTTAAATTATTAAAAATTAATAAAGTAGTTCTTTCAAATCCAATATCAAGAAAACAGACTAATTCTTCATTATTTAAAGTTTCTAAGTATGATAGTGACTTTATATAACTAGAACAAAAAAAATTTAAAACTTGAAGGTTATTTTTTTTAAAAATATTTATTATTTGATTGAATTTATCTAAAGGTAAACAAAAAAACTTTACTTCCAGAATAACTGATTTGGCTTTTATATTTGAGTATGAACTTTTATTTAGTTCCTCACCATCAATTATAATTTTTGATGAAATAATATGTATTATTTTTTTATTAACATAATTATTTTTAACTAATTGATTAAGCTCTAAAATGGTAGATGAATATACATCATTTAATGATATTTTTTTATCATAATTTTTTTTTATTGAAATATCAATAGAATGAATTTCGGAAGAATCATACATTACGACAATATTATCAATGTGATTTGAAATATTTTTTTCCGCATCTTTGATTAAAAATTTAATTGTATTAAATTGTTCTTCGTTATTGTTTTTTTGAATAATATTTTTTGATGAAAAATATAATTTATTTAAATTCTCATCAAAAACTCCTAATCTCAAATTAGAGGATCCGAGGTCAACAATAGTATGAAATTTATTTTTTATCATGGGTCAAAATTAAATTGTTCTTTATTCTAAAGTCTATAATTTTAATTGATGTAATAATGTTATTATCAATTAATTTTTTATAAATTTTTAAAGAGTTTTCAACATTTCCATATGGTAACTTTAATACTAACCCGTTCTCATCCTCTATATCCCACCTCTGGCTTTGATAATAAAAATATTTTTTAATTTTGTTTAAATCAATATTTTCTTTAGAAATAATTTTTTGTAAATTTAAAAATTCCTCGACTGAAAATTTTCCAAAAACTAACGGCAAATTCTTTTCATCTGTAACTTCGGATGATAATGTTAACTTACCGTTTTCACCAATATAATATTCTTTTCCATCAACAATACTTGAAGCTAGGAAATTTGTTTTTTTTGTTGAAATAATTAACTTAGATGGAAATATTTTTTTTATTGAAAAATAATCTAAAAAATTAAATATTTTCAATGTTTCTTCTATATTTTCTTTTTTAATTGAAAAAATGTTACTATCTTTAAAGATATTTAACTTGTCTCTCAGATAAAATTCTTCTTTGGGATTAAGTCCTTCTATATCTATGCTTTTAATTAAATTTAGATCATTGAACTTTGAGACAGTATTAAAATTAAAAATAGTACTTGAAAACAATAAAATTAATAAATAAAAATATATTTTATGTTTATTTATTGATTGATGCATCATTAATAATTATTTCAATTAGTTTTTTAAAATTAATTTTTCTATACCTTGCTATTTCTGGAACCAGTGATAATGATGTCATTCCTGGTTGCGTGTTAGTCTCCAATAAATAAAACTTATTATTGTAAAATCTAAAGTCTGATCTTGTAACGCCCCTGCATTTTAAAAGATTATGTGCTTTTAATGCGATATTTGTTACTTTCTTATAATTTTGATCACTTATTGCTACTGGTATTATGTGTTCTGTTTTAGCTTTGGGATTATACTTGGCATCATAATCATAAAATTTACGTTTTGGTCTAAGTTCAATTGCTCCAAGTATTTTTTTGTTTAAAATTGCGACTTGTATCTCTCTACCTGGAATATATTTCTCAATTAAAACCTCACTATAATTTTTCAACTTTAGTAAATTTTTAATAAAATTTGATTTTTTGCATATAAATACGTTGACACTAGATCCTTCATTAATAGGCTTAACAACAACTGGAAATTTGAATTTTTTCTTAATTTTTTCAATAACTTTTCTTTTATCAAAATTCTTTTTGAAAATAAATTTAATATATTTAGGAGTTAAGATTTTATTTTTAATAAAGATTTTTTTAGACAATTCTTTATCGATCGCTAGAGAAGAAGATAAAACTCCTGAATGTGTATATTTAATTTTTTCAGATTCTAAAATAGCTTGAATATAACCATCTTCACCATATCTTCCATGTAATAAATTAAGAACTAGCTCTGGTTTATATAATCTTAGTTGTTTGACCAAGTCACCATCTGGCTCAATTATTTTTATTCTATATTTATTATTTTTTTTTAACTCTTTAAAAACACTTTTTGCAGTAAGTTTACTGATCTCTCTTTCTTTTGAATACCCTCCTGCAATTATAAGAATTTTTTTCATCAATCCACTATTACAATTTCAAGATTTATATTAATTCCTGTTTTATCCTTAACCTTATTTTTTACATAATCAATTAATTTTTTCATATCAGTATAGTTTGCATTTTTTTTATTAACAAAAAAATTTGAATGTTTTGTAGAAATTTCTGCATCACCAAAATTTATTCCTTTAGGTATAGAATCATTTATAAGTTGCCAAACTTTTTTATTAGTTTGATCTTTTGGATTTTTGAAAGTACTTCCTCCTGTTTTTATTTTAGATGGTTGTGCTTTATTTTTTTTAATTTTAAGCTCTTTCATATATTTTTCTATTTCAATATTATTTTTTTTATTCCCTTTAAATGTTGCACTCAAGAAAATGATATTTTTTGGTAAGTCCACTTTTCTATATTGAAAATCTATATTTTCTGCAGAAATTGTTTTAATCATTCCATTAAAGTCAATTACTTGAATTGAAACTAATATATCTTTAAATTCTTTATCGAAACATCCTGAATTCATTCTGATGCCTCCTCCGATAGAACCTGGTATACATGACAAAAACTCTAATCCACTAATACTTCTTTCTTTAGCAAATTCAGATAATTTTTTTTGACTTGTTGCTCCACCAGCTATAATTGTTTTTTCATTTAATAATGAAATATTTGAGAATTGTTTACCTAACTTGATTATAACTCCTTCATAAGTTTCGTCTTTAAACAAAACATTAGAACCTGACCCTAATATAAATATTTTTCCTCTATTTGAATATAATTTTAAAAATTTAATTAAATCTTTTAGTGAATTTGGTCTAAAAAAAACTCTTGTTTTACCTCCAATATTAAACCAATTTAACTTTTTTATTTCATAATCAAAAAAAATATCTCCTTCAAAATTATCTACTATTTTTTCAATATCTTTAATAATCATTAAATACTATGCTTTAAATTTTTCATCCAGGTCGAAATTGAGCCAGCTCCCATTCCAATATATATTTTTTCGCCATATGCAGTTTGTCTTAAAAATTTAGTAAGATTTTGCTCATCTTCAATATTTATAAGTTTTACTTTAGAATTTTTAATTATTAACTTTGCAAAAGAGTTATAGGAAAAACCTAATTTAATATTTTCATTAGCTTTATAAATTGGACAAAGTAAAACGGTATTTGCTTTTTTAAAACATTTTGAAAATTCTATTTTTAAATTTTTTACTCTAGAAAATCTATGCGGTTGAAAAACACAAATTATTTCTTTTTTTTTATATACTTCGCTAACACCATCTAATACTGAGCTGATTTCAGTTGGGTGATGAGCGTAATCATCAAAAAAAATAGCATTATTTTTTTTAAATAAAAAATTAAATCTTCTTTGAACTCCTTTAAAATTGAACAAACCTTTTTTAATAATATTTTCTGTAACTCCAATTGAAAAAGCAACTGCAACTGCTGCTGCTGAATTTCGAATATTATGTAGTCCTAACAAAGGTATTTTGATTTTTTTTATTAATTTTTTTCTTCCTGGAATATTAATAATTAAATCAAATTTAGAATAATTAATGCTCTGAAATATATTCAATATTCTAAAATTAGCATTTTTATTTATTCCATAAGTATAATAATTTTTATTTTTTATTTTACTTAAAACTTGTTTATTATTTTTATTATCAATACAAACAAAAGCTTTTCCTAAAGATGGCGTCTTTTCTAGAAAAAAGGAAAAATTTTTTTTTAAATTACTTAGTGATTTATAATAATCTAAATGTTCTGAATCAAGATTTGTAATTATTGAATATGTAAAAGGTATTTTTAAAAAACTACCATCAGATTCGTCTGATTCTATAAGACACCAATTACTTTTTCCAAGTTTAGCTGAGTTGCCAAAAGAATTTAGAACACCACCATTAATTATTGTGGGATCTAATTTTGCTTTTGTAAAAATACTTGATATCAAAGAAGTAGTTGTAGTTTTTCCATGCGAGCCTGTCACAACTACATTTCTCATTAATGAAACGATATTCCCTAACATCTCACCTCTTGTGTATATGGGTAACTTTAATTTCTTTGCCGCCAAAACTTCTGGATTATTTGCTTTTATTGCTGATGAAATTACAAGAATCGTACTTTTTTTTATATTTCTTTTATGATGTTTTATAAAAATTGAAATATTTTTTTCTTTCAATCTTTCAATATTTTTATTATTTGAAATATCGCTCCCTTGGACTTTAAAACCTAAACCATTCATTATTAAGGCTAAACCACTCATACCTATTCCTCCTATACCAACAAAGTGAATAAGTTCTGTTTTTCCTAAATTAATTTTCATTTATCAGATCTAATAATTTTTTGTTTACATTATTCCATGTGTTTTGGTTATAAATTTTTTGTAGATTTTGTTTTTTTTCAAAATATTCAGTTTTTTCACTAAATAAATTAATAATTAAATCGGCTAAATAATTAATATTAAAGTTATGTTGCTCAATTAACCAGTTACAACTAGCATTTTCGTAAAACTTTGCATTGAAATATTGATGATTATCTTTGGCAAATGGAAAAGGTATTGCTATGAAAGGAACATTAAAATAAGCAAGCTCAGCTATGGTAGATGATCCAGATCTTGTTATTACTAGGTCGAATTTATTTATTTTTCTATATAAATTATTATCAAAGCTAAATAACTCATAATTAATTTTCAGATCATTATATTTTTTTTCAATTAAAGATTTTTTATCTAAATTAGAAATTTGTTGGCAAACTTCTATTTTTATTTTTTTAGAAATTTTATCAACAACATCAGGAATATTTTTATCAAAAAATTCTGCTCCTTGACTACCTCCAATTATTAATATTTTTTTTACTGTCTCAAATTCTTCTTTTATATTTTTTTCTATTGAATATATTTCTTTTCTAAAAATAGGATTTATTGAATAAATTTTATTTAAATATTTATTTGGATAAAGTTTTATTTTTGAGTCATAGCAAATAATATTTTTTGCAATTGAAAGAATAAGTTTATTTGATTTTCCTAATACACTATTTGGCTCAAATAGGAATATTTTTATTTTAAGCAACTTTGATGCTATACATATAGGTATTGACATATAGCCACCAGTACTAATTAAAAAATTAATATTTTTTCTTTTTAAAAAAAAATATGATTTAAAAATAGAATGAATAAATTTTACAAAATAAATTGGAAAAAGATATTTTTTAGAATATATATTTGGAACATCAATCAAATTGAATTTATATTTGTTTTTATCTATAAATTTTGAACCTCTAAGATCAGTTACTAAAGAGGTTTCAAAACTACTTTTTAAATGATCAAATATTGATAATGCTGGTATAACGTGACCACCTGAACCACCTGTTACAATTAATATTTTTTTTAACATTAAAATATTTTTCTTTTAGTAAAATTTAAAATAATTCCAGATATTATCGCACTACTAATTATTGATGAACCACCATAGCTAAGAAAAGGTAAGGTCATTCCTGTTGTTGGCAATAATCTGATATTAACCCCAACATGAATAAAGCTTTGTAATAAAATTATTGATACACTTCCAATTAGAATTAGTTTTATATTATTATCATTAACAAAATTAATTTTTTGAATAACCTTATAAGATAATACTAAATATAAAAACATAATCAAAATTACTATAACTGCTCCAAATTCTTCTGAAATTACTGAAACAATGTAATCTGTGTGGGCTTCAGGTATTCGAGAATTTAAAGTTCCTTCACCTATACCTTTTCCAAAGAAACCTCCATTCATTATCGCATCACTTGCTTTTTCAGCTTGATAATTGTTTCCTGAGGATGAATCTAAAAATGTTAAAAGTCTAATTTTAATATATTCAAATTTTGGAATAAATATTATTAGATAAGATATAATTATCCCAGAACCTAGAAAAAATGAAAAAAATAATACAATATTTATTCCAGATACAAAAATTAATGATAGCCATGTCATTATTATCAACAATGTTTGTCCGAGATCAGGTTGCGATATCAATAAAAACAATATTGGTAATAGAAAAATTGCTGTAAAAAAATATTTTAAATATAATTTTTTATTACCTAAGGATAAAATAATTGAGACAGTTATTATAAAAAAAGGTTTTAAAATCTCTGTTGGTTGAAATCTTGGAAGTAAAGGTAAATCTAACCATCTTTTAGATCCTTTCACTTCTACTCCAATTAGTGGGACCAGAATTAATGTTATTAATGTAATTAAGAATAAAATTATAGATATTTTAATTAAGATGTCTTGATTTAAAAATGAAAAAATAATCAAAATCACTATTCCTATAAAAATAAAAATTAAGTGCTTCAAAAAAAAGTAATATGAATTAGTATTAAGTTTGTCAGAAGCAATCAAAGAAGTCGATACCAAAGAAAAAAATAAACCTAGAGCAAACAAACTTAAAACTATTAAAAGTATAAATTTGTCGATATTCTTCCACCAGTCATAAAAGTTATCAAAATAATTATTCATTTAATTTTTCTATATTTTTTTAAATATTTTTTAATAATTTTATTAAAATATTTTCCCCTTTCTTCAAAATTTTTAAATTGGTCAAAAGATGCAGCGGATGGGCTAAATAAAATTACTTTTTTTTTGTCATTATTTTTTTTTGCTAATTTAAAAATTTGATGTAATGAATTATTTAAATTTTTTGAAATTATATATTTAATTTTTTTATTCAAGACTCTAGAAAAAAAGATTTTATCTTTTCCATATATAAAAGCTTTAATTTTAAAAAAAAATTTTTTTCTTAATTTAAGCTTATCACCTTTTTTTGCCAGACCTCCTAATATCCAATATATATTTTTGTAAGATTCTAATAGAGGTTTGGTGGAAGAAAGACTGGTTGACTTAGAGTCATTAATAATTAATAATTTTTTTGAGTTATAAATTACTTGTTGCCTAAAATTTAAACCTTTAAAATTGTTTGTAGTTTCAATTATTTTGTTTAAATTAATTTTATAAAATTTTGATAAAGCAAAAATAAAAGAGAGATTTTTAAAATTACTTTTATTTTTAAAATATTGATTGTCTATTAATTTAAAATATTTTTTATATTTTTCATAATTTACTCTATGAATTTTTGACTTAACTTTATTTTGATTGACTAAATTGTTTAAAAATCTGTTCTTGCTTTCTATAAAAGCAAAATGTTTATTAGATTGGTTTTTTATTAGTTTAAACTTAGCTTTTATATAATTTTTAAAATTACCATGCCTATCTAGATGATCAGGTGATAGATTTAATATTAATGAATATTCGGATTTAAAAAATTTACTATATTCCAGCTGATATGAAGAGGCTTCTACTACAAAAATTGTATTATTTTTTATTTTCCTCTCTGCTAATATTGGTTTGCCAATATTTCCTGTTAATCTTACGTCTTTTTTATGTGCTTTAATAATTTCGAATAGTAGTTTTGATGTTGTTGATTTTCCATTGGTGCCAGTAATTGTTATTTTTTTGATTTTTGGATAACTTAAATAAAAAATATCCAGATCAGTAATTATTTTATTATTATTAGTTTTTAAATAGCTAGATAATTTGCATTGATTGACGTCTATACCTGGGCTTAAAACTATATAATCAAATTCATAATTAAGTAAATTTTTATAATTAATTATTTTACTTCTGTGTCTAAATGGAATATTTTTTAGATTATCATCAAAAATTTTACATTTATTTTTTTTATGCAGAAAATATAATGATGCTCTTCCAGATTTTCCAAAACCATAAATTAAAAATTTTTTTTCATAAAATAGTTTTTTATTGGCATTCATTATCTTAATTTTAAAGTTGCCAACCCTATCATTGCTAAAATAATTGATATTATCCAAAATCTAATTACAACAGTTGACTCGGGCCATCCTTTTTTTTCAAAATGATGGTGTATTGGTGCCATTTTAAAAATTCTTTTACCTGTTATTTTAAAAGAAATTACTTGAGCAATAACCGATACTGCTTCCAAAACAAATAAACCTCCGGTTATTGCTAAAACAATTTCATGCTTAGTTATTATTCCTATTGCTCCTAAAGATCCTCCTAATGATAAAGATCCAGTGTCTCCCATAAATATTTTTGCTGGAGGTGCGTTAAACCATAAAAAACCAAGACATGCTCCAATAATTGATCCGCAAAAGATAGATACCTCTCCTACTCCATTAATATATGGAATTTGTAAGTATTCTGAAAATACAACATTACCAGTAACATAACTAATGAAAGCAAAACAGGCAGCAACTAATATCACTGGAACTGTTGCCAGACCATCTAGTCCATCAGTTAAATTCACTGCATTAGAAGACCCTACAATTACAAATAAATAAAAAGGAATAAAAAACCAACCTAAATTAATTATAAGATTTTTAAAAAAAGGGAAATATAAATTTTCCATTTCTTTGAATTCGCTAAAAAAATATAAAATAGATATTCCAATTAAAGCTAAAATAATTTGAATAGTAATTTTAAATTTTGAAGATATTCCAGATGAATTGTTTTTCTTTATTTTTTTATAATCATCATATGCTCCTAGTAGTCCAAAAGTTCCGGCTATATAAATTAAAAACCAATTGAATGGACTCTTAAGATCTCCCCATAATAAAACTCCTGAAAAAACACCTAATAATATCATTAAGCCACCCATAGTTGGAGTTCCTATTTTTTTTACAATATGCTCTGTTGGTCCATCATTCCTAATTGGGTCATGTAATTGTTTAGATGAAAAGAATTTTATCAATGGACTTCCTACAATGAAAACTACTATCATTGATGTAAACATTGATAATCCAGTTCTAACAGTTAAATATTTAAATACGTTAAAAAAACTAAAAGTATCTACTAAGTAAGAAAATAAACTATAAAGCATAATTTCTACCTGTTATTAACTTTTTGGTAATGGAATTTAATCCTGTTGAGTTTGATCCTTTAATCATTAAATAATCACCATCTTTAATATCATTTATCAAAAAATTTAAGATATCTTTTTTTGAAATTAATACTCTTCCTTTTTTTTGTGGTCTAATTTTGTTGAAAGTAGAAATTATACTTTTTCCATAAACGTAAACTTTATTTATATTGGTATTATTAACAAATTTAGATGAATCAATGTGTAATTTATTTGAAAACTTACCCAATTCTAGCATATCACCCAATAAAATTATTTTTCTTTTATTTCCACTTTCTATTTGGCTAAATTTATTTATAGCAAATTTTAATGATAGTGGATTAGAATTATAGCTTTCATCTATAAGATGAATTTTTTTTTTATTAATATTAATATATTTATAGTTCCCCCTTCCTTCTGGTAAATTATAATTGTAAAAAATTTTTTCATTTAAATTTTCTGGGTCTATAAAAATTGTAATTACAGCTATGCTGGCGAGTATATTATCTACATAAGGTTTTAGGTCTTTTTTGATTATAAATTTTTTATTTTTTTCATTTATTTTTATCTTTAAAATAAATATATTTTGTGAAGCTATTATTTTTTCAAGTTTTATATTGGATTTATTTTTTTTACTAAAAGAAATAACTTTTAAATTATTTTTTAAAGCTTTTTGTTTAAAAAAATTATAAAATTGATCGTCTGCATTAAGGATTATAGAACCATTTTCAATAATATTTTCTATAATTTCAGATTTTGCTTTTGCAATTTCAAATAAATTTTTGAAATTTTTAATATGTGCATAAGAAATATTTGTTATTACACCAACATTTGGTTTTATAATTTTTGATAAATAATGAATTTCTCCTTTCTTATCCATTCCAACTTCAAAAACTCCGTATTTATGATCTTTGTTAATTTTAGACAAAGAGACAGGTACTCCATATTTATTATTAAAAGAATTCTGTGAATAAATTGTTTTATCAATTTTATTTAATGATTGACCCAATAATTCTTTTAATGATGTTTTTCCAACTGAACCTGTTATCGCTATTGCATTTATGTTTGAAGAATTTCTAATTATACTTGAATAATTTGTAAAAAAACTTAGTGCATTTTTTACTTTAATTTTATTAAAGTTTTTATTTCCATAATTTTTATCAATTATCGCCAAAGATGCTCCTTTTTTTATTGCATCATCGGCAAATTTATTACCATCAAACCTTTTTCCTTTAATTCCAATAAAAATATCATTTTTTCTAATATTTTTTGAATTAATACTTGTTTCATTAATTATTAAATTTTTTTTTAATTTTTTTTTTAAAATTTCTTCTAAAATATTTGACTTCCAATTCATATTTAAATTTCTATTTTTTTCTTTAATTGATTCAATTATGCAATTCCTATCTGAAAAATGCTTTTTCCTCTTATACTCTTGATATATTTCATGACCTTTGCCAGCTATAACAAGTATCTCATCTGAATTAATTTCTCTTATTGCAGATTTAATAGCAAGTTTTCTGGATGGAATTTCGTGTAATTTAAATTTATCTATTTTAATCTTAATTTGATTTCTTATTTTTTTTGGGTTCTCTTTTCTTGGATTATCATCTGTTAAATAAATTTTGTTACAATATTTATTTGCAATTTTTCCCATAATTTTTCTTTTTGGCTTGTCTCTTTCTCCCCCGCATCCAAAAACAAGGTTAATTTTTCTTAATTTAAATTGATCTTTAAGATTTTTTAAACAAATTCTTAATGCGTCTGGTGTATGTGCATAGTCTAAAATAACAATTGAATTATTTTTTAAATTTCCAATTTTTTCTAATCTTCCTGGTACTGCTTTTATTTTATTAAGTGAACCCAAAATCTTTTCTAAACTTATATTGCTTTTATATGCTGCCAATACAGACATAAGTAAGTTTTTTATCTGCACTTTTCCAATTAAGTAAGTTGAAAATTTAAATATTTTATTATTTAGAGAAAAAGTAACTTCTTGATTAAAATTTACAAATTTATGTTTAATGATTTTTAAATTAGAATTTTTAGACCCTATACTATAATTTTTAATATTATTATTTTTTGAGATTTTTTTTAATTTTGAAGAAATTTTTAAATCATTATCAAATATAATATAAGAATTTTTTTTCATTAATTTTTTAAATAAAATTAACTTAGAATTAAAATAATCTTTAAAAGTTTTATGATAGTCTAAATGATCTCTTGTGAGATTGGTAAAAATTCCAATTTTGAATTTTAATCCTTCTAGCCTATTTTGTTTTAATCCATGGCTAGATGCTTCTAATATTACATTGTTAATTTTTTTTTTTTTTATAAATGAAAGTAGTTTATTTAGATTTATTGGATCAAAAGTTGTATTTGGATTATCTTTATCATACCTAATTCCACTAACTCCTAAAGTTCCAATGGATGCTACTTTCACTTTATTTATATTTAAAATTTGGTAGTAAAAATTTGCAATTGAAGACTTGCCATTTGTTCCAGTAACAGCAATTAAATTATTTGAAATTTTATTATTTAATTTAGAAGCAAATGTTGCAAGTAATTTTCTCGGATTATTATTTTTTAGATAAAGTATATTATTAATATAATTTTGTTTACAACTTGCCGATATAATTATTTTAGATCCTTTTTTTATTGCTTCTTTTATATATTTATTTCCATCAGCATTATTTCCTTTTAAAGCAAAAAAAATATAATCTTTTTTTATATTTTTTGAATTAAAGGAAATTCCTTTAAATTTAATTTTATAAAATTTTTTATTTAATTTTGGATAATAATCTTTAAGAAACATTTTTTAAGCTCTTAATATTTTGTGGCTAAAATTGGTCCAATTTTTTCTATTATTTTTCCTGTTATCCAAACAGTTGTCCAGCCAGCGGTGTTCCTCCAATTTCCTTTATAAGGCGCTCTTCCATCCCTATAGTAATAAACTAAATCTTTATTAGGTTTTGGTTCATCTAACATTACTACCAAAGCAAATTTGGGATTAGATGTTGGAAAAACTGACGCAAAAGTATTTATTTTCTTTTTTGAATAGCCTCCTTTGGTTGCTATATCTGCGGTACCAGTTTTTCCTCCTATTTCATAACCTTCTACATTTGCAAAACCAGCTGTGCCCTCTTTTGTAGAAACAATTTTTCTTAACATTGTATTTACATTTTTTGACACCTCTTCACTTAGTATTCTTTTGCCTTTATTATGATTATTTTTTTTTACTAAAGTAGGATGGATCTCGAAGCCACCGTTAGAAATTATGGAATAACCTTTTGTTAATTGTAATAAAGTAGTAGCTATTCCATGTCCAAAACCTACTGTTAATAATTTACATTTTCCCCATCTGCCCAACTGTGTTTGGCCGACTTCTTCTATATCAAAACTTATATTTGTTAAAATTCCTATAGTTTGTAAAAATTTATCATAATTCTCTATACCTATTTTTTCCGCGATTCTAGCTGATCCTATATTTCCAGATCTAATTAAAATTTCTTCGGCAGTTAAGTCTGAAGGGATTTTTTCATCATATTCAGAAATTGGATTACCTGCACAAAATATTTTTTTTTTGAGATTTTTAAATTCTGTTTCTGGTTTAATTACGTCGTAATTTAATCCAGCTGCAATGGTAAAAGTTTTAAAAACTGATCCAAATTCATAAACACCTTTTGCAGCTCTATTTATAAATTTTAAATCATTTATTCTTTCTCTTTTATTCAAATCAAAATCAGGTAGCGAAACCATAGAAAGTATATCTCCTGTATGAATATTCATTAGTATCGCCGCACTCCCAATGTTTTGAAAAATATCTTTTGACTTAAATAATTCTTCTCTAATTAGATATTGAATATCAGTATCAAGAGTAAGTTTTAATGGATCTTTAGACGTTCTTAATTCATAATCATACGTTTTTTCAATACCCGATATACCATTATTATTATCATCAATTTGGCCAATTACATGGCTAAACAATTTTTCATTAGGATATACTCTTGCGAGACTATCTTCTTTAATAAAAGATTTATCACCTAGAAGTAATATCTTTTCTAATTTTTTTGGTGAAATTTTTTTCTTAACATAAAAAAATTTATTTCCATAAATTTTTTTTTCGAAATTTTTTTCTGGAAATAACATTTTGAGAGAAATTAAAAGTTTTTGTTTATTAATTACTAAATTAGGATTTATACCAATATTAGTTATAGGCACACTTTTTGCTAAAATATTTCCATCCTTATCAATAATGCTAGATCTAAAATTTTCCTTTTTATAAATTTTGGTTATTTCTTTTTTTTCCTTAATACTTAATAAAATTATTTTTGACGAAAAGATTATAGCAATAATAAAAAAAACAAAAAAAATGAAGGCCACTCTTTCAAAAGAAATTTTAATATTAGACTTATTTTCATCGTATGAGAATTCTGAATTTACTTCATCTGAAATGGTATTTTTTTCATTCATTATTATTGTTCATCTTTTCAATTTCTATTTTATCTTGTTGTATTTTCATCCAATTTAAGTCATTTATTTTTTTTTGAATAAGTTGGTTTTCAAAATATATTTGTTGGTATTCCATTAGTTTTTTTGGTGAGGTAAGATAATTAAAATCAAGTAAAATTAGTTCATATTTATCTTCTAAAATTCTTATACTTTCTTTAGTTTGAAAAATTTTTCTATCAAGTTTTTTTGTTGAATTTTTTGTGATTGTAGTCATGATAATTAATAAAATTATTGGAATAAAAAATAAAAATTTTTTCATATGCTTTCTTGAAAATTTTCAATATCAGTTAAATACTTAAATTTTTGTTTAAGCTCAGTAAAATTACATTTTTCATTAATTTTAATAGCATATCTCAACTTAGAAGATCTTGATGGAGGATTTATTTTAATCTCTTCATTTGATGGGATTATAGGTTTTTTAATATTTAGCTTAAAACATTTGTGATTTTTGTTTTTAATTGGAAAATATCTAGAAGAATTTTTGTTTTCTGAGTAGTTTTTAAAAAAAAATTTTACAATTTTATCTTCTAAAGAATGAAATGTTATAACCACTATTACTCCTCCAACTGGCAAAATATTAAACGCATTTATTAGACCATTTATTAATTCACTTATTTCTTTATTAACAAAGATCCTTAGTGCTTGAAAAATTTTTGTAGAATTATTTATTTTTTGATTTTTAAATTTTTTTGTATTTTCAATAATTTCGACTAGATCTTGGGTATTTATTTGTTTTGATTGCCTAATTTTCACAATCTTTCTTGCAATAATTTTTGAGTATTTTTCATCTCCAAAAAATTTAAAAATATTATTCAAATTATTTTCACTTAGTTTTGAGATAACATCATGACAAGAAAAATCATTTATACCCATCCTCATATCTAATTTGCCTTTACTTTTGAATGAAAGACCTTTTTTTAAATCTTTAATTTGTGAAAATGAATAACCGAGATCAAAAATTATTCCTTTTATATTTTCTTTATTTAAATTTAGTTCATCAATTTGCGAGAATTTTATATTTTTAAAATCAAATTTATTTTTATATTTTTTTTTTAACTCGTCAGCATATATAGATACATCTTTGTCTCTATCTATTGCGATTACTTCATTAATATTATTTTCTAAAATTTTTTTTGAATATCCACCCTGGCCAAAAGTACAATCTATAAAAGTGCCACCATAAAGAGGGGAAATAAT
>CEUZ01095959.1_pt1 | contig 27647 bp, 31 predicted proteins | sample 361511 | NCBI WGS metagenome assembly CEUZ01 (sample SAMEA2622822, study PRJEB7988) | marine metagenome | biome: marine biome (ENVO:00000447); feature: surface water layer (ENVO:00002042); material: "saline water (ENVO:00002010), including plankton (ENVO:xxxxxxxx)" | depth 5 m | reverse complement strand
TTATCTTTTAAAGATGCATTAATTACAATTGAATCTTCAATTAAATCAGAAGACTGTATTTCTGCAAAATCATCTTTTGAAACATTTAAAATAAAGAATTTATATTTTTCTTTTCTAAATTCTTCAAAAACCTGCTTTGCAGATTCTTTTTTTGTTATTTTTTTTTCTATTAACTCAAAATTTTGATTAGTAAATTTACCTGTCGTATTATTATCTTTGATACCCATTTTACTTCCTAAAATTCCATTATCTATTACTTCAGGATTAATAGAATATATCGTAGGTTCTCTTTCAATAACTCTATTTAAATGAACTATTTGAATTTGTTGAATATCAGCAGATATTAGTTTTTGAGTAAAACTAATAAGAATTAAAAAAATATATAAAAAAATTTTCATTTATCATAATTTAATTTAAATGATACATAAAAACCATTTTATTTTAATATAACATATTATTTATTTACTGAATATGTACCAGTTGAATTAATTTAAAAAAAAATTAATATCCTTATATATGAAACCTTTATTAAGATGGTGGCTTTTTATAAGTCTAACACTAGTTCTAACTTTTGCTTTCTATTATTTTGGTCTTTTTGCAGATGTTTGGGATAAAGACAGAACAAAATTATCTTTTTTAATAATGGTCTTATTTTTTTTAACTTCAATTCATTGCGGGAAAGAAACTATAAAAATTTCTAAAGCATTAGAGGGTGATGTGTCTGAAAATGAAATTAAAAATACTGATTGGCGAGGTAACCAAGAAATTGGTTGGTTTATATCTGACTTTGTTTTAACTATAGGAATGGTTGGAACTGTATCAGGATTTTTATTAATGTTAGCTGGTGCTTTTGCAGGCGTTGATCTTACTGATGAAGAAGCAATGAAAGGCGTTTTAGAAAAAATGTCTAAAGGAATGTCTACCGCTTTATATACAACTTTATTTGGCCTTATTTGTGGTGGATTACTAAAAATACAATACTTTAGTCTTAGTAGAGCAACAGATAATTTAATTGGGCCTATAGATAAGAAATCTTAAAAATAAAAAATGCAACGTAGGTATCATACAAATCTTCCATTTCTTGACTTATTATTTAATGTTTTAATTGGTTTTGTTTTTTTATTTATTGTCTCATTTTTATTAATTAATCCAGTTGCTAAAAAAGCTGACATAATAGTTAAAGCAGAGTTTTTAATTACTGTTTTTTGGCCTGATAATTTAGAAGATGATGTTGATATTTATGTAGAAGATCCAGCTGGTAATTTAGTTTGGTTTAAATCTCGTGAACCTGGTTTAATGCACTTAGACAGAGATGATTTAGGAAAAAGAAATGATGAGGTAACTACTGCAGCAGGAACTATATTATTTCCTGAAAATAGAGAAATAGTTACTTTACGTGGAATAGTTCCAGGAGAATACGTTGTTAATGTTCATTGCTATTTTAAAGTAGGTAGTGAGCCAGTACCGGTAACTATTCAAATAGATAAAATAAATCCTTATTCAGTTGTTATAAGAGAAACTGTTAATTTAGTTAATAAAGGTGAGGAAGTTACAGTTACAAGATTTAGTGTTAATGGAAAAGGGGAAGTAACAAATGTAAATAAACTTCCAAAAAAATTGGTGCAAGAATGGCAGAAGGGATAATAGGTTTATCAGCAAGTTTTTTAGTTATAGTAGCCCTTATACTCTGGTTAATTATACTCTCTAAAGGAAAATTCTGGATTCTAAAAAGTATTGTCATAACTTTAGCCACTTTATTTTCTATAATAGTACTTATTTCTTTAAAAGATTTTATTGGTTGGCCTAGTAAATCTTCAATTCCTAAAGAATTTCAACTACATTGGGCAATAATAGATGAACCAAATAAAATTAGAAATACTGAAGGAGCTATATATATGTGGGTTACTGCATTAGATAAAGAGAATGAAACAAAAGGGTTGCCGAGAGCTTATAAAATTGACTACACAAGGAAAAATCATGAAGAAATTGTTAAAGGATTAATTAGCTTAGGAGATGGAATCCAACAAAAAGGAGAAAGAGTAAAAGCAAAAGAAGATATAGATATTGAAGAAGACTTAAGCAATCTTCAAGAAATTGTAATTTATGAATTACCTAAACCGCTATTACCTGACAAAAACGATTCAAGAACAGAGCAAGGAGGAGCGTCTTCTAATAATTTTAATGCTCTAGAAATTGACCCGGAAACAGGCAGACCTATTCTTGAAAAAAAGGAAGAATAATTTAGAAGCTACACAAAAAAGAACTTTTTCTTTTATTTAAACTTAAAATTATAGACATTGCAGTCAATTTAGAAGTTTTAGGATTAATACTAGGATTATTCTCTAAAACAACTTTTAAATTCCCAAAGCTTCCATCAGCGTGTATTTCAGCTATATTTTTTTTTACTTTAGGATCAGCTATTATAATTACTTTAGTTTTATCAAATCCAATGCCAACAATAGATAAAGTAGCTGCAATATTAGAATTTTTAGGAAAATTTTTACAAACTTTTCTAGCTGTTGATTGAAGTAATATTTTTTCTTTTTTAATTTTTTTTGATTCTAAATCTGACAATAAAGCTTTCGGAGGTTTTCTTTGAATTAACTTAACACTTGTTAATTCATTAGTAATTGACGCCGATGCAATAGCATCTAAACCTGCTATTGCTCCTGTAGGGACAGATATTTTGTTTTTTATACTTTTTGACAACATTAAGATCTTTTTATAAAAACTTTTATCAGCAAACGAACATACGGATAAGCAAACAAAGTCAATTTTATTTTTCAAAATTTTTTCTGCATACTCTTTACAAGCATCTACGCTTGCAACTTCTATAATAATATTTGGTTTTTTTTTCAGTAAATCTTGAAATGAACTACATTTAATTTCTTTAGAAATACTTTTTAAGTTTATATCTTCTGAAAAAACACCTACAATCTCATACCCTGGAATAATCTTTTGAGAAATTTTTTTATAAATTTCTTGTCCTATTGCTCCAAAACCAATGATACCAATTCTTTCTTTTTTCATATTTTATTCACAAAAATTTAATTTAGAACTATTCTAAATTGAATTGACATTACTATGAACATTTTTATATTCTAAGTATAACATTGTATAAATATAAATTATGTCAATCGATGTAGAAACAAAAAAAACAGTTAAATCTATAACTGAAAAGTATAAATATGGTTTTACTACAAAAATAAACTCTGATAAAGCACCAAAAGGTCTTAACGAGGATATAGTAAAATTAATATCTTCCAAAAAAAAAGAGCCAAAATGGCTTCTAGAATGGAGATTAAAAGCTTTTAGAACTTGGTTAAAAATGAAAGAACCAAATTGGAGTATGGTTAAATTTCCTAAAATAAATTACCAAGATTCTTATTACTATTCAGCTCCCAAACCAAAAAAAAAACTAAAAAATTTAAATGAAGTTGACCCTGCAATTTTAAGCACTTATGAGAAACTTGGCATACCTTTAGAAGAACAAAAAAGATTAGCTGGGGTTGCCGTAGATTATGTTTTCGATAGCACGTCAGTTGCAACTACTTTTAAAGATAAATTAGCAGAATTAGGAATAATTTTTTGTTCTTTTTCTGATGCAGTAAAATCTCATCCTGAATTAATTAAAAAATATTTAGGAACTGTAATCCCATATACTGATAATTATTTTGCAACATTAAATTCAGCGGTTTTTAGTGACGGATCATTTGTTTATATACCCCCTGGTGTAAAATGCCCAATGGAATTATCAACATATTTTAGAATTAATGCTGAAAATACTGGCCAGTTTGAAAGAACACTTATTATTGCAGATAAAGATAGTTATGTAAGTTATTTAGAAGGCTGCACTGCTCCAATGAGAGATGAAAATCAATTGCATGCTGCCTGCGTTGAACTAATTACTCTAGAAAATGCTGAAATAAAATATTCAACTGTACAAAATTGGTATCCTGGAGATGAAAAAGGAAAAGGAGGGGTTTATAATTTTGTTACCAAAAGAGGTGCTTGTCGTGGAAATAATTCTAAAATATCCTGGACACAAGTAGAAACAGGATCAGCCATAACTTGGAAATATCCTAGTTGTATACTTCAAGGTGATAATTCTGTTGGTGAGTTTTATTCTGTAGCTATTACAAATAATTTTCAACAAGCTGATACTGGTACAAAAATGATTCATCTTGGAAAAAATACAAAAAGTACAATAATTTCTAAAGGTATATCAGCTGGTAAAGGACAAAACACCTATAGAGGTCTTGTTCGTATGGGGCCTAAAGCAACTAATGGAAGAAACTTCACTCAATGCGACTCTCTTTTAATAGGAGATAAATGTGGAGCTCATACTGTTCCATATATAGAAGTAAAAAATCAATCTGCAAAAGTTGAGCATGAAGCAACTACTTCAAAAATAAGTGATGATCAAATGTTTTATTGTAGACAAAGAGGTCTTGATCAAGAAAATGCTGTTTCATTAATTGTAAATGGTTTTTGTAAAGAAGTTCTTAAAGAACTTCCAATGGAGTTTGCTGTAGAAGCTCAAAAACTCCTTGGAATAAGTCTTGAAGGAAGTGTAGGTTAATTTCCTTATGCTTACAATAAAAGATCTTCACGTTAATGTTGAAGATAAAAAAATTCTCCAAGGTCTAAATCTAGAAATATTACCAGGTGAAGTTCATGCGATTATGGGTCCAAATGGTTCTGGTAAAAGTACATTAGCAAATATTTTATCTGGCAAAGAAGGTTATGAAATAAAAAAAGGCAAAATAAACTTTATTAATAAAAATTTATTTGATTTAGAGCCTGAACAACGTGCTGGGGAAGGTTTATTTCTTGCATTTCAATATCCAGTTGAAATACCTGGTGTTTCAGGAATAAATTTTCTAAGAACTACTTTAAATTCTGTAAGAAAATACAAAAAACAAAAAGAACTGGATGGTGTGAATTTTTTAAAAATTTTAAAAGAAAAAGCAAAATCAATAAAAATGGATGAAAATTTAATTAAAAGATCAGTCAATACTGGTTTCTCAGGTGGAGAAAAAAAAAGAAGCGAAATTCTTCAAATGAGTTTATTAGAACCGAAACTTGCAATACTGGATGAAACTGACTCTGGATTAGATATAGACGCTCTTAAAATAGTAGCTAACGGAGTAAATAATTTAAAAAATAGTAATCGTTCATTTTTAATAATAACCCATTACCAAAGATTATTAAATTATATTGTCCCTGATAAGGTTCATGTTTTATCTAAAGGTAAAATAGTTAAAAGTGGGAATAAAAATCTAGCTTTGGAATTAGAAAAAAAAGGATATGAAGGAATTATATAATTATGGAGAAATTGAAAAATTTTGAAATTCCTAATAAAAAAATAGAAGCTTGGAAATTTACTGACTTAAAAAAAGTTTTTGAAAAAAACTCTTTTGAACCTGTTAAACAAATTAAAACAAAAAAATCTCCAGATATAAGCTCTGCTATATCAAAAAATATTTTTTTTAACCCGAAAACTAATTTTATAATTTTTAAAAATGGTTATGTCGAAAAAATGAATATTGAATCAAGTGGATTAGAAATAAAATTCTTAAATAAAAATAATAAAAATAAAACATTTAACCAAAAGAATTTTAATAGAAATGATAGTTTACTTGATATTAATAAAACTTTTTCAAATGATAACTTAATAATTAATGTAAAAAAAAATATTAAATTAAGTAAATCAATATCAATTTTTTACTATAATTCAGAAAAAAAAAAATATCTTATAAACAACAGAATTCATATAACGCTTGAAGAAAACGCTCACGCAGAAATTAATGAAGTTTTTTTTTCAAATAAAGAAGCTGTGTATTGGAATAATATACATAATTATATTTGTTTAAAAAAAAATTCAAATTTAGATCATTATAAAATTCAATTAGAAAATATTAAATCTGTTCATTCATCTTCGACTAATGTGGATTGTGAAAATTCTTCTTTGTATAATAATTTTATTTTTTCTGTTGGTGGAAACTTATCACGAATTGAAGTAACTAGTTCTATAAATTCTTCTGATATCAACTTTAATATAAAAGGATTATATTTGGCAAAAACTAGCCAGCACCATGATATTACAACATTGATGCAACATAAACATCCTGAAAGTAAAAGTAATCAACATATAAAAGGAATTTTACAAAAAGATTCATCTGGAGTTTTTCAAGGTAAAGTAATTGTAGAACAAGATGCTCAAAAAACAGACGCTTTCCAATTTAACCAGAATTTGCTGTTATCTGAAACAGCAGAAGTAAATGCAAAACCAGAGCTAGAAATATATGCTGATGATGTAAAATGTAGTCATGGAGCAACCACAGGAGAATTAGATGAAGAAATGTTATTTTATTTAAGATCTAGAGGTTTAAAAAAAGAAGATGCAAAAAAACTTCTTATTGAAGGTTTTATTAATGAATTATTTGATGATTTAAAAAATAAAGAATTAAAACAAAAATTATTACTTACTTCAAAAAAAATAATTTATTAAATACTAAATGCTAAATATTGACAAAATAAGAAAAGATTTCCCAATCTTAAAAACTAAATCAAACAATAATCCTCTAATCTTTTTTGATAATGGAGCAAGTTCACAAAAACCTCAAATCGTATTAGATAAAATAAGTGAAATTTATAAAACTAAATATGCAAATATTCATAGAGGTATATATAATTTAAGCCAACAAGCTACAGAGGCTTACGAAGAATCAAGAAAAAAAATTCAAAAATTTATAAATGCTAAGAGTGAGAAAGAAATTATATTTGTCCGTGGTGCAACAGAAGGAATTAATTTAGTTGCTCAATCATATGGATTAAAAAATTTTAAGAAAGGAGATGAAATTATATTAACAGTACTTGAGCATCACTCAAATATAGTTCCATGGCAACTCCTAAGAGATAAATTAAAAATAAAAATAAATGTCACTCCTATAGATAAAGATGGGAATATTGATTTAATAAAATTTAAAAAATTATTTACAAAAAAAACTAAACTAGTATCAGTTTTACATGTTTCAAATGCTTTAGGAACTATATTGCCAATAAAGGAAATTATAGATATTTCACATAAAAATAAAGTTCCTGTTCTGGTAGATGGATGTCAATCTGTTCCACATATGAAAGTAAATGTAGATAAATTAGATGCAGATTTTTACTGTTTTTCAGGACATAAAATTTATGGGCCAACAGGTATAGGTGTTTTATATTGTAAAAATAAATATTTAGAAAAAATGGATCCTTATCAAGGAGGAGGAGAAATGATCTCTACTGTAACTTTTAATAAAACAACTTATCAAGATGCTCCTCATAAATATGAAGCTGGGACACCAAATATTGTTGGCTCTATAGCTTTAGGTTCTGCAATTGATTATGTAACAAAAATTAATATTGATAAAATTTGTAAACATGAGGAAAATTTACTCCATTACGCAACAGAAAAAATAAGTTCTATCAATGAAGTAAAAATAATTGGAACATCAAAAAAAAAGGCAGGAATATTATCTTTTATTGTAAAAAATACTCATCCAAATGACATTGGCGTAATTTTAGACAATCAAGGAATAGCAGTTAGAACAGGTCATCATTGCTGCCAGCCGTTAATGAATTTTTTTAAAATACCTGCGACAATAAGAGCATCATTTGCGGTTTATAATACAAAAGAAGAAATAAATTCATTTTACGAAGCTTTAAAAAATGCAATTAAGCTTTTAAGATAATTTTTTTATATTATATTAATAATACTATGGCAAATACTATTAAAGATAATGTAATAAAAAATCTTCATACAGTTTATGATCCAGAAATACCTGTAGATATTTATGAACTTGGTTTAATTTATGATCTTAAGGTAAATTCTGAAGGATTAGTTAATATTACTATGACATTAACTTCCCCTAACTGTCCAGTAGCAGAAATTTTGCCAGAACAAGTAAAAAAAGCAGCTAAAAAAACAAAAGGAGTAAAAGATGTGGACTTAAAACTAGTTTTTGAACCACCTTGGAATCCAGATATGATGTCTGAAGCTGCAAAAGTTGAATTAAATATGAGTTAATAATGAATGAAGTAAAAGAAATAGTAACACTAACCAATGCAGCAAAAAAAAGAGTTAAAGAAATAATTGCTAAAGCAGAAAAAGAATATGTTGGCATAAGAATAGGAATAGACAATACAGGATGTTCTGGACATTCTTATAAAATAGATTACGCTGAAAATAAACTCGATGGAGATGAAGAAATATCTATAGATAATATAAAAATTTTTGTTGATGCTTCAGCAACAATGTATATTCTAGGATCGAAAATAGATTATATTGATAACGGTATTGAATCTGGTTTTATTTTTAAAAACCCTAATGAAAAAGGACGATGTGGTTGCGGTGAATCTTTTAGTGTGTAATATTTTATTTGTGTTGGGATTAAATAATTGTACGAAGAAATAACTGATAAAATTAAAATTACTGTTAAGCCTGAGTTTCTAGATGAACATTCAGACCCTGAAGAAAAAAGGTTTATATGGGCGTATCATGTTAAAATTGAGAATTTTGGTAGTGATACTGTTAAATTAATGAGTAGATCTTGGAGAATATCAGATTCAATGGGAAGAGTTCAAGAAGTTAACGGGTCAGGGGTTGTTGGAGAAAACCCTATATTAAAACCTGGAAGTTCTTTTGAATATACATCTGGAACACCTTTAAATACTCCTTCAGGATTTATGATGGGGACATATAAAATGAAAAGAAATAATGGTGTAACTTTTCAAGCACACATTCCTGCTTTTTCTTTGGACAGCCCGCATGAAAAAGGTTTACAAAATTAAAAAAAAAAATATTTTTATAAGATGAGCAAAATAGAAAAAATTAGTAATTTAAAGAAAATTAAGTCTATAAAAATCTCTGAAGCAGAAGCAATGGACGCTGTAAAAACTTTAATTAGATGGGCAGGAGATGACCCACAACGTGAGGGCCTACAAGAAACACCCAAAAGAGTTGTTAAATCTTATAAAGATTTTTTTTCTGGATACCAACAAGAGCCTAGGGAAATATTATCTAAAAAATTTAAAGAAGTAGATGGATATGATGAAATTATTGTACTAAAAGATATTAGACTAGAATCCCATTGTGAGCATCATATGGTACCTTTTATTGGGACAGCTCATGTAGGTTATCTCCCAAAAAAAAAAGTTGTGGGCCTAAGTAAATTAGCTAGGTTAGTTGAAGCATTTGCTAAACGCTTACAAATTCAAGAAAAACTTACTGCACAAATTGCAAACGCTATAGATGAAGTTTTACAGCCTAAAGGCGTAGGAGTTATAATAGAAGCATCACATCTTTGTGTTGCTACAAGAGGAATTCACAAACCTGAATCTAGAATGGTAACGAGTAGAATGCTTGGAACTTTTAGAGATGATCAAGCTACAAGGAAGGAATTTCTTGAATTGGTAGGATTTAATAAATCTAAATTTTAATTTTTTTTTTTACAAAAAAAATAATCTATGATTTTTCAACCTGTATTATATGTCATAGGATATTTGCTATCAGCATTATCAATAGTTCTTTGCATTCCGGCAATTGTTGATGCTTATTATGGAGATAACCAATGGCAATCTTTTACATTTGCTTCATTAATAAGCCTTTTTGTTGGAATTCTATTAATACTAGGAAATAAATCTGATAATTTTAATATTTCTTTAAAGCAAGCATTTCTTATTACAACTACTAGTTGGATATCTATAGCTATTTTTGGTTCACTGCCATTTATTTTCTCTGATTTAGGATTATCTTTTACTGATGCTTTTTTTGAATCTATGTCTGGTATAACAACAACAGGTTCAACAATATTATCAGGATTAGATAATTTACCTCATGGAATATTAATATGGCGCGCCCTTCTTCAATGGATTGGCGGGATTGGAATAATTGTTATCGCTATAGCTTTTTTACCAATATTAAAAGTTGGAGGAATGCAATTATTTCATACTGAATCTTCTGAATCATCTGAAAAAGTACTACCTAGAGCTGCTCAAATTGCAAGTATTATTGGAATTATATACCTTTTTTTAACTATTCTATGCTCTGGTCTTTTATATTTTTTTGGCATGCCAGTATTTGATTCAATTGCACATTCAATGACAACTCTTGCAACAGGTGGATTCTCAACTTCAGATATGTCAATAGGAAAATATGACAATGTAAATATAGAATTGATAATAAGTTTATTTATGATTCTTGGGTCATTACCTTTTGTTTTATACTTACAAACTCTTCGTGGTAATTTTTTTGTAATATTTAAAGATAGCCAGGTCCAATTCTTTTTATTTTTAATTGTTACATCTATTTTAATTGTAACTTTTTGGAAATATCAAGATGCTTCTAATTTTTTTGATAATTTTAGATCTTCATTCTTTAATACAATATCAATTTTTACAGGAACTGGATACACAACTCAAAATTTCAATAATTGGGGATCTTTTATAATTGTTCTTTTTTTATTCTTAATGCTTGTTGGAGGTTGCGCTGGTTCAACTACTTGCGGAATAAAAATTTTTAGACTTCAAATATTATATCAGTCGGCAAAAATTCAATTATTTAAATTAATGAACCCTCATGGTGTATCTATTGCAAAATATAATAAAAAACCAGTTTCAAATGAAATTATATCTTCCGTTATGGGTTACTTTTTTATGTTTATAATTTCTTACATTATAATAACTTTAATTCTATCTTTTCTTGGAAATGATTTTTTAACTTCTTTGTCTGGAGCTGCTACATCTCTAGCTAATGTTGGGCCAGGATTAGGAAATGTTATAGGACCTACTAAAACATTTGCAGATTTATCTGAAATCACAAAATGGGTATTAATCGCTGGAATGTTGATAGGAAGATTAGAATTATTAGCAGTAATTATTATTTTAACACCGTCGTTTTGGAAGAATTAATTATATTTATTTGTTAAAAAATCTCTAAATTCTTTATCCATTCCATTTCTCAAATTTAATTTTAATCTAATAATCATATTATTCATTAATTCGTCAATTGCTTTAGACCTATCATTAATTGAAAATCCGCCTAAAAAAGTTTTATCACCTTTTACGATAGATAAAACTTCTCCTTTAGCGTTATTATTTTTATTTTCTGCTATAAGCTTAACTTTAATATTAATTTTATAAGCTATTCCATCTTTAGGTAAAAAACTAAATTTCTTTTTATGCTTTTCTACATAATTATCAATTATACTTTCGTCTAATATTTGTACAGTCAACGTGCCTGAACTTCCTTTTAAAACTATGTTTTTGTTAAACCAATTATTTATTTCTAAATCTAAATTTGTTTTAGTTAATAATTGGGTACTCGTTTGATAATCTTTATAATTAATTTTATTTTCAAATTTTATTTTTGATAAATCTAAATAAATTTTATTTTCCGCAAAACCTAAATTTGATTTAAAAAAAACAAAAAATAAAATAAAAATATAAAATAACTTTTTATTTAAAAAGTAATTTTTCATTTTAGAATTATTTTAAACACCAATTTAAAATAGCTTTTTGTGTATGCAATCTATTTTCTGCTTCATCCCAAATTACCGATTTAGGATGCTCTAAAATATCTTTACCTATCTCTTCTCCTCTATGTGCAGGAAGACAGTGCATAAATATAGATTTTTTTTTTGCAATTGATAATAATTTGTTAGTAACTTGAAAAGGTTGAAGTAATTTTCTTTTTTTTTCTGAAACTTTTTGCCCCATTGAAAACCATGTATCAGTCATTATACAATCTGAATTATTACATGCTTTTTCAGCTGAATCAAAAATTTTAATATTTTTTAGTTTTGTAATATTTTTCATTTCAACTTTATCTATTAAATCTTTCGGGCATGCTAAATTTAAAGTAAAATCAAAAATATTAGATGCTTGTACCCAACTTCTGCATACATTATTAAAATCTCCACACCAAGTAACAGTTTTGCCATCAATTATACCTATATTTTCTTCAAAAGTCATAATATCAGCAATTAATTGGCAAGGATGCGTCTGATCGTTAAGGCCGTTAATTACAGGAACATCAGAATATTTTGCTAGCTCATACAATTTTTTTGCAGAAGAAGTTCTGTAAACAATTATGTCAATATATCTAGATAATACTTTAGCAGTATCGGAAATTGTTTCACCTCTCCCTAAATGTGTTCTTTCATGTTCAAGTATTGTTACATTTCCTCCTAATTGATACATTGCTATTTCAAAAGAAACCCTAGTTCTGGTTGAAGGTTTCTCAAAAATTAAACCCAATGTTTTACTTTTGTGTGTGTCTTGACCAGAAGTAATTCCTTGTTTATAAGATTTGGATAAGTCTATAATGCCTCTTAAATCTTCGGCAGTCATTTTATCTAAATCTAAAAAATGCTTAATTTTTTTTTTAATTTTTTTTACCATTTATATCTAAACAAGTTTTTTTTATTATATTTATAGCTATTTTAAGTTCTTTAATACTAACATTTAATGGTGGCAAAATTCTAATTACATTTTCGCTTGCTCCAATAATAAGAAGCCCATTTTTTCTTAATTTTTCTATAAATATTAAATTATTAATTTTGCTTTTTATTCCTAATAAAAAACCTTGTCCTCTAATTTCTTCAATTAAATTACCATATAAATTTTTTATTTTTTCTAATTCATTAATAAAAAAAACTGATTTTTTATTTAAATCTTTTAAAAATTTTTTATTTGAAATAATCTCAATAACTTTATTTGCAACTGAACAAGCTAAAGGATTACCACCAAAAGTAGAGCCGTGACTTCCAAAACCCATACCTTTAGAAACTTTATTAGAAACTAAACAAGCACCAATTGGAAATCCTCCTCCAATTCCTTTTGCAGTTGTTAATATATCAGGTTTAATTTTAGACCATTGATAAGAAAAGAATTTTCCACTTCTTCCTATGCCACATTGCACTTCATCAAAAATTAATAAAATATTTTTTTTATTACATAATTTTCTTAAACCTTCTAAACACTGGCTAGGAATTACCTTTATTCCACCCTCACCTAAAATTGGCTCTAACATAATAGCTGCTGTTTGATTATCTATTGATTTTTCAATTGCTTTATGATCTCCAAATTCAACATTGGTAAAACCTTTTAATACTGGCTCAAAACCATCAATTAATTTTTTTTGACCTGATGCTGAAATGGCAGCTAATGTTCTTCCATGAAAACTTCCTTTAATTGTAATAATTTTAAATTTATTCTTTTTTTTTTTTATTTGAAAATACGCTCTTGCTATTTTTATAGCTGCTTCAACCGACTCTGCTCCTGAATTACAAAAAAAAACTTTATCAGCAAAAGTAAGTTTTGTTAATTTTTTAGCTAATTCTTCTTGTTCTGAAATTTGGAACGCATTAGAAATATGCCACATTTTTTTAGATTGTTTATTTAGTGCTTTTATTAATTCAGGATTACAATGTCCAAGCGAATTTACCGCAATTCCACTAGCGAAATCTAAATATTTTTTACCATTTTTAGTAATTAAATATGAACCTCTTCCTTTAACAAAAGATAATTTGGATCTATTATAAGTAGATAAAATTGATGATTGCATTGTATTTTATTTTTTATGTTCTTAATTTATACCCAGTTTGAAACATTTTATAAACTGAGAAGAATAATATGGTATTTAAAATAATACATACAATGATTCCGTTAATTACAGGTTCATCTGAATAGCCTATGAAACCTGCTCTAAAACCATCAATAAAATAAAATATTGGGTTATATTTAGCTAAAAATTCTAAAACAATAGGTAATTTTTCAACAGAATAAAAAGAACCAGATAAGAAAGTTAATGGAGTAATAATAAATGCAGTCAAACCAGCCATATGATCAAATTTCTCACTCCATATTCCTCCCATTATGCCTAAAAGACTAAGTGCTAAAGAACCAGAGAAAGAAAAGAAAATTATATAAAAAAAATTTACAAATTGCATATCTACAAAAAAATATAAAGCAATTGTGCTTGCTAACCCCACTATCATTCCTCTTGCAACGCCTCCTAAACCTATTGCAAGCGTTAATTCAAAACTTGATAAAGGAGGTAAAAGTAAATCAACTATATTTCCCTGAACTTTTGAAATCATAATTGTAGATGTTGTGTTCATAAAAGCATTTTGCAGAATTTGCATCATAATTAATCCGGGAACTAAAAACTCAGGATAACTGACACCGCCAATGACAAAATCATCCCTATCAATTACAATCAAAAAAACAGTTAAAAATAAAATATTAGTAACAACTGGTGCTAAAACAGTTTGATAGAACACCTTTAAAAATCTAGAAGTTTCTTTACTAAATAATGTCCACAAACCTACCCAATTTGTAGATGAAGAATCAAAATTATTAATATTTGCCATTCTTTAATTTTTAATTTTTTATTTTTAAATATAATTAGTTTATTTTATGAAAAAAAAAATACCAAAAAAAATTACTCTAGATGTTCTCGAAAAAAGTGCAATTAAATATTTAGAAAAATATGCAGCCTCAGAATATCAATTAGTTAGCGTACTGAGACGAAAAATAATTAAAACATCTTTTTTTTACAAAACAAATCCTGAAAAAGATTTCGAATTAATTGATTTAATTACAAATAAATTTAAAAAAATAGGATTAATAAATGACAAAAAATTCTCGGAAAATAAAGTTGAAACATATGCACAAAAAGGTTATTCAAGAAAAAAAATAACTTTTAATTTAAAGTCTAAAGGAATATCCAATCAAAACATTGAATATGGAATGGAAAATTTAAAATTATACTTCAATGATGCAGAATTAGCTTCTGCGCTTATTTATGCTAAAAAAAAAAAAATATTGAATTTTAAGGAAAAAGAAAATGATCAAAAAAAAATTCAAAAAAAATTATTACAAATTTCACAAGCTGGATTTTCTTATGATATTGCAAAAAAAATAATTAATTTAAATGATGAGGCTGAATTTTTAAAACTATTAGAATCTACAAAAAAAATTGATTAATCATCATCGGAACCGGCTGTAAATTTACGAGTTTTCGTTTTAACAACTTTTTTTCTTATTAGTTTTTTTTTATCATTAGCATAAGAAATAGTTGCTTGTGGAAATGGTATTTCAATTCCATTTTTGTCAAAAGCTATCTTAATTCTTCTATTGAACTCTCTTTTTACAGCCCATTGTTGTTTATGAATAGTAGGAATTCTTCCTTTTATAATAATTGCAGAGTCTTCAAACTTATCTAAACCAAATACTTCGATATCCCCATTAATTTTTGCTTTAAAATCCTTGTCTTTTTGTAATTTTAATCCAACTTCCTCTATGGTCTGTATAACATAATCAACATCTTCATTATAAGAAACTCCTATTTCAAAACTGTGAAAATCCTGGTCTTGAGTAATATTTTTAACAGTTGTTACTTCACTAAAAGGAATAACATGTAAATGCCCATTAATATCTCTTAACCTTACTGTTCTAATTGTTATAGCTTCAACTTTTCCTGAATGTCCGGCAACTTCAACAATGTCTCCAATTGTAATTTGGCCTTCTAATATTATAAACAAACCAGTGATTATATCTTTAACTAAGGTTTGAGCCCCAAAACCCACTGCAAGGCCTACAACACCTGCTGCGGCAATTAATGGCCCTATCTCAATTCCTAACTCAGATAAAATGAGCATTATAACAACTATTAGAATTGCGATTGAAACAAAGTTTTTTAATATACGAAAAAGAGTATTTATTCTTTGAGTTTGTGCTTCATCTTTAGAGCTTTCTAAACTTTCTAACTTCTTTTTAATTAAAGTTGAAAGTGTCTTCCATCCAGCAAAACCTACAAAAATAATTATAAAAATATTGACAATTACTGGATAAGAGTCTTTAAAAAAATTTAAGAATGATAAATCCATATTTTAAATAAAAAATAACAAAAGTATTCCAAATATATTATTATGAACTATATAAATTCAATAATGTTTTTAAATTTTAAAATATTAAAAAAAAATTTTATTTTTTTCACAATATTTTTAATGTTTTTTAGCTTTTTTAATTCAAAAAATATTAATTCAAGAGAAAATAAATCAGCTTATGATTTCTCTTTTACAGATATTGATGGTAAAAATTTTCCTTTATCAAAATTTAAAGGTAAGCCAATATTAATATTTAATTCTGCATCAAAATGCGGGTTTACATCTCAATATACAGGAATTCAAGAAATACATGAAAATTATAAAAATAAAGGTCTAATTGTTATTGGGGTACCATCTGATAATTTTAATCAAGAACCTGGGAATGAAGAAGATATTAAAAAATTTTGTATGGTAAATTTTAATATAACTTTTGACTTAACTAAAAAGAATAACGTTGTAGGTGCAGATGCACATCCTTTTTTTGAGTGGCTTAATGAAAGTTATAATGCAAAACCAAAATGGAATTTTTATAAATTTGTCATTAATAAAGATGGTAAATTAGAAAATCATTTTTCTTCAATGGTTGCGCCATCATCAAAAAAATTAATCTCAACTTTAGATAAAGTAATTAAATAAATTTAAAAAAATTAATATGGTGCGCCCGAGAGGAGTCGAACCCCTAGCCTCCTGATCCGTAGTCAAGCGCTCTAATCCAATTGAGCTACGGGCGCTTTTTCTTTTTTTTTACATATTTCAAGAAATCATACTTATTCCATACGTATTTTCGCATATCATGGCAAACGATTTCTTTTTCTTTTCCATGAACAATTGATGAGCTACTTCCTAATTTTTTCTTTTTCATGAAACTAAAAAAAACAAATTTCTAATAACCTATCTAATAAAGTGTTGTAAAAAAACAACATTTTTATGTTGTTTTTCATTATTTACAAATCATAATACTAGTATAAGTTTTAAAGTAATATATAATTATTTTATTATTTGTGTCGGGACATGCATTATAGATTATTTATATTATTAATATCTTCTTTGATACTAGCGAATTGTTCTTTATTGGACAGAGTAGGCTTTGGCGATAAAGAACAAGATGTCGCTGAATTAGAGCCTATTCCTACTGAAGAATCTCTTCAAGAACCTTCAATTTTAATAGATGATGAAGAAATGATGCCAGGACCAGATGATTATATTGATGACAACAGTATTGCTAGAACAGAACAAATGTCGTCTGATCCTAGTGGAACTTTTGTTGGACAAAAAATTGGTCCATTAAGAAGTGATTTTGATGCTGTTATGGAAGCTTTCAATGCGCATAGAGATAGTTATGAAGAAATAAAATCTAGAATATATGGTGCATCAACTGAATTCTACGGAACTGTAGCTGCTATAAACACAAAATTACAATTAGGAACAACTCCAGGAAACCCTGTGTTAGTGAGACAATATGACCAAGCTCAAGGAGAGCTTGATAGCATTGAAGAATATATGCGTGAAATTAATTTATTAACACAAAAAGTAAATGCAGATGCAGGTGTTGTTGCGTTACTTAAAAGTACTTTAAATAAAACTTTGCGTTTAGCTGGAGCTATAGATCAAGATCATCGTCAATTAGAATTTTTAGAAGATGATACTGAAAAATTAGAAATTGATATTGCTAGACTTATTAATGAAATAACAGAAGAAATTTCTAGACAATCTGGTTTCACAAAAATTGAAAATCAAAATATGTTAGTAATGGCAGTAGCCATTAGAAACGGTGAAGCTATGGGAACAGGTATCCTAAACAGATCATTCCTTGCAGCTCAAGCATTAGCTGATGCTGGTGCCCCAGACCAACAACTAGATGTGCCAAAAGTTAATATTTCTGGCTTACCTTTAGTTGTTATTAGATTTGATGACCCAGATATTGACTATGAAAAAACATTATTTGATGCTATTGGAACTACTGTAGACAAAAAACCAAATGCAAATTTTGGATTAGTTGCTGTATCTCCAATTGGTAAAAATGAAGGTGAAACTCGTATTAATAGTAGTAAAGTAAAAAAATATGCTGAAAGAGTTCTAAGAAGTTTAGTTAGTTTTGGTTTACCTTCAAAAAAAGTTGCTTTATCTGCAAAAACAAGTGGCGATGTAGTTGTTCCAGAAGTTCACATTTACGTTCAATAATTTAGATTTTAACTTTTATAATTATCAATTAGTCTTGTATCACCTATAGTTGCGGAGACAAAAACTCTTAAATTGTTCTTTTTTATATTTTTTATAGATAAATTTTTTTCATTATATATTTCTAAATAATCAATTTTTTTAAACCCATTATTAGCTAATTCTTTTTTCCCCATATCCTTTAACATATTTAATATTTTTAAATTATTTTTTGCTTGAATTGAAATCTTTTTAATTATTTTAAATAATAAAGAAGCGACTTTTTTTTGTTTATTATTTAAAAGACTATTTCTTGATGAATATGCTAAACCGCTATTCTCTCTAATAGTATTAATTGTAATTATTTTAATTCTTAAATTAAATTTAGAAATTAAGTCTTTAATCACTAAAATTTGTTGATAATCTTTTTCTCCAAAAAAAGCAATATTTGGGCTTACTTGATCAAATAATGACTTTATTACTGTTACAACACCATCAAAGTGCCCTTTTCTAAATTTGCCACATAATTTTTTTGATATTTTAGATGCCTTAATTCTTTTTATTTTTTTATCTGGAAAAATTTCTTTTATTGTTGGTATATATAAAATATCAACTTTCTCTTTATTAATTTTTTTTTTATCAGATGTTAAATTTATAGGATATTTTTTAAAATCTCTTTTAGAATTAAATTGCAGGGGATTTAAAAAAATACTAACTACAACAATATCTGATTTTTTTTTTGCTAACCTAATTAATTCTAAATGCCCTTTATGTAATGAGCCTAAGGTGGGGACAAATCCTATTTTTTTTTTCTTTTCTTTATTTTTTTGGATTTCCTTATGTAAAATTTTTTGATTTTTAATTATCTTCAAATCAACCACTGTTTTTGTTAAATTTTAAATAACTAACATTATTAGTAATTTTTTTTATATTTGTATAACAAAATTCATCTCCAGGAAATATTCCTGTTTTAACATCATCACAAAAATTTTTTATAGATAGCTCATCATTTGAGCTTGTATAAACTTTTACAAATTTAGGCAGTTTATTTTTTAAACTATAATTTGTTTGACCTAACATATCATCGGTAACTAGTATTTGGCCATTACAATCTTTACATGCGCCTATCCCTATAGTTGGAATAAATTTTTTTTTATAATTTTTAACTTCATTAACAATAGCTTTTGCAGCTTTTTCCGCAATTGCTTCTATAACAATTGAAAAAACTCCAGATTCACATAAAGAAACTGCGTCTTTCAAAAGTTTTTGCTCTTCTATAGAATTAAAACCTTTGATTTTAATTCTATTATAATTTTTTATTGATTGCGGTAACAAACCAATATGTCCCATAACGTTTATACCTCTTTTAGTTAAATAAGAAATTGTCGCGGAAATTTCTTCTCCACCTTCAAGCTTAACACCATAACAATTTGTTTTTTCAAGAACTTTACAAGCTGTTTCATATGCTTGTAATGGAGATCTTTCATAACTGCCATATGGTAAATCAACAATAACTAGTGTGTTTTTTGCACCTTTTACCACAGCTTTTGCATGATTTATCATCATATCAATAGTAACTTTTCTAGTATTCTTCATTCCGTATAAAGTCATTCCAAGGCTATCTCCAACTAATATAAAATCTACATAGTTGTCCAAAACTTTTGACATTTTATAAGAATAAGCTGTTAAACCAACTATTGGGCGTTTATTATTAAAAAACTTTGTAATTTTTTTTTTTAATTTCATAATTAATATAATTATACCAATAAAGGTTTAATAAAAAATTTGTTTAAATCAATATTAAAAATATTTTTTTTGTTTTTAATTATATCAATTACAAAAAAATCTTATTCAACCGAGAAAAATAATTTTCTTATTTCTACCTCTCACCCAATGGCATCTAAAATTGGGAAAGAAATTTTAAATAATGGAGGAAATGCAATGGATGCTGTTGTAGCTGTACAGATGGCTCTAAATTTATTAGAACCAGAATCATCAGGTATAGGTGGGGGAGCGTTTTTGTTATATTACAATAAAAATAATTCTAAATTATATTTTTACGATGGAAGAGAAACTGCGCCTGCAAATATAAAAAAAGAATTCTTCTTAGATAAAGAAGGAAATGTATTAAAATTTTATGATATAGCAGTTGGCGGTTTAGCAATTGGCGTGCCTGGGCTAGTATCATTACTTGATATAGCTCATAAAAAACATGGCTCATTAAATTGGTCTAGTTTATTTGTACCTAGTATAAATTTATCAAAAAAAGGCTTTAAAATTTCAGATAAATTAAATAAAGCAATTACAAAAGACAAATTTCTATATCTTTTTCCAGAAAGCAAAGATTATTTTTATCAAAATAATAAACCAAAAAAAAAAGAAAAGATTATTAAAAATGCCAATTTTTTAAATACATTAAATATTATATCTTTGAAAAGATCTAAAGGCTTTTATGAAGGAGAATTAGCAAAAGATATAGTAAATTCAGTTAAGAATTCACCTATTAAAAATGGTTATATTGAATTAAATGATTTAAAAAGTTATAAAGCAAAACAAAGAAATCCTCTTTGTGGAAAATATAAAAAATATAAAATATGTAGTGCTGCTCCTCCAAGTGCAGGTGGATTTAGTATATTACAAATTTTAGGGATACTAGAAGAATTTGATTTGTCTAAAAATAAAATAAAGGAAAATATTCATTTAATTTTAGAAGCTGCAAAGTTTTCATATAATGATAGATATAAATATCTAGGTGATCCTGATTTCTCAAGTATTAAAATTAATAAATTATTATCAAAAAAATATTTAAAAAACATATCAAATGAAATATCAAAAAATAAAATAAGTGATTTTACCTATAATTCACAAAATGAAACTTACATACCAACATCTACCACTCACTTTTCAATAATTGATAAATATGGAAATATTGCTTCTATAACTTCTAGTATTGAAAATACTTTTGGATCTAGAATTATGACTAATGGTTTTTTACTAAATAATCAACTCAGTGATTTCAATTTTAAAATAAAAAATAATTTATATAAAAATAATATAATTGAACCACTAAAAAGACCTTTAAGTTCAATGTCACCGACGATAATTTTCGATGAAAATAATAATATTAGAATGGTAATAGGATCCCCAGGAGGAAAATCAATTATAATGTATGTTGTTAAAACTATTATTGCTGTATTAGATTGGGAAATGAGTATAGAAGAAGCTGTTAATTTTCCTAATTTTAGTATATATAAAAATAAAATTTTAATTGAAAAAGATAATTTTGATAAAGATTTTAAAGAATATTTATTAAATTTAGGCCATTTAGTAGTTGAAAAAGAATTGAATAGTGGTTTAAATGGTTTTGAAATTAAAGACAAAATTATATATGGAGCTGCTGATAAAAGAAGGAACGGGCTTTTTATACATAATTAAATTTTTTTTTGTATATTATATTAATAATTAAAGATAATTTTTTTTAAAATTTTAAAATGAAACGTACATTTCAGCCAAGTAAAAGAAAAAGAAAAAATAAACATGGATTTAGAAAAAGAATGGCTACCAAAGATGGTAGATTAATTTTATCTAATAGAAGAAGTAAAGGTAGAAAAAGAATTTCAGCTTAATAATTAATGTCAGCAATATATTTAAAAAAAAGAACTGATTTTTTAAAGGTATCAAAAAATGGGAAAAAAGTTTTTACAAAAGGATTTATTATACAAAAATATAAAAGAACTTTACCGTTAGAACAAAATACACCAAGGATTGGTTTTACAATTACAAAGAAAATTGGCGGTGCTGTAATAAGAAATAAAATAAAAAGAAGATTTCGAGCAATTATTAAAGAAATAGTAAATAACTATTTAAAAAAAAACTATGACTATGTAATTGTTGCAAATAAGAAAAGCTTAATAATGGATTATAGTGAACTAAAAAACGATGTTATTAAAGTGGTAAAATAAATTGAATATATTAAGTAATATCTTAAAAAAATTTTTAATAAAGATAATAAAAATTTACAATTTTTTTTCTCCTTTTTTTTATAAAAATGTATGCAGGTTTACACCAACATGTAGCCAATATGCTATAAAATCTATATCAAAATATGGGCCAGTTATAGGAACTTATAAAAGTTTTATCAGAATATTAAAATGTAATCCATTTGGTAATCATGGAAATGATCCAGTTGGAAAAAAAATAATAAAATGAAAGAACAAGGAAACTTACTTTTTGCAATAGTTTTATCTCTTCTAATTTTATTAGGTTTTCAATATTTTTTTGAAGCACCTAAGATGAAAAAAGAAGCTGAAAGAAAAAAACTAGAACAAACAGAAAATCTTAATAATAACTCTATTAATAAAGAAGATGATATAAGCGGTTATTTAGAAATAAATGAAGCCTTAAATAAAGATAATAGAATTGAAATTGATACTGATAGATTAAAAGGATCTATATCTGTAAAAGGTCTTAAGATTGACGATCTTACTTTAAAAAATTATAAAGAAACTTTAAGTGAGAATAGCGAGTCTGTTACTCTATTTAAACCAAGCTCAACAAAAGGTGGTTATTTCTCTAATTTCGGGTGGATAAAAGCAACAAAAGAAGAAAATTATGATTTACCAAATGATCAAACAATATGGAATACGGACGCAAAAAAAATAACTAATAATAATCCTATAACTTTCTACTGGATTAATGGTCAAGGGATTAGATTTGAACAAGAAATAATAATTGATGAAAATTATATGTTTAAAATTAAACAAAAAGTTTTTAACAACACAGATAAAAATATTAATTTAAATCCTGTAGCTAAAATTAGTAGAACTGATACACCAAAAACACAAGGATTCTTTATTCTACATGAAGGTCCTATAGGAATTATCGATAATGTTTTAGAAGAAATCGATTATAAAGATTTAAAAAAAAATATTGGTCCTCTCGAATACAATACAAAAGGAGGTTGGTTTGGAATAACAGATAAATACTGGCTAGCAACTCTAATACCTGATCAAAATTCAAATGTTGTAGCAAGATATCAATTCTATACAAAAAATAATAAAGAAAAATACCAAGTTGATTATAAAGGTGGCATCATTGAAATACCTTCAAACAAATCTATAACAATAGAAAATCTTTTATATGCTGGTGCTAAAGAAGTAAAACTTTTAGATAAATATGAAAAACAATATTCAATCCCAAGATTAGATTTTGCAATTGATTTTGGGTGGTATTATTTTTTAACCAAACCTTTTTTATATATTTTGATCTTTTTTAAAAATATGTTTGGTAATTTTGGAGTATCTATAATATTACTAACTCTTTTAATTAAGTTAGTTTTCTTTCCTCTAGCAAATAAATCATATGTTGCAATGCAAAAAATGAAAGAATTGCAGCCTCAATTAATCAGAATAAAGGAAATGTATAAAAATGATAAAACAAAACTAAATCAAGAGATGATGGCTTTATATAAAAGAGAAAAAGTTAATCCAGCAGCAGGGTGTCTACCTATTCTTATCCAAATTCCTGTATTCTTTGCACTTTATAAAATTCTTTTTGTTAGCTTAGAAATGAGACAAGCTCCATTTTATTTATGGATAGATGATTTATCAATTGCTGACCCAACATCAATTCTAAATTTATTTGGACTTTTACCATATGATCCTAATTTTTTACCCAAAATAATTAATATAGGAATTTGGCCTATAATTATGGGAGCAACAATGTGGTTACAACAAAAACTTAATCCTCAACCAACTGATCCCATGCAAGCTAAAATTTTTACGTTTCTACCTATATTTTTTACATTTATTCTTGCCCCTTTTCCTTCAGGATTAGTAATTTATTGGACAGCTAATAATGTATTAAGTATGGGGCAGCAAATTTTAATTAAAAAAAAGATGGAAAGAAAAAAGAATATTTAGAGTTAATAAAAATTGAAATTAAAATTATCCAATAATGAAAAAAAATACCTTCAAGGTGCCCTATCTTTTAACGAAGCAGAAAAATATATAAAAAAATTTAATAATAAAATATTTGTTATTAAATACGGCGGAAGTGCTTTAGATAATAGATATTTAGCAAATAATTTTGCAAAAGATCTTGTTTTAATAAAAAAATTAGGAATTCTTCCAGTCATAGTTCATGGTGGCGGTGTTCAAATATCTGAAACATTGAAAAAAAAAAACATAGAAAGTAAATTCATTAATGGTCTAAGAGTTACTGACAAAAAAACGATAACAATTGTAAAAAAAGTTCTTGTTAATAGAATAAATAAAAAAATTGTAGATTTAATAAATCAAGCAGGAGGTAAAGCAATAAGCTTACCTGGACACAAAAAAAAATTAATAGAAGTTAAAGTTTTAAATAAAAAGATGGGTTTTGTTGGTCAGCCACAAAAAATAAAAATAAAAATAATTAAAAGTTTATTAAAAAAAAATTTTATACCAATAATTGCAAGTCTAGGATTTAAAGGAAATAAAATTTTTAATATTAATGCTGATACCGTAGCGGGTGAACTTGCTGCTAGTTTGGCAGCAACAAGATTTTATTTTATTACAAATATTAAAGGCGTTATGGATGAAAATAATAAATTAATTAAAGAAATTACTCCAAAAAAAGCTAATGAATTAATCAAAAAAAAAATTATAAAAGAAGGTATGATACCTAAAGTAAAAACATGTTTAAATGCTGTAAAAAAATCAGCAAAAGCAGCTGTAATTCTAGACGGTAGAGTTCCCAAGTTGCTTCTTAAAGAAATATTTACTACAAAAGGTGTGGGAACATTAATTGGAAAAAAATAATAATATAAATTTTACTCACTGGTTTTTTGATTTAGACAATACTTTGTATTGTGCAAATAGTGGTATATTTGATCAAATTCATATAAAGATGGGAGAATTTATATCATCAAATTTAAATGTTAGTTTAAAAAAGGCAAAAATTTTACAAAAAAAATATTTTATTGAAAATGGCACAACACTTCATGGATTAATGTTAAATCATAATGTTGAACCAGGAAAATTTCTAGATTATGTACATGACATAGACTTTAGTATTGTAAAACCAGATAATGAATTAAATGATCTAATAAAAAAAATACCTGAAAAAAAAATTATTTTTACAAATGCAAATATTTCTTATGTAGAAAAAATATTAAAAAATTTAAATTTAGAAAATATTTTTGATGATATATATGACATAGAAAGAATGAATTATTTACCTAAACCAAATTTGAAAACTTACAAAAAATTAATTTCTACTTACCAAGTAGATGCTAATAAAGCTATTCTATTTGATGATATTCCACAAAATCTTTTACCTGCAGCAAAACTTGGCTTAAAAACAGTTCATGTTTATAATAAAAAATTAGATAAAGAATTAAATGGAAGATCGAAAAAAATAGATTATATGACTAATAACTTAAAAGATTGGTTACAAAAATGGATACAGAAAAATTAAAAAATATTATTGAAACTAATTTCAGCAAAATTGACAAAGTAACTCCTCAAACTAAAGGTGAGTTACCTGATGCAATTAAAGAAACTATTAATCTTTTAGATCATGGAAAAATAAGAGTAGCTGAAAAAAAAAATGACGAATGGGTGGTAAATCAGTGGGTTAAACAGGCAATATTATTAAGCTTTAAAATAAATGAAATGGAAAATTTAAGTGGACCTTACAGTAGTTGGTATGATAAAGCGCATTTATTAAAAGGTAAAACAGCTGGATGGACAAAAGAAGATCATGCTAAAGCTGGATTTAGAATGGTTCCTAATTCCCCAGTTAGAAAAGGATCATTTGTCGGAAAAAATGCTGTACTAATGCCATGTTATGTAAATATAGGCGCATATATTGATGAAGGAACTATGATTGATACTTTTGCAAGGGCTGGAAGCTGTTGTCAAATAGGTAAAAATTGTCATATCTCTGCGGGTTCAGGAGTAGGTGGTGTTTTAGAACCTATTCAAGCAAATCCAACTATCATTGAAGATAATGTTTTTTTAGGAGCAATGTCTGAAGTTGTTGAAGGAGTAATTGTGGGAGAAGGTTCAGTTTTAAGCATGGGAATGTACATTGGGCAATCAACAAAAATTGTAAATAGATCTACTGGAGAAGTAACTTACGGAAAAATTCCTCCATATTCTGTAGTTGTACCTGGCACTTTGCCTGATAAAAATAATGCAGCTGCACCCTCTTTATATTGTGCGGTAATTATCAAACAGGTTGACGAAAAAACTAGATCAAAAACAAGTATAAATGATCTGTTAAGAGAATAAAAAAAAAAATATGAAAAATTCTAACGAAATTGAGATTGCTCAGAGATTAATTCGATGTAAATCAATAGCACCAAATGCCGATAACGCTTTAAAAATTGTAGAAAAAGAATGTAAAAAAATAGGTTTTAAATGTATAAAACTTAAATTCTCAGAAAAAGGTTACGATACAATAAGCAATGTTTACGCAGAGATAGGTCATGGAAAACCTCACTTTTCATTTGCTGGTCATGTTGATGTTGTGCCTGCAAATAAAAAAGAATGGTTAATTGATCCTTTTAAAGGAATTATAAAAAATAATTATTTGTGGGGAAGAGGAGCTGTAGATATGAAATCAGCTGTAGCTTGTTTTATATCAGCTTCCAAAAGTTACTTAGAAGAAAATAAAAATTTTAAAGGTAAAATTTCTCTTTTAATAACTGGAGATGAAGAACAATACGCAAAGAACGGAACTATAAAAGTTTTAAAATGGTTAAAAAAAAAAAGAATTAAAATTGATAATTGCCTAGTAGGAGAACCAACTAATTTAAATATTCTTGGTGATCAAATAAAAATTGGAAGACGTGGTGGTTACAATGGAATAGTAACTGTATATGGTAAAGAAGGCCATTCTGCATGGCCAAACAGAACCAAAAATCCTGTTTCTGCTTTGATAAAAATGATGGCAAATATTGATAAAAAAACTTTAGATAAAGGGACAAAACATTTTCAGCCATCTATAATTTCTATTACTTCTATAGATGTTGGAAATGAAGCTCTTAATGTAATTCCTGCAAAAGCAACAGGATGCTTCAACATTAGATTTAATCCTAAACATACAACTAAATCACTAACAAATTGGATAAAAAAAGAATTTAATAAAATTGGTTTCAAATACAAATTAGATCTTTATGTTTCTGGAAATGCTTTTTTAACAAATCCGGGTAAATTTTCAGAACTAATTAAAAAATGTACAAAAAGAATAACAAAAAAAAATCCAAAATATGCTACTGATGGCGGTACATCAGATGCTAGGTTTATAAATGCAGAAGGTATTAATGTCGTTGAGTTTGGTTTGGTTGGCAAAACAATGCATACGAATGCTGAAAAAGTTTCTTTAAAAGATTTAAAAAATTTAACTAAAATTTATAAATTAATTTTAGAAGAATATTTTAATGAAAAAAAAAAGAACAATTAAAAACCCATCTGCTAAAGTATTAAGAACGCCAACTTTTAGACCTAAAGTAATACAGTCTAAAAAAAGATATGTAAGAAAAAAAGTTAAACTTGAAGAAATAGA
>CEUZ01182468.1_pt1 | contig 27732 bp, 29 predicted proteins | sample 361511 | NCBI WGS metagenome assembly CEUZ01 (sample SAMEA2622822, study PRJEB7988) | marine metagenome | biome: marine biome (ENVO:00000447); feature: surface water layer (ENVO:00002042); material: "saline water (ENVO:00002010), including plankton (ENVO:xxxxxxxx)" | depth 5 m | reverse complement strand
CCTGACGCTCCATAGGCTCCGTTACCGAACTTCCCTCCGGCATGCAGCTCCGTAAAGACCACTTCTAAGGCTGTGACATCTGCTTCCTTCTTTTCGATCGGGATACCACGTCCGTCGTCAGCGACTTCGTATGAGCCGTCTGAGTGGAAGGTCACTTCAACCAGTTTGGCGTGCCCGGCTGCGGCCTCATCAACTCCATTATCGATGATTTCCCACAACAGGTGCGTCAACCCACCGGAGCCGGTGCCACCGATATACATGCCCGGCCGCTTTCGAACAGCCTCAAGGCCTTCAAGGACTTCTATCTGGTCGGCGTCGTAGGCGCCTGTGCCTTTAGCTGGATTTCCTTTGGTAGCAGCGGCCATTACAGGGCGTACTCCCCTACAAGCAACACACGACTTTCTTGGCTTGCCGTAAGCCCATCTCGACGTGTGAGTTCTAGTGAAAGCGGCATCGGTGTGCTCTCGGTCTTTTTCTCGTCCAGAGGATCCGCCACGACCGCTGCGAGGTGCTGACTTCGTCCGACCCAAGCAAACGCTGCCGTAGTCTCGAAGTCTCGCCATTTGACAGTTCGGACGCCGCCGGTGGCTCTACCTTTGCTGGGGATTTCTGCAACATCTGTTGCCTTTATCGCGCCTTCGTCACTAACGATCACGACTGCCGATCCAAACTCAACAATTCCGGCCGCTAGCAAGCTGGCACCGGGTTTCAACTTCATACCAACGACTCCTCCTGCGCCTGGTCCCTGTATAGAGATCCCCTTAGCTGGGGTTCGCAGTGCTTGCCCGTCCGAAGCAACCATAACCACGTCACAATCTTCGCTAGCAGCAAACGCCGCGCTGACACGATCATCGCCCTTTAGATTTATGGCGGAACTACCTGATCTCAGACGTTTCAGGGCATCTGAGTCAATACGTTTAGCGACTCCCTTGCGAGTTACCAGCATTATTGGATCAGTGGCTTCGCCGAATAAACCAACAACCTTTTCACCCCGACCAAGGGAGAACATTTCAGTTACTGAGGCCCCTCGACTCCCCCGCACCATCTCTGGAACTTCACGGGCTCGAACCGTCAGCACTCGCCCTTGATCGGTCACAGCCGAAACCCCAGCAAAGATAGTTGTTTCGAGGCTTTTCGCGACCACATCGTGCCGGCCTGGTTTCACATTGAACTCTTCCTCAAGTGACCGTCGCCCCAGTAAACCAGATGTCGACAACGTGACCAAGGTAGGTTGGTCCCCCATTTCTTCGATATTTTCTTCAAGATCTTCTTCGGCTTCGTCATCAATCACCACAAGATCCGATGCCTTGGTGACCTTGCTCCTTCGAGCCTCTGAGAAGTCCCTTACCAGCTCGCGTAATTCGTCTCGAACCGTATTTCGTTGTTTCGTCTCAGAGGACAGCAGTTTCTTTAGCTGAGCTATGTCTACTTGCACATCTGTAAGTTCTTCGCGCAGCCTGTCGACCTCAAGTGCTGTCAGACGACGAAGCTGCATATCCAGAATGTGGGTCGCCTGCACATCAGTTAACTTCAAGTCCTTAATTAACTGAGATTTGGCTTTAGCTGCATCTTTGGAACCTCGGATGATTGCGATGACCTTCTCAATATTGTCGAGCGCTAGCAAGAGGCCGAGGAGAATGTGCTCTCGCTCTTCAGCACGCGTTAATCGATACGTGGCGCGCCGGACTATCACATCCAATCGGTGATCGATGTAGCGCTGACACAGGGCGCCGAGCCCAAGTGTTGTTGGTACCCCGTCAACAAGCGCCACGTTATTGATTCCGAAGCTTTCCTCTAGTGGCGTGAGCCTGTAGAGCTTCTCTAATAGCGAGTGTGGGCCAACACCGGATTTGCATTCAATGACGAGCCTCAGACCGTGATGCCGATCGGAAAGATCCACGACGGCTGCTATTCCTTCAAGCTTTCCGGCACCAATAAGTTCCCGAATTTTTGCCTGGACACGCTCTGGGCCCACGGCATAAGGCAACTCAGTAACAATGATCCCCTGTCGTCGAGCAGTAATATTTTCGATTTCTGCTCTCGCCCGAATCCGTATCGTGCCACGGCCTGATTCATAGGCATCTCGAAGGGAACCGTCATCGACGATCACACCTCCCGTAGGGAAATCAGGTCCTTCGACATGCTTCATTAGGTCGTCGACAGTCGGCTTTGGCCGTCGTTTCGTCAGGACGTGTTCAATAGCTGCTGCTACCTCAGCAAGGTTGTGCGGTGGCATGTTTGTGGCCATTCCGACAGCAATGCCCGAAGCCCCATTCACCAACAGGTTCGGAAGCGCGCCCGGAAGACAAATTGGTTCATCCCGCTCGCCATCGAAGTTTGCGACAAAATCAACAGTCTCTTCGTCTAGGGCTTGAACCATGGTCATAGCAGCAGGCGTTAATCGAGCCTCTGTATATCGATAGGCAGCCGGTGGATCGTCCAGGCTGCCGAAGTTGCCTTTGGGGTCGACGAATGGAACTGCCATCGAAAATGACTGCCCCATGCGCACCATGGCTTCATAGATGGCACTGTCGCCGTGGGGATGGTATTTCCCCATCACCTCACCTACCACACCAGCAGATTTACGAAACGGAGTTCCTGGTCGTAGGCCGAGGTCAGCCATGACGTAAAGAATTCGTCGCTGAACGGGCTTTAATCCGTCTCGGACATCGGGGATCGCTCGGCTGGTCGTCACCGATAACGCATAAGGCATAAATGAGTCGCGCATTTCGTCATCGACTGGAACATCGACGATTTCGCGTGCTATTTGTTCGGGCGCCTTCGCTTTTGCCATGACTTTCCTGTTGATTTCGTCTGTTGAGCCGAGGGTAGGACGCTCCGGCCCTTATGTGAGGTCATTCATGGACAAAAAGCTGTTAGCCCTTATTTGCGTCAGCGCCGCACCATTTCGGTAACGTTTAGCTTTGTACCTTGGGACAAGCGAGGGGGCCACTTCTCCCCTGCCGCCTCCCGCCCGACTAGCCGGAAAGCCCGGAGCAACGATGAGCCGACGTATCGAGGTCGAACTGACGAGTCAGCGCGACGACGGAACTTGGACCTGGCGAGCCGCCGGCGCCAAACAACCTAAAGGCAGCCTGGACGGGACGCTTCTTTACGATGGAGCTTCCGTCGGCGACGTATGTCGAGCCGACGCAGATTTTGAGATCGATGGGATCTTCGTTACTTCGGTGTTGCCCCCCAAAGGACGAAGCGGACGCCCTGACGACGAGCGCATCGAACTCATTGGTGGCAAGAACGAGGTCGCTGGCGTTACTACCCAACTTGCACGTAAGGGGCGATCAGATCGACGTAAGGGTGGCGGCAAACGCAACAACAAGGGTTCGAAACGAGATAACACCGATAACCGGTCGAAATCAAAGAACAGAAGCAACAAAGAAGGAGAACGACGCCAACGTAAACCGAAAGCGGATAATCCCCCCAAACCCAAAGCCAAGAAACTCAAACCGGGTCGCGTTCACCGGAAGGCCTTCATTGAAACCCTTCCAGAAGAACAGCGCGTTATCGCCGATCAGGTATCTCGCGGCGGCATCGCTGCGGTTCGAAAAGAGATAGAGGCACAGAACCAGCGTGCAACGCAAGAAGGTGGGGAAGAAGTTAGGGCGGACGCATTGATCACCCTTGCCGAGGCGTTGCTTCCACAACTCAAAATCGCCGAGTGGAGAGATCGCGCTGACGCTGCCCTAGAGACCATTGACGATGTGGATATTCGGGATCTGCGGACCGTCCTGGTAGCCGCTGAGGACTCTGCCCGCGATGACGAAACTCGTGAGTTGACAGAAAAAATTCGATCTGGTCTGAATCAACGCGTTGAAAAAGCCCAGATCGAATGGCAGGACGAAATTCGTTCAGCTCTGAAAGAAGAGCGGGTCGTTCGCGCGCTGAGGCTTAGTTCCCGCCCACCAAAGGCAGGCAGCCCACTGCCACCCGACATCGCCGAAACACTGACCGTGCAGGCAAACGAAGCTTTAGGTGGAGATGTCAGCCAGCAACGATTGGGAATCGTCCTGGAAGCAATCGCCTTTTCCCCTGTACGACCCTATGTCGCGCTTGCACAAATTCCGGCAGAACCTGGTAAAGAATTGATCGACGTAATTACCAAAATTTCTGACCGAATACCTGAGATCGCCAAGCAGTTCGGAATCGAACCAGTCAAGCGAAGCCGCGGTAAGAGAAGGAACAACAAGAGCCGGCCAAAACCTCCAACCAAGGGGACTGAAACGTCCGAAGAAAGCGCCCAAGGAGATACATCGTCAATCGAACCCGTCACTGATTCTGAAGTGGAGAGCTCCACCACCACTGGTTCTGATGTTGACAGCGGACAAACCTTCACTGAACCGGAAGCTGGCGCTGCTGAGGACCTCGTGTCGGAGAGCAGTAAAGATGAAACCTCAGATCAAGGAGTGGACGAAGCTGTGAGGAACGATGATGCTATTAAAGAACCTCCCAGCTGAAAAGGATCTGATTAATGGTCGTCACCTACGAAAAACACGGCAACGTTGGTTTGTTTACCTTAAATAGGCCTGAAGCAAGGAATGCCGTGAGCCACGAAGTTTCTTCCGAACTTGAAGCTCATCTGGATAACTTCGAGTCGGATGACGATGCGTGGGTAGGAATTCTCGCGGCCAACGGTCCTGTCTTTAGCGCTGGCGCTGACCTTAAATCAGTTAGCAGCGGAAAGAGGATCGAAACCGAGAAAGGAGGCTTCGCCGGTCTCGTCCGTTACCCGAGAACTAAGCCGCTCATCGCAGCTGTCGATGGTCCCGCCTTAGCTGGGGGTTTGGAAATTGTGCTCTCGTGCGATCTCGTAATCGCCTCATCTTCTGCAACGTTTGGTATTCCAGAGGTGAAACGCAGCCTGATAGCTGGAGCGGGAGGCCTTTTTCGGCTTCCTGCCTCGATCGCCCGCAACGTAGCGATGGAGTTGGCATTAACTGGTGACGCCATTTCGGCAGAGCGTGCTTTTCAGCTGGGACTTGTTAATGAACTCTGTGAGCCCGGTGCAGTAGTAGCAGCAGCCACTGACTTGGCAAAAAGGATTGCTGTAAATGCCCCAATTGCGGTTCGCGAAAGTCGCAAAGTGGTGTTGGAGACTCAAGGAAAGTCCGACGAAGATGGTTGGGGAATCACCAAAGAGCACTTTCGAGTGGTCGTGAAGACAGAGGATTTCAATGAGGGGCCTCTCGCCTTCGTTGAGAAACGTGATCCCGTGTGGAAGGGCCGTTAGAGGTCCATCAGCTCATATTTACGCAGAAAATCCGCCAAGCCAGACGTTATCTTGAGGCGCGCAAAGTCAGCTTTCTCAGCGAAGATCAGATCTGTCGCGTCGTCGCCTGGTTTTGCGACGTGGGGATTGGCGACATCAATCTTGAAGTCAGCAATCAAATAACGTTGCCCTGCACTTTCCCGCTCAACCCAACCAATTAAGTCACCACAAGTGGCTTTAAGCGCTGTCTCTTCAATTACCTCGCGCTCAACGGCGTCTTGCCAACTTTCTCCATGTTCAACATGGCCTCCTGGTATCGACCAAAACCCGACGGCGGGAGGCTTGCCTCTTTCAATCAGCAGCAGTTTGCCTTCCCAGACGAACACGGCTCCCACACAACACAGAGGTGAACTCCGGGTACTCACATCACTCAGTATTTAAAGGGTGGTGAACCGTCAGTAGACGAGCTTTAAATCCGAACGTCTCGAAGAAATTTTTAGTAGCCCGGTTGCCGGGAAGCGCCATGGAATCGATTCCGATGCAACCTCGCTCTTTGCACCACCCAATGATTTCATTGATAAGCGCCTCCCCGACCCCGACTTCGCGGGCGGCGGGCTCTACCCACAAGTCCGAGACAATGCCAAGTATCTCGCCCGTTCGGAGGATCTCGGCTCGCGCCACTGCGTATCCGACTGCGGCCTCATCGATCAGACCTACCCAAAGGTCCTGGTCGGGGTCATTGAGGGCTGCTTCTAGGCTGGCCCTGTAGGGCTGACTTCGTGTTTCGCGCCTACTCCAGATGGCTCCGCCTCTGTTTTCGGTTTGCTCCTCTACCGCCTGCGTAGCGAACTCTTCCAAGGCACCTAAATCTTCCGCAGTCGCGAGACGAACCCCCTCCATCATCGAGTTGACCGCCGCGCGTCGAGTGCTCGCTCGGCTTGCAATCGCCCATCTTCGCCCGCAGTGAGGTCGATATAGCTGAACATCTCAGCTACTGCTAAATGGCCAGCCTTTGTAGCTATCTGTTGGTACATAGACTGGGCAATTCGCCGATAATTCGGGTGACCTTGCGGCTGGCTGCGGAGCTCGATCATGTGCAAGGCCTCGCGGGCGTTGAATTGCATGACGTATCGCACTCGAAAGGCCATCGCCACTGCATAGGAGGCTTGCTCTGGAAAATCTTGGAGGAGGAGTTGATAGAGAGCGGACGATCTTTCCATCACGCCGTCGTATCGATCGCCTAGGCCCGCACTGGATACGGCCTCGGGTACCTCATAGCCATGTTCCGGCGTCAGGGACTGCCATTCAATAGTAAGGAGTCGGTGTCGTTGTAAATCCCTAAAGCCCCCGTAATCACCGAGAATGTCGAACCGATAGTCAAGGCGTTCAAGTGCTCGTCCGGGCCGATGTCGCCGGTTAGCCCTATCGCCGACGTAACGCCGGATAAGGCCCATACGTTCATCACTAGAGAGACGGTCGACGACATCAACTAATTGCGTCTCAGGCAGGTGGCTGTAGGGGTACAGCATCGCCGCGAGCATCTTGCGCTCACCATCAGGATCCCAGTCGATAAGTTCAACTTCTTCAACCTGCCTCGGAGCCGCGTCAGCGAGAAGCGACTCAGAGAAGGCCTTCATGGCGTTCTGGTTTGTCTCAAGATAATGGGACCAAGCGATTCCTCTGTCCTCCACGTCCACGCGTCGTAGGAAGGAGGGAATGACCTTACGTAGTTCGGTAAGCATCAGATCAGCATAGGAACGTGCTTCGGGGAGCGAATGGGCGCGCATGCGCAAAAGGAGGGCCTCATAAGCCTGCCCTGTGCCGTATATACCTACATTTGAAAGGCTGGCGGCGGGAAGCAAGCCTCTGACAGCGTCGAAGGCCTTAGCTCGAATGGTTTGACGATAAGCCAGGTCCCCGATGTCACTTCCTTGGGCATGTTGTGATTTATAGAATTCTTGAAGGATTGGTACCAGTTCAGCGTACGTATCGAAGATCCGGTCCATCTCACCTACATACCGAGTGCCTAATGGTGAAGCCAAGACGTCAGGGTCGCGGTGGTATCTGTATCTGCCATCGATTCTGGTGTCGTAACTGAGATAGCGCGTTGATTGCTCCAGGTAAGACATGAGTCTTCCCCATTCGAGAACCTTGGTTAGGAGGTTCGATGCCTGCTCACACGCGAGATGCACTCCTCCTAGCTGTGCCACTGAGTCATCGCCGTACTCGACGAACACGCGCTGGTACAGTTCCTCTGCCTTGGCTAGGCCAACAGTTGCGTCAATCGAGTGGTCCCCTGAAACATCAAGGTCCTCGACGAATTCATCCAAGAACAGTCGACGCAGGCTCTTGTGGGTCCTGCTGTAGCGGGCGAACAATGCGCCCTTCACCACTTCTGGCAAATTGACGAGTGCGAACACCGGTTGATCGAGGTTCGTGAAGTAGCGCCGAAGAATATCCTCTTCGGTATCGGTGAATTGTTCTATCGCGTAGTTGTTCAAGATGAGATTCGGGTTAGCGGACACTGTGGCAGCTGAATCGTCAGCCAGACTTGATCGTAGGGCGATCCGCCGGCACAGTCGCGCACCCTCCGCGTTGAGTCCTTCAGTAAATGACTGTTAGAGCGTCTGGTCGAATTTTGAGGGAGACAGAATCATGTCGACCCTCATCAACTCCATCCAATATGGCGCGTGTAGGACGAGAAAATTCTTGGCTAAATTCTTTTATTCGTCCTGATCTAATAGCTGAGTTGGGAAGATGGTCGCCTGTAATCATTCGTTCTCGCAGCAGGAAACGTTGCCGAATTGGTAAGTCCCCGGCTAAGAAGTCCAGCCATCCGTCGTTGGGGTGTGCTCGTGGCGCGACTCTCCAACGACCGCGCCATTCTGAATTCATAACTGCTGTGACCGGACCGCGCCACCAGCTAGTTAGAAAAAAAATGTGGGCAACTGCGATGTAGTTCTGATCCCCTAGGGAGACATCTATTACGTCAATCGATACCTGGCGAGCTTCTTTGCTCTGCAAACGACGGTGTCCTCCTGCGGGTGCACCTAGTGCCCGCCAAAGGTCACCGCCGGTGAGGCCAACGACTGGGATCGGGGCTTGATGCCTGCAATTCGTTTCGACGATAGCTCGTAGTTCCTTATCGTTCGCCGCTAATTGATCAGCGCCACCGGCTTCCGCTGGGAGTCCCCAATCTTGGCCACGCTTAATGGTCATCCGAGCGCCAATCATCTTCATCGCTATCTTGAATCCGGGCCGCCGCTGAAACCAACCCCCTGTCGAGGAGGCGCCCGGCCTCAATAGCATTATTTTTTAAGGTCTGTGAATGCGTCGTTTCCGCGAGTTGACCAACGAGGTCAATCACCTGGCGGATATTCCGCACAAAGTCACCTGCCGGGGTGTCGTCATCCAGCACTTCGCTCAACTCATGACCTGATGCCCAACCGTGCACTTGACCAAAAATCGTTGGGTCGGGAATCCTGCTTTCGGGGAGGCCGCGTTTGTTTTCCTCGTAACGAATTTTGGCGCTATACCTGAGGATTTCTTCTACCTTCTGTTTGCAGGTCCGGTTCGGGAACCATGGTGCCGGGGGCTCAAGCCGGCTTCTGTGTTCATAAGTCAACACCGAGATCAGACCTGCTAATTCGGGTGGGGAGACGTCGTCGAAGACGGCCCCGTCCACGCAGAGTGCTGCCAGAAGATCCATTTCGTGGAAGATGCCCTGCAATACCTCGCCGCGTGGACTCAGTTGCCAAGATGCCGCACACTCGAAGATCTCCATGATCTCTTCGATGGCTACTAGTGAGCTTACTAATCCGCCTTCAGCAACCGCCATCTGTTCTCGGATGGTGGAAATGCGGCCTTCAGCTGTTTCAACTCGTCGGTGCGCTTTCATGCGTTCGGCTCGGAGGTCTCTATCCGGGTGGCGTACTTCTATTAAGATGCCCAATTCTGTCAGTTGCTGTTTGAGGAGTTTGGCCGCAGTGCGCTGGTATTCGCGCCGGTTCGGTGCATAGGGCTTTGGGAGCTCGAGATCCGAAAGGACCTCGGGTCCGACATCAAAATCATTCACTGTCAGCATCATTACCTTGCCCCTAGGGGTAACAACTCGCACTCGGCGTTCTCCTCCGCGTCTGCTTGTAGTCCCCAACACCAGGAGATGCTGAGTATCGCTACCGTGTACCCGGGCTATCACTGCGCCGGGTCGGAGTTGTTGCAAGGACTCCGAGACATCGGGACTGGATTTTCTGCTGTTAGTTGCCGGCTTAGTGTCGACGACCCCTAACCGTTGGAGTTCCACTTGAGCGGTCTTCAGTGATGCCTGGCCCTTTTCTAACTCTTTTGTCAATCGAACGACGTGGCCGCTGGCGCGGTATTGGGCAAATGATTTCTCTAAGAGATTCAGCGCTTCCTCGCGCTGGGCTCGAGCCATCAGATTGGCGGCCATGTTGTAGGTCGGTCGGAACGCCGACTCCAAAACAAACTCATTGCTTTGGGCTAGTTGTGTTAGCTGGCTAAAGGATTCGTAGGGGCTCCACAGGGAGTATGCGTGGCCAGTCGAATCGATACCTCGACGGCCCGCTCGACCTGTTAGCTGCGTGTATTCCCCAGGTGTGAGGACCACGTGGCCTTCTCCCCTGAAGCGGCTCAACTGTTCAACGACGACCGACCTTGCAGGTAAGTTGACGCCCATTGCCAGAGTTTCAGTTGCGAAAACCACTTTCAACAGGCCAGCCGTAAAGCAGTCTTCAACTGCTTCTTTAAAAGGTGTGACCATTCCAGCATGGTGTGAAGCTATTCCGGACTTCAAGCCATCTAACCATTTCTCATAATTTAGGAGCGCCAGATCTGCTTCTGAAATCTCTTCTGTATGTTGTTCAACAATCTGTTCCACTCGAGACTTCTCGCGTCCATCGAGAAAATGAACGTTATGGTCAAGGCAGCTTTGGACTGCGTCGTCGCAGCCCTGCCTGGAAAAGACGAAGAAAATGGCCGGCAGTCGATCTGACTCATCAAGATGGGTTATGACCTCGTTTCTGCGAGGGCGACCAACGGCGCCTCCGCGTCTTTGGGGACCTCGGCTTCTCTGTTCGGTCATCTTGCCGAGGTATCGCTCAACTTCGAAATTTCTTTCACCATTTCTGAGCGTCCTAAATTCCTGGACCCGTCGGTGTCGTTTGTCGAAAACCAGAAAATGATCGTGGAGCTCAACCGGCCGGGTTGTCTCAATGATCGCTTCACATTCGCTATGAACTTCCCCAATCCATCCAGCCAATTCTTGGGCATTGCTTACTGTCGCCGAAAGGCAGACCAAACGCGCCGACTGTGGCACCTGCATAATGACTTCTTCCCAAACAGGCCCTCGGTAGGGGTCTTGGAGGAAATGAACCTCATCTAGGACAACCAATCCAAGACTTTCTAAGGCTGGACTACTTGTGTAGATCATGTTTCGGAGCACTTCGGTAGTCATGACGACCACCTGAGCGTTAGGTCGTATCGCGTTATCACCCGTAAGTAGGCCGACTTTTTCTTTACCTAGCCAATTACAGAGATCTTTAAACTTTTGATTCGAAAGCGCTTTGATTGGAGTCGTATAAACGACCGTTTTATCTGCCATCAGAATCTTTTCAATGGCATATTCAGCCACCAACGTCTTACCTGACGACGTGGGGGCTGCGACCAACACAGAAGATCCGCTATCAAGCGCTGCGAAACTCCGCATCTGAAAATCGTCCGCTGTTACTCCACGCTCCCGCAGCAAATTTGACTCTGATGCAATCCGATCGTTGATCATGTCTTTGCGATGCCTTCTCTGCGGCGCCGCGAGCGCTCAAGCAACAACCCAACAAGAATCGAAAGTTCAAAAAACAGATACATCGGTATGGAAAGAGCTGCCAATGACACCGGGTCGCCTGAGGGCGTGATGACGGCCGCGACCACGACGATTCCAACAATTGCGTATCGTCGTGAGCTACTTAACTGTCTAGGAGTGACCACTCTCGCAAGCTGCAGGAAGACCAACACAATCGGGAACTCAAATCCAACGCCGAAGGCAATCATCATGTAGGTCATCAAACCGAGATATGCACCAGGAGAGAATAACGGGTCTACGGTGTCTCCACCGAACGAGATAAGAAACTCGAGGGCGCGTTCGAACGTTGCGTAGGCAACAACAGCGCCGCAGACAAAAAGAAGAACGCCACTTAACACGAACGGGACGGCATATCGCTTTTCGCGTCTGTCGAGAGCCGGCGTGATGAACCGCCATAAATTCCATAGCAAAATCGGCATAGCGATGAGAATCCCTACGTACACGGAGACACGTATCCGGGTTTTAAAGCCATCTAATGGCTCGGTAATAACCAGGGTGCACACCCGGTCAATTCCCTGGCCCTCAAGCACTCGGCAATACGGTGGAAGGAAAATATTTTCGAGCAACCAGTTGTAAAAGACCAATCCAACCAGGGAGGCCAGCGCTACAGCGAACATGCTGGCGATCAATCGCATGCGAAGTTCAGCTACATGATCCCAAAACGTAGCTGGAGGAGATGTTGACCTCTTCCCAAACCTCATTGCGGATCTCTAGGGTTTACATCCTGGATTGGGCAGTCGTCGGTTTCCTTCGTTTGGCGTAGAAGTTCCTGGTCGTGTGATTCCTCGACTGCCTGATCAACTACCGACGTGAACTCGGCCCGGAGCTGTGAGCTATGACGCCGCAATTCACCGAAGCCCTTTGCAATTTGACGTGCCGTTTCAGGGAGCTGTTTGGGGCCTAGAGCAATCAACGCCACTAGGCAAATAATCAGTATCTCGTTGGGCGTGAGATTCACAACAATGAGGCTAGGTCCTATGGCGCCTCGGGAGACGTCGTTGAGGCTGACTAAAGATACGACTCATTACAAGACGCCTGATACGTAGATTCGTTAGCCGCGCCAAATGGACTTCAGCACGTTCAATTTCTCGGGCTATCCCACCCAGAGCAACCGACGCCTTATCTATTGCTCTGAGTGTTGTCCGTACCTCCACCTTTACGGCCGACGTCATTCGCCATAGAAACAAAAACCCTACACAGAAGGCAAACGCAGCTATGAGAGCGAAGATGACCACATCGCCACGTTAGAGCCAATCTTGCACGGCTCGGTAGTAATGAAGAATGATGTTTTCGTGCAACAACGTCTTCCGTCGCTTCGTAACCCCGCTATTCAATTCGCTCACCGCGGAGCACGGGCCAACGCACCAGAAAATACTTTGGAAGCATTCAAGTTAGCGCTTCGACTCGGTGCGACCGGGCTGGAAACAGACGTTTGGCTCACCAGCGACGGAGTGCCCGTATTAGATCATGATGGCGTTATCCGCAGCGGCATACGACGAAAACCAATCTCGAAGATCCTTCGGGTTGACCTACCCGGACATATCCCCTCACTAGAGGATCTGTATCAAACCTGTGGTGCGAATTTTGAATTATCGATTGACCTAAAGGATGAAAGCGCGTTCATTGGGGTAGTTGGCCTCGCCCGTGATTATCAAGCCGAAGCGCGACTGTGGTTATGTCATCCATCGTGGGAACTGCTAGCTGACACAAGGCCACAAACCTGTGCCCGATTGGTCAACTCAACACGCCTCAAACACATGAAAGATGGTCCGGAACGCCGGGCTGCGGAGCTAGCAGCGGCTGGAATTGACGCCGTAAATCTTCATCACAGTGATTGGAGCGGAGGGTTAACGACGTTATTTCATCGTTTCAACCGCTACTGCATCGCCTGGGACGCACAACATGTACGCGTTATCCGGGATCTCGTACGAATGGGTATCGACGGAGTCCACAGCGACCATGTAGACCGTCTCCAAACTGGCTTTGCGCAAGCAGGCTGATGTCGACCGCTTATCTATGGGCGACCAAATGATTTGAACGGCCACAGACGAATAAAGACTTCCCCGACTAACAGCTCTTCGCTGATCGGACCAAACCAACGACTATCACGGCTGTTGAACCGATTATCGCCCATCACGAACACGTGCCCTTGAGGGACTTCAAGTTCCGCGAAATCCTGTGTCCAAACCCCCGCAGCCAAATATGGCTCTTCGAGGGGCGAGCCGTTAACGAGGAGAACACCATTTTCGGCTGACACTCGTTCCCCTGGAAGTCCCACAACTCGCTTAACAAAATCCTTAAGCTCAGTCTCATCTAAAGCTGGTGGTCGATTGAAGACGACTAAGTCACCCCTATCAACAGCTCCCAAAGTGAAGGCCAGCTTGTAGACCATCAGTCGATCTCCAACCTCTAACGTGGGAGTCATCGATTCTGAAGGTATGAAGTAGGTCTGAACGAGGGTCGCGCGAATCCCGAATGCGGCGATCAATGCCACCAAAATCACGCCAGCCCATTCGCGAATCGGTTTCCAATTCTTCTGGGACGGCTTTCTTATCCAGAAAGAAATCGAAGAGAGCCTGCTCATCGCTCCATCCCCAAAAGCCATGAGGCTGCGGCGCCTAGGTAGGAACACGCAAGCTCATCTTGGTACAGGGGTTCACCCATACTCGTGATCTCGACTCCACTCTTGTTCAGGGCCCTCGCGACATCAACTGGCTCCGCTAAGTGAGCGTAATGCCCAAGTTCTGTAACCCAAGAGGAGTCTTCTCCATGGGGAACCGGCACGTTTATTTCAACAGGAATAGCCTTTAAGAGTGATCTCATGTGGTCACTTATACCCCTATGACGTTGTCTCTCATCTACTTGGGAGGCTCTGACACAAAGTGCAACCTCAGCTCCGAGCGCGTGGAGAACTGAAGCGTGCCCAGCTAGTTCCATAGCAGAAAATCCCAGTTTAGAAGCGGTGCCTACGTGGCCCGGGCCTGCCCCGAGAAGGATCCGGCTGCTCCCGCTATCCATCAGAGCACCTACTCCAGAAGCAACATTGACTGCTTCGATTTCGCCGCCAAACGCTTGTCCAACTGTGGCAGTTGTCGCTACAAGATCAGCCGAGGTCAACTCGGCGACAAGGTCGCTGAGCGCAAGAGGCAGCGCCGCTTGGTCGGTCATCAAATACCCAACCTTTGAGGAAGACATCGCTACCGCTACGGCTCCAATATGGCTGTGCAGAACGCAAAGCAGAACTCGAGCCCCTACGAGATCGGAACGTTCTGACACATGTGGGTCTACTTCCGTCTGCTCAGATAGATATCGCGCCTTAAGCACTCTCCCTTTATGGTCTTTGGAGTTACCTTCATTTCCGTCGATCCAGTGGACGACGTGCCAGCCACCAGTTCCTAGATCAAGGTCTACGGCTGTGGTGTTGACAATTACAAGGTCTCCCTGGCTTGCAGATCCAACTACTTCAGTTAGTGCGTATGCTCGTGTCCCGTCATCCAAAAGGAGACGCTGTAGTCCACTTCTTTCGGAAACTATTTGCGCAACTCGACCAGCATCAAATCTTGGCATTATTGACTCTTACAGCGACGCTATGAGCGCATCGACTCGTTCGTCCTCGGCCAAGAACGGGTCCTTACACAGCACGGTCCTTTGTGCTTGATCGTTCAACTTCAGATGGACCCAGTCCACCGTGTAGTCGCGCTTCTTCTCTTTAGCTTGCCGCACAAAATCGCCGCGAAGCTTGGCCCGGGTGGTTTGCGGAGGATGCTCTATCGCTGTTTCAACATCACTATCGTCGAGAATGCGCTCCACTAACCCCTTGCGTTGCATGAGGTAGAACAAACCTCGATTTTGATTGACGTCGTGATATTGGAGGTCCAAAAGAGCGGTGCGAGAGTCACCCAGATCAAGGCCGTGTTTATTTTTGTAACGTTCAATCAGGTGGTACTTGATTACCCAATCAACCTCTCGGTCTAAAGTCAACGGGTCCTGTTCGATCCCGTCCATGCAGTGCTCCCACATTGCCAACGCTTGTTTTTCTTCGGGGTTGAGGTCGTTGTGGTCAGCGAAGCGCTGGGCGCGCTCTAAGTATTCCGATTGAATTTCGAATGCGCTGGCCTCTCTGCCGCTTGCTAGGCGGACTCGCCGTCGACAAGTGATGTCGTGACTTATCTCCCGAATCGCTCGAATGGGGTTTTCAAGGGTTAAGTCCCGAAGCACGACACCTGGGTCTTCCATCATCCTGAGTAGGAGAGCCGTTGCTCCAACCTTCAGAAACGATGTGTATTCACTCATATTGGAGTCACCAACGATCACGTGAAGGCGCCTAAACCTCTCGGCGTCGGCGTGGGGTTCGTCTCGCGTGTTGATGATTGGGCGGCTCCGCGTTGTGGCGCTCGAGACTCCCTCCCAGATATGTTCGGCTCGCTGAGCAATGCTGTACATAGCACCGCGCGCGCTTTGTAGAACTTTGCCGGCTCCGGTGTAGATCTGCCTCGTTACCAGAAATGGGATTAATACCTCCGCGTAATTCGAAAAATCATCCCTGCGGCTCGTTAGGTAATTCTCATGGCAGCCATAGCTGTTCCCAGCGCTATCTGTGTTGTTTTTGAATAAGTAGATAGTGCTTCCTGTAATTCCTTCCTCCGCTAGCCGCTCTTCTGCATTGTCAACGAGTCGTTCTAAGATGCGCTCACCTGCTCGATCGTGGCAAATAACCTCGTAGATTGAGTCGCATTCCGGCGTGGCGTATTCCGGATGAGAGCCCACATCAAGGTAAAGGCGGGCACCATTTGCTAGAAAAACGTTGCTTGAGCGGCCCCAGGACACCACTCGCCGGAATAGATACCGTGCCACTTCGTCAGGACTAAGTCTTCGTTGGCCGCGAATGGTGCAGGTCACACCGTATTCATTCTCTAGGCCCATGATCCTTCGCTGCACGAGCACACCGTATCGTTACTTCCTCGGATCCAGGCGAACTGGTGTCGGAACAACCGAGATAGGTTTGGACTATTCAGACCGCCAAAAGGCCTTCCGTCTCCGCATCGTCGAGCCTTCTAAAGCAACGTCGGCCATTGCCCGCGGCCAGCACAGCAACTTCCAGCTCCTCAGCAGAGATTGAACGATCAGGTCCAGCTAACGCTTGGACGGCAAGCCTCACTGCCGCATCGCGGTCAAGCTCTTGAGACCACCCGTCGCTCAGTCGATCTAGTACTGCTTCTGAATCTCCGCCAATGCAACACCAATGTTGTTCGTCGGCAACGGTGCCGTCATATTGAATACGGTAGAGCTCAGGCGTTCCGTCGGCGTCAATTTCGGCAACAACGATTTCTACTTCCATGGGCTTCATCTCATGAGTAAAGATCTGACCAAGCATCTGGGCGTATTGATTTGCGAGGCTGCGAGCGTCGACATCCTCTCGGCTGTATTGGTAGCCCTTGAGTTCGGCGTAGCGAACGCCTGCAATCCGGAGTTGGTCGAATTCGTTATACCTACCGACGCCACCGAAGGCTATTCGATCGTATATTTCTGAAACCTTCCTTAGGGTCGAGCTGGCGTTCTCTGCGACGAGTGCTATGCCCCCTTGATGTTCAACAGCGGCCAGACTCCGGCCGCGTGAAATTCCTTTTCGCGCGTAGTCAGCTCGGTCTTGCATTAATTGTTCGGGGCTTACGTACATGCCAGGCATCGCCATATCTGCTTTTACCCTTCCGCTAGTTCTTCTCTGAAGTCAGCGAATACCGCTCCTGACTCCTCGTCGCTCAATTGGCGAAACCCTTGGTCCGTTATGACTGTCAGAACCGGGTAAATACCCCGTATGGGGTCTGGGCCGCCTGTGGCACTATCTTCATCGGCCGCGTGCCAAAGTGCCTTGACTGCAAGCGACAACGCCTCTGATTCAGATAGGTCCGATTGATATCCAAGCTTTACAACCGTGCCGGCATGAAGACTTCCTGACCCACTGGTTGCGTAATCCTGTTCTTCGTAGCGGCCGCCGGTCACATCAAACTGGAAGAGGCGGCCAGTCTCGCGAGCCTGGTCGAAACCAGCAAAAATGGGAACGACAGCTAAGCCTTGCATCGCTTGCGGAAGGTGACCTCGGAGCATCTCTGCAAGCTGGTTCGCTTTGCCTTCCAACGTCAGTGGCTTACCTTCGATCTTTTCGTAGTACTCAAGTTGTAGCTGGAATACGCGCACCATCTGGATTGCTGGTCCTGCCGCACCGGCGATGGCAACTGCCGAATGCTCGTCGGCAGGAAATACTTTTTGCATGTCACGGTGGCTGATGAGATGTCCAGCTGTTGCTCGCCGGTCTCCAGCTACCACAACTCCCCCGGCGCACCGCAATGCAAGCACGGTCGTTGCGTGGCCGGCATCGATTGTGCCCGGCAAGCTGGTTGGAAATGGGTCAAGACCATTTTGGCGCAGCAGATTTAAGAAGTCGGTTCCAGGGTCTTCACCCGGAACGTAGAGCGGCATAGAACTCACTCGCCGCCCTTTTGCACATAGTTTTTGACGAACTCTTCAGCGTTGGTTTCAAGTACATCGTCTATTTCGTCAAGCAGGTCATCCAAGTCCGCTTTCAGTTCTTTTCCGGAGTCCCCGCGTGTCTCTTCCTCTACCTCGACCTCGTCGCTTCGCGGCGCCGATTGACGTCTCTGTTCCTGTTCAGCCATGAAAAGCCTCCTACTTTCATAATTCTATTGGGTTCTCATGTCCCCAAGCGCCTTAATAGCTCAGCGGCATTGTCGCACTCATCTAACAAGTTAGCGACGTGCGCTGCGGTTCCCCTCAACGGCTCCAGCATCGGCACGCGACGCAACGGGTCGCTACCGACGTCAAAGACCATGGAATCCCAATTTGCAGCAACAATCTCGTCTGGGTATCGCTCAAGACAACGACCTCGAAAATACGCGCGAGTCGAAGGTGGTGGGCTATCTACAGCAGCTTCAACCTCGGAATCGATAGATATTCGCTTGAGTCCTATGCGCCTAGCGAGACCTTTGTCTGGTCTGAGGTCGTGGTACTGCAAATCGAGGGCCGCAAGCTTAGGGTCTGACCACTCAAGGTCATGCCTTGAACGGTACCCCTCGTAAAGGCGACGTTTGGCTATCCAGTCGATGGAATCAGTAAGTGAATCCGGGTCGTTCTCAAGTGCGACAAGAACTTCGTTCCACCGGCTCATTAGATCCTTGCCGATCGCCTCACCCCCAACTACTTCGAATCCATGACGATCTGCCCATTTTTCTGCTGCGGCGTAGTAAGCCCATTGGACATCAAGAGCTGACACTTTCTGGCCGTTGACTAAACGGTGAACCATTGCAAGATCGATGTCATAGCTCACTTGCCGGAGGGTTTGCACGGGACTCTCAAAAACGCAGTCATCAGGCGCCATGTCGTCATCGATCATGGCTAAGACGATCGCCGTGGTCCCGAGTTTAAGATAAGTCTGTACTTCACTCATATTCGCGTCGCCGACGATTACGTGGAGTCTTCGGTACTTCTTGCTATCGGCATGCGGCTCATCGCGCGTATTAACGATCGGCCTTTTTAGAGTTGTTTCAAGGCCTACTTCCTCCTCGAAAAAATCAGCCCGCTGAGTTATTTGAAAGGGAACATCGGCGTGGGTCAGCCCAGGCGCTTCTGAACCTATTTTTCCGGCACCGCAGAACACTTGTCGAGAAATAAAAAACGGCATGACCTGCTGGACTATGCGCCCGAAGGGAACAGCCCGGTCCACCAGATAGTTTTCATGACACCCGTAGCTGTTGCCTTTGCCGTCACTATTGTTCTTGTGGATAACCAGTTCCTCTCCTTCAGGGAGGAGTTCATTGGCCTTTTCCATCGAGCGAATCAAGATTTCTTCTGCGGCCCTATCGTAAGTAGTGCATTGCAGTGCATCGGTGCATTCTGGTGTCGACAGCTCAGGGTGAGCGTGATCTACGTAGTAGCGAGCACCGTTAGTAAGTACCGCGTTGACCAAGTGGGTTTCTATTTCCGGCGCAAGTGCGTCAAATTCGTTGAAACCTCGGGCGTCAACGCCTGGGTGTTCGTCTTCAAAGTCCCAGCCTACGCGCCGCTCTAGAAAGCCATTTACATAGGCATTGATGATCATCGATGAGGCGGCAACAGGGTTTGACTCACCATCGTTGCGATGCAAGATCCCGAATTCGGTCTCTATTCCTAGAACCTTATGAACTGCCACAGCTCGACCTTAGCTGTGTTGAGGAGTTTTAGAGATATTGACCTGTTTGAACTCGTTCGATGGCTCGGCCGCCCTCACCGTCGAATTCGTCATCACCACTCAGCAGCGTGCGGATGAACACAATTCGTTCACCTTTTTTCCCAGAAATCTTTGCCCAATCATCAGGATTCGTTGTGTTCGGAAGATCCTCATGCTCTTTATATTCCTGGCGAATCGAACCCAATAAATCGTCTAACCGAATCCCGTAGCTTCCAGTTGCAATCGAACGCTTTATTGCTGTTTTCTTCGATCGTCGAACAATATTCTCGATCATTGCCCCGGACGCGAAGTCTTTGAAATACATAACTTCTTTGTCACCATTTTGGTAGGTGACCTCCAAAAACTGGTTGTGATCCTCGGGTCGATACATCTCTTCAACAGTGCGCTCGATCATGACCCTGATTGTTTTGTCGGGTTCACCGCCACCAAGTTCTTCAATTTCGATCGGATCGATCGGCAACTCTTGGGTTAGATAGGTCGAAAAGATCGCTGAGGCTGCGGTCTCATCTGGCCGCTGAATCTTGATCTTCACATCGAGGCGACCAGGTCGGAGAATAGCTGGGTCGATCAAGTCCTCTCTGTTCGAAGCTCCGATCACGATCACGTTCCTCAGACCTTCGACTCCGTCGATCTCAGCGAGTAACTGAGGCACCACCGTTGACTCCATGTCGGAACTAATTCCGCTTCCCCGAGTCCGGAACAGGGACTCCATTTCATCGAAAAACACGATGACGGGCCAACCTTCACTGGCCTTTTCTCTAGCCCGCTGAAAGATCTGTCGAATTTGTCTTTCTGTCTCACCCACGTACTTATTGAGCAATTCGGGCCCTTTTATGTTGATAAAGAAACTTTGGGCGTCCTTATCCCCCGAGGCCTCCGCCACCTTATTCGCTAAAGAATTCGCTACGGCCTTAGCGATCAATGTCTTGCCGCACCCCGGAGGCCCATAGAGAAGGATCCCTTTGGGTGCTGGCAGGTCGTATTCCCGAAAAAGGTCCTGATGCAGGTACGGAAGTTCCACTGCATCGGTGATCTGCTCAATTTGTCCATCCAAACCACCGATAGCTGCGTAGGTGACATCTGGTGCCTCTTCCAAAAGTAGTTCGTCAACTTCTGGTCGGGGCAACCGCTCAAGAACCAGGTTGGCTCGAGCATCCAACAGCAAGCTATCCCCTGCCCTCATTTTCTGTTCTTTTAGGTGATCCCCTAGATCGACTACTCGTTCTTCGTCAGCGCGGCCCGTCACTAGCGCTCGCAGACCGTCAGACAGAACCTCTTTCAGGACAACTACCTCGCCTGAAGTTCCTGGATCGCGCGACATAACCACATTTAACGATTCATTCAGAACTACCTCTGCTCCGGCCTCAAGTTCTGATCCTCGAAGATCCGGATGGAGACTGACTCTGACCTTTCGGCCGTTCGTATGGACATCGACCGTTCCATCGTCATTGGTGCCGATAAAGGTCCCATAAGCCGAAGGAGGCTGGGTTAACTTCTCTACTTCTTCTCGCAGGGTCGCTACTTGTTCTCTGGCCTCGCGAAGGGTGAAGGTCAGTTTTTCGTTCTGCGAAACCGCCTGAGCAAGCTGACCCTTGGTTTCAAGAAGACGCTCCTCAAGTGTCGTGACTCTCTTTGGCGTATCGACCAGCTTGCGTCGAAGAAGACCTACCTCTGACTCAAGAGCCCGTATTTGACTTCGGAGCGCGGACAGCTCGCCTGGAGTGCTTTCTTTGTCACTCATATCGTCTTGGCTTGGCATAACGATCCTCAGGCAATGCTGGTGTCTGGACGGGAAGCTACACGAATCCGGGCAAGAAGTGGCTCAACCAAGTAAATCCTTTCGACGGAACCTTTGAAGAAAGATGTGCCTACTCCTTCTGATCAGGGTAAATTAGTAATTGCTCCGCTTCACCTTAAGTGGAGTTTCCCCGTGGAACCGCCGAGCTGTCTTGCACGAAGAAGAAAGGCACCAACATGAAGGTCTGGATTGACCAAGATCTGTGTACGGGCGACGGTCTCTGTGAAGAGATAGCGCCTGACGTATTCACCCTCCTTGACGATGGTTTGGCTTACGTAGTCGAAGATGGCAATGTCATGTCGGATCCGGGAGGCGCTGAAGCTCTCGCGAATTTCGCCGACAACCAACTTGATGCAGTTATTGAGTCAGCAGAAGAATGTCCTGGGGAATGCATCTACATTGAGGCTTAGCTGACCCTCGGTGTGCCGACGGCTCGCCCCCTGCGCCTTATCTGAGGCATTTGCCCGTATTAACAACGCTTCGTTCATTGAAGGCTGCGACTTCGGCCATAAAGCCAGCTATCTCAGATCTGTCTAAGACGTAAGCGGCTCTCTCATAATCCAGAGAGCCTGGTGGTGCTATTGCGAAGATTACGCCCACCACGTCCCCGTTGGTGTCGACGACAGGGGCACCGCTGTCCCCTGATTTTAGATTTGCTGCGGCAAACCAGATCTTTCTCTTGGTCTCCAATGACCTATAAATGTCCTCACCGTTCGCAATAACCTTTTCAACGAATCGAATGGGGGCTGTGCGAAGCGGACCCCCTAAAGGGTGGCCGATGACAACCGCTAGTTGTCCTTCCAGAGGAGTTTGAAGCGACAGGGGAGGTATCTCGGACTCGACCCGAATGAGTGCAAGATCTCGTTCGGGATCAAAAGCAGTGACCGCTGCAGGCTTTAAGTCCTCGCCCGGTAACGCAATTTCTACTTCTTTGGCTCCAGCCACCACATGGGCATTCGTCAAGACCAATCCCGGGGAAATAGCGAAAGCTGTGCCGTTCTGTTGTTGACTGCAGGCAGTTGTTTGCACTCGAACGACTGATGCCGCTGCTGATTCGAGGACTTCTGCGGACACCGAGATCTCTTCTGGGGGTAGGCCTACAACTAAACGACCCTCCTCGGGTCGGAACGTCGAGGTGGCAGACCAATTGGCTAAAAGCTCCCCCAGAAAACCGGTTGCTGACGGGGTAATCGGTGTGTATCGCTCAACGAACTCAACAATTTTTGACTGTTCAGACTGCTGCTCCGGCCAGCCTTTTGCGGCTGCTAGCGGAGGAAGGAGCATCCAAATGAAGAGGCCCACAAATCCAATCGCCACGAACACACCGATTATCGAGTCGATCCATCGAAAGGGGCGAGGAACCAAACCCCGGAGACCTCGCGCTAAGCGTCGTCCGACCCCGTGGCCTAGTAGCGCCCCAAGAAGCACCGCGGCAGCAGCAATAGCAAGTCGTTGGTTTTGCCCCTCTATATTTAAAAGTTCGATACCTGACCCAACCCATCGAGCGGTAGCTAAACCACCAGCTGCAAATCCAATCCACGCACCAAGGCGACCTATAAGGCCTCCGCGCCAGCCAGCTATTGCTGCCAGAGCAAGCAGAACGCCAGCAACTGCGTCAAAGACCACGGCGCATCACTCAGGCTTCTATTAAACGGGCGTGTGTCAAGAAGCCCGTGTGTGCGACCATTCGGTGGTCGGGACGTACTGAATGTCCTTCTACATGCCACGTACGGTTCAGAACCTCGACTGTTTCGGTTAACGCCCATGGTCCCTCACTCAGACGTTTTCGCAAATTTTGGACCTGGATTATTGATGGGTTGTAGGCAACCAGAATCCCGCCGCTACGCAGCGACGTCTCTAGGTGTGGGACCACCTGCCAAGGTTCTGGGAGATCCAGAACTGCCCGATCGAAGCCGACATCGGTATGGGTTTCATATGCGTCATGGATCTTGACGTCGTAACGCTCCATTGCCTCGGGCCCGAGGAATTTCTCAACATTCGATTTTGCGGTTTCGGCAAAGTCCTCTCGAATCTCGTACCCAGTCACATGAGCACCCACCCTCAAAAGGGCGGTCGATAGTGCCCCCGAACCCACACCGGATTCAAATACCCACTGGTTTGGTGAGACGTCAGCCAACATAAGAATCGGTCCGAGGTCCTTTGGGTAAATAACCTGAGCACCTCTAGGCATCTTCAGGACGTAGTCATTGAGGGTCGGTCGCAACCCGACGAAGCGGGCATTAGAAGCCGTCCTATACTCGCTTCCTTCAAGGCTCCCAATGATCTCATCGTGAGAAACGGCCCCTGCATGCGAATGGAACTCTCCTCCCGATTTTAATTCGACTAGGTACCGTCGTTGTCGATTGTCGATCAGGACGATCCGTTCTCCGGCTACCAATTTCGGCCCTTTATCGGCCATCAGCCGTTACCAGTTTGCTTTCTTTGGAGGTGATCAATCCTGACTGACTCACCGGGCATCAGTTCCCTGCGATGCACGGTCCTTGGCTTCCGTTTGCTTAAAAGACGAAGGATCCTCATGGTCGCAGCCACAATTGCTAATGCCATCCAAGGACCACTCCCGCGCCGTCCCCGACCCCAACAAGCCTTTACAAAGCGACTCAACCCGATCTCACTAATCTCATCATTGATCTTCATTAGACCCTAACGATCTCCACAAAGGTGGACCGTTTACGTCCCAACCGGCGACCAAAAAGAAAAGCGATGACCAACATTCCAGAAACCAGTACCGCCCCCGCGACAACGCCTGGGCGTTGGATGGAGGCGGGAGTTTCATCCGACTCCCCGGTTAAGCGGCTGAAGCGCTCCCGTAAATCGTCCGACGTAATCTGCGAATCGGATTCACTACTGCGGTCAGTCATTAGCGTGTCGCTTTCCGTCGTGCTTCAGAGCTAGGACCGCTAAAGAAATGAACGCAGCCGAAGCGGCCACTCCCGCGAGATAGGGGATGAAACTTAGATTGTTTCTAAAGGCTGTAGTTGTTGTTTGCAAAACACGGACTACCCCAAGTAACAAAAAGACCTCAGCTATAGCGAAGCAAACTGTACCTGCTAAACCAAAACCCAAATAACGCCCCAATCCTCGTATTGGACCAAGCGTCTCTTGTTTTACGTAGGCGCGTAGGGTTGAAACAAGACCATCGAAGTCAGCCTTCAGTCCTCTGTTTTCACGTGCCATAGTGCCTACCAGTTCGGACTTTCTAATCTTCAGCATGCCAGACTCACGAGCCGACACCACCGAGACTTACTACTCACCTGACTCGGTTGCGAGAATTTCTTCCAGACCCTGGAGCTGCTCTTCGATTATGTCCAATCTTTCTTCACAACTAGACGCTGTCAACACTCTTTGCCGGTCAAAGGGTCCAGACGGAGTCAGGTTAGCTATCCGAAAGGTCAGTTCAGTGACTTCAATACCTACGGCTACGGCCTCTTCATCGATAAGTGGTGTCTTGTAACCCTGACTTTGTGCTCCTTCGACGAATTCACACAGACGCCGCAACACCCCTCGCGCTCGAACTAATGAGTCCTCGCTGGGAGTCTCGACAATTTCTGTGACCAGAGCAATTGGATATGGGTCATCCGATTTCCACTCTTTTATGTTGATCCTTGATGTACCGAGGACAACCAAGTTTGATCTTCCGTCCGACAAACGTTCATGTTGGATGATCTCCGTCAAGCAGCCGACAGCAGCCCTCACATCTCCCCCACCGACCTCATGTCCTCGCTCAATCAAAACAATCCCAAACTGAGCTTCGTTCCTGAGGCAGTATTCAGTTAATTCTCGGTAGCGGTCTTCGAATACGTGCAGTGGAAGAATGCCTCCCGGAAGAAGCACTGTCCCCAAGGGAAACATCGGAACTTCCCTCACAGCATCATGATCAGAAGTCATCAGATTTCCAAGGCTTTCTCTGCTACCGCAACAAGGGTCCTAGTAGGAAGAACCTACCTTTAACTAGGAATCCTTAAACAGACTTGAGGTGAAACGTTTCACCTCGCATAATCTCAGGTCGTGGAGATCATTACAGCGCTTTTTCTCGAACACTTTGAAATGCGTCAGGCCGAAGGCGGCTCGGCGCGACTAGACCTCTCCGGAGTTCATTTTTCATTAACTCCCCAAGAGGCTTTTCCAATCACCATCCAGCCTCACCTAATGGTGTTACTTCGATGCCCTGAGACACACCAGGGCTTAGCAGCGTTGGAGGTAACCTTCGAAGCTGACGGCAAATCGATGGACGTTCGTAACGTCCAGCCGGTCACCGTCGAGCCGGGAAAGTTCGGTTACAACCTCGTTCAAGCAACTTTGGAAGTGGCACAGCCAAGCGGCATCGAAGCTCATTGCCGAATAGACAATGGTCCAGTGACCAAGGTGCCGCTCACTATCCTCGCTCCTTAAGGAGCCGCGCATGCCCTATGCATCGAGCCTCTCAACTCATGACGACCCAGCTATCGCCGTAGCAGAGGCAATTGGACACATACTGGACAAGCTTGGATCATCACCTGACTTTGCCGTCGTTTTTGTATCCGGCCACTTCCGAAACTGCGTTAGCGACATTCACTCTGCAGTTGCTGAATTGCTCCGCCCAAATGTGCTCATCGGATGCACCGCTGGTGCTGTTATCTGCGGAGGCAAGGAGATAGAAGACCAAAGCGGTCTATCTATCTTTGGAGGCAACCTTGACGGTCAGGTAACTCCACTTCGAATTGATAGCCCGTCCGATCTACTTCAGGAAACTGGACAGCCGCTAGCTGAAACCGCCATCCACACAATGCTTCTATTAGCTGATCCATTTTCCTTTCCTGCAGAGTCAGCGTTGGCTGAGTGCCGCTTGTTGTATCCGAAGGTCCAAATCATTGGCGGTCTTGTATCTTCGACCGATCCATCCTCTGGGAATTGCTTATTTCTTGACGGCGAGATTTATCGCGATGGCGCTGTAGCCCTCTTAATCAAGGGCGAAGTCACCATTGAACCTCTGCTATCTCAGGGATGCCGGCCTATCGGAAATCCTCTCATCATCACGAAGTCTCGGGACAACATGATTTACGAGTTGGGGGGTCAACCGGCCCTTAAAAGGCTTGAAGAAATGATCCATGCCATGCCCGAAAAAGAAAAAGCGCTAGTCAACCATGGACTTCACGTCGGACGAGTGATTGACGAACACAAACTGGAATTCACTCGTGGAGACTTTCTTATTCGCGCTGTAATTGGAGCTGACCAAGAAAGCGGCGTCGTAGCCATTGGCGATCTCGCACCAGTGGGAAGCACCATTCAATTTCAAGTCCGGGACGCTTCCTCAGCGGCCGAGGATCTCGTCCAACTCTCTTCTCAAATACCGATGGCCGACGGCGCTTTGTTGTTTACGTGTAACGGACGCGGAACAAACCTCTTTGAGACACCGAACCATGATGCCTCCGAGGTCTCCACACGGATAAGAGGTGAGGCCGTTGCAGGAATGTTTTGTGCCGGTGAGATCGGACCGGTTTCCGAACAATCCTTCCTCCACGGCTTTACTGCATCAGCAGCAATTTTCCGTGACTGAACCTCCCCAGAATCACACAAACTGGCGACTAGGATCGCGGTCTGGGAGGTTCCGTGACTAGCGATCTCGAGGCTCGACAGATCAATACAATTCGCGCTCTGGCACTTGACGCGGTAAAGCGCGCAAACAGCGGCCACACCGGTACAGCAATGGCCCTCGCCCCACTCGCCCACGTGCTTTTCACCAAAGCAATAAAGTACGACGCTGGCGAACCGGCCTGGCCGGATCGAGACCGATTCATTCTCTCGGCAGGGCACGCCTCGATGTTGTTGTACTCGTTGCTATACCTCACCGGCTACGGAATCGAACTTGATGATCTCAAGAACTTTCGTCAGATGGGGTCCCGTACGCCCGGCCACCCAGAGGTTGGAGTAACTCCGGGTGTTGAAGTCACCACAGGCCCACTAGGCCAAGGTATCGCGAACGCAGTCGGAATGGCTCTTGCTGAACGGCACCTCCAGAAGCGCCTGGGACCAGAAGTCGTCAATCACACGATCTGGACGATCTGCGGGGACGGCGACCTAATGGAAGGCCTCAGCCACGAAGCAGCCAGTCTCGCCGGTCACCAGCAACTAGGAAACTTGGTCGCGATTTATGACGACAACCGAATCACTATCGACGGAGCCACCGACTTAACGCTCTCCGATGACGCCCAACGCCGCTTCGAATCATACGGATGGGAAGTCCATAACCTGGGCGAAGGATCTGAAGATACAGCTCTCCTAGAAAAATCTCTCGTAGAAGCAAGAGAGCAACGCCAAAAGCCCACCTTGCTAATTCTTAGAAGCCACATCGGTTTCCCCGCTCCGACTGCTGTTGATACTGCGGGCGCTCACGGAGCAATTACCGACGACGCCGAGATTGCCGCGGCTAAAAAAGCAATGGGCATGGATCCTGAGTCAACGTTTCACGTCGACGATGACGTTCTTAACGCCTATCGCCAAGCGGGAACTCGTGGCTCGGCATCGCGAAAGGAATGGCTTGAACGGGTGGCTGACAGCGACTTGGACGCCAGTTGGATCGACACATTGCTGACAGG
>CEUZ01058674.1_pt1 | contig 27762 bp, 23 predicted proteins | sample 361511 | NCBI WGS metagenome assembly CEUZ01 (sample SAMEA2622822, study PRJEB7988) | marine metagenome | biome: marine biome (ENVO:00000447); feature: surface water layer (ENVO:00002042); material: "saline water (ENVO:00002010), including plankton (ENVO:xxxxxxxx)" | depth 5 m | reverse complement strand
GCATTTATAAAAAAAAGTGAAAATACTATAATTCCTGGTAATTTAAAGTTATCAAAGAAAGAAAAAAAATATAGAGCAAAAAAATTTTGCATTCCTTATAGAAATATAATTAGCAAAATAATTAAATCCAGAATGAAAAAAAATATTACTCCAATTATAGTGTCATTACATAGTTTTACTCCAATTTATAAAGGTAGCTCCAGACCGTGGCATTTAGGATTATTGTACAGAAGAGAAAAAAGAATATTTTCGTTATTAAATAAAGAATTAAGTAAAGATAAAGCAATTAAAATTGGAATAAATGAACCTTATAAATGTAATTTAAAAGGAGATTTTTCTATACCATATTTTGCTGAATCAAATGGACTGCCATGTATTCTTTTAGAAATAAGACAAGATTTGATAAACACTAGTACTGGGGTAATCAAATGGTCAAAAAAATTATCATATTTACTGAATAAAGTTATTTTTAATCATAATATTGAATCTTCTGTTAGAAAACCTAAAGATGTATTATTATATTATAAGAAAAGAAATGTAATATAATATGATTAATAAAAAAGAAATACAATCCATTCCTATGAAAGGTGATATAGAATTTAGGCAAAAAAAAATAGAATCTGAAAATACAGCACTACTTGTAATAGATGTACAAAAAGGTGAATATAACAAAGAATTCATTAAAAATAATCCACATGAAAAATATCTTTTTGATAGAATAGAAAGTAAAGTAATTCCAAATGGAAAAAGAATAATTGAAAGTTGTAGAAATAAAAAAATTGAAGTTATTTATACAGTAGTTGAAAGTTTAACACTTGATGGTAGAGATAGAAGTTTGGATTACAAAATTTCAGGAATTTTTGCAGCAAAAGGTTCGTGGCAAGCTGAAGTAGTTGATGAATTAAAACCTTTGGAAAATGAAATAATAATACCTAAAACATCTTCAAGTTTGTTTAATTCTACAAATTTTGAATATGTTTTAAGGAATCTATCTATTCAGTATCTAATGGTTATGGGAATAGTTACTGACCAGTGTGTTGAAACAGCAGTAAGAGATGGTTGCGATAGAGGTTTTTTGGTTACATTAATAGAAGATGCTTGTGCAACTCATTCTCAACAAAGACATGATGAATCTCTAATAGGAGTCAAAGGTTATTGTAGAATAAGAAAAACTGAAGAAATTTTAAAAGAAATAGTTTAAATTTATAATTTAAGCCCTAGTTTTTTCTCCAATCCTTTTTTAAAAGCTAGCCTAGCAATTGCTGTGTCTTGAATACCAGTTCCGGTTAAGTCACAAATTATTATATCTTTTTCAGAACCACGACCTTTTTTCGAACCATTAATTATTTCTCCTATTTCAGTTTGTTTTTCACTTTTTTTAACAATTCTTTTTTCTATTGCATGGTGAAGTTCACCTAAAATAGAAGTTTGAGATTGCCGATCACATACATATAAATCTGAAGATGAAATAATTTTAGGATCAATCTCATTTTTATGTTCAGCATCTGAACCCATTGCTGTTATTTGTAAACCTGGATGTAGCCATTCCGCTTTAACTAAAGGTTCTTTTGAGGGAGTTGTAGTGATAACAATTTCAGAATTTTCTACTACTTCTTGAATATTTTTTGAAGCAAAAGCTTTAAAATTATATTTGTTTTCTATTTCTGATATATACTTATTTGCTTTATCTGGACTACGAGCCCATACTCTAACTTCTTTTGGATTTTTCACTAATAATAATGCTTCTAATTGAAATCTTGCCTGTGCTCCTGCACCAATAATTCCTACATTTGAAATATTCTTTTTTGCTAAATATTTTGAAGCAATTGCTCCGGCTAAAGCTGTTCTTAAATCAGTTAAATAACCTTTATCAAGCAAAACAGCTTCGAGCATACCAGTATTAGAATTTAGTAAAACCATCATTCCACTTGTAGTTGGTAGTCCAATTTTTGGATTATTAAAGAAGCCTGGACTAATTTTTATAGCAAAACTTTCTAATCCTTTTATATAAGCAGTTTTAACATCAACCTCTCCATGTTTATCGACAATATCTAATCTCATTATAGGAGGCATAATAGCCTCACCTTTAGAAAGAAGACCAAAGGCTTCTTCAATTGCTTTTAAAGATTCATTAGATATTGAAATACTTTTTTGTATTTCTTTTTTATTTAGAATTATTGTCATTTAATTGTATTTCTGTATGTTGCAGAGTTAATATTAGCACCACAAATAAGACACATTATATTTTTTCCTAAATGTTTAGATAATTTATCTCTAATAACCACTATCCCTGTTCCTGCAGCGCCTTCAGAAACTAATTTATGATTTTCAAAATTGAATTTTATTCCACTTGCAATTTGTTTTTCATTTATAACTACAAAATCATCTATGTATTTTTTTACTATTTCAAAAGTGTATTTATTATTTATTCCAATACTTCCACCCAAGCTGTCCGCTAAAGTCTTTTTTTCTATTGCATCTATTGGATATCCTTTTTTAAGACTTTGGTACATAGAAGCTCCAGTTTTCATTGATACAGCAATAACTTTTACATTAGGTTTGAGTGATTTTATAGCAATAGCTATTCCACCAATTAATCCTCCTCCAGAAGTAGGAACAACAACAGTATCAAGTTTTGGAAATTGCTCAAGCATTTCAAGACCAATTGTTCCTTGTCCGGCTATTACAAATGGATCATCAAAGGGATGAACCATGATTTTTTTTGTTCTTTTTATAAAATCTTTTGCTTCAATTTCAGCTTCATCTGATGTATTCCCAACTATTTTAACATTAGCCCCGAGATTCTTAATTGCCTTTAATCTATCTTTCGGAACTAATTTAGACATAAAAATAGTTGCTTCAATTCCTAATTTTTTTGCTGCATGTGCTACACCTTTACCATGATTACCAGTTGAAATCGCTACTACTCCTCTTTTTTTTTCATTTTGAGTTAAATTTAATAATTTATTTGTAGATCCTCTTAATTTGAAAGAACCAGTTTGTTGTAAAGATTCCAATTTTAGATAAACATTTGCATTACACATTGTACTTAACAAATGTGATTTTATTACAGGTGTTTTTTCAATGAATCCTGCTAAATTTTTTTTTGCTTTTTTTATAAGATTTATATTAACCATTTTGAATTCATTATATAAGTTAGATTAAATCTAATATAAGTCAAAAATTTAATCAATTTAATAAATATTTAATTATGCAATTTGAATTAATATTTGATATATATTTATAAAATGAAAAAGATATACAGAAGAATAATATTAAAAAATATATTTTTTTTGTTAATTGGCTTATTTTCATTTAAATACATAAAAATAGTTCAAGCAATGGAAAAAAAACTATACCACCATTTAGAGGATGGCACTTTTAGAAACCCTCCCGGTAGTCCAGAAAGGGATTGGAGTAAGGCACGAAGACATGGGAATTTTTTTAAATTTTTTTATGAAGGGATCGTAAAAAAAAGAGTATTTGGAAAAAAACAAATCCCAGATCATATACCTGAAGGTCATTCACTTTCAGAAGAAACATCAATAAAAAATTTTTTAGATAATAAAGATCCAGTTTCAATTACTTGGTTAGGTCACGCAGCATTTTTATTTAGAATTAATCAAATTAATATTCTAATTGATCCTTTTCTTTCAGATAATGCTGGTCCATCTCTTATTGGACCAAAAAGATTTATAAAACCAGGTATAGGTGTAAAAAATCTTCCAAAAATAGATATAATATTAATTAGTCATAATCATTATGATCATCTAGATACAAAGGCATTAAGAAAAATAAATAATAAAAAAGAAATTAAAGTTATAGTTCCACTAAAACTAAAAAAGATTGTTCAAAGACAAGGTTATAATAATATCAGCGAAGTTGATTGGTATGATGAAGTAGAAATTAATAAAATTAAGATCAGATGTTTGCCAGCAATTCATTGGTCAAGAAGATTGGGTCAAAAAAGAAATGAAACGTTATGGTGCGGATATTCTGTTTTTGGGGAAAATAAAAAAATATATTTTTCAGGAGACATCGCTTATGGAAAAGTTTTTAGAGAAATAGGAAAAAATGAAGGACCTTTTGATCTTTCAATTGTTTCAATAGGGGCATATGAGCCAAGAGAAATGATGAAAACATCTCACGCAACACCAGAAGAGGCTGCACAAGTAACAAAAGATATTGGTAGTAATAATATTTTAGGGATGCATTGGGGAACTATAAGACTTTCAGCTGAAGATTTGTGGGAACCTCCAGTAAGATTTTACCAAGCTGCTACGAAACTAGGTTATAATAGAAAACAAATTTGGAAAATGTCTATTGGAGAAACACGGTCACTATAATGGATTTTAATTTGATATATCTTATTTTTAGCTTTCTTATAGGAGCTGTTTTTATAGCAATAATTTTTATTTTTTTTATTGGCCGAAATAAAAAAGTAGGATCAGATCAAGAGATTTTTTCATTAAAACAAAGTATTGAAGATTTAAAAAAGATTTTTCAAGAACAAAAAAAAGAAGAAAATAATAAAATTGGTGTTTTTGAAGAACTTGCAAGAAATATGCAACAATCAGTGAATTCGATAAGTGAGGATGCTTTAGGCTTAAAAAATGCTCTAATTGGAGGAACTAAATATCAAGGCAAAATGGGAGAAATGGGTTTAGAAAAATTATTTGAAGGTTACGGGTGGACTCCAGGTAAACAATATTTTGTTAAAAAAGATTATAAAGATGCTTCTGGTAAATCAAAGCAACCTGACTTTGTTGTTAATCTTCCTGAAGGTAAACAAATAATAATAGATTGCAAGATTTCTTTTGATGCTTGGTATAAATATATAAATGAAGATCAAAAAGAAATAAAAGAAAATTTTCTTAAATTACATATACAATCAGTGTTATCACACATTAAAAATCTTTTAGAAAAAAACTATGAACAACTAGATGGAATAAATAGTCTTGATTCAGTATTAATGTATATGCCTAACGAAGAAGCATTTCACGCTGCAGCATCAGTTAGAAATGACATCATATTAAATGCAGGTAAAAATAAAGTTATAATAGTAGGACCATCGACATTACCAATTATGATAACAGTTGTAGATCAAATGTGGAAAATTGATAAACAATCAAGAAACACTCAGATAATCGTCGAAAGAGCACATGAAATTTATGATAAAGCAAGGTTGATGACTGAATCCTTTGAAGATGTAAAAAAATCTCTTATTAATGCAAATGAAAAAATTGATCAAGCAACTGATAGGCTTATTGGGCGAGGGAGTTTATTAAAGAAAATAGAAAACTTAAAAGATTTGGGGATATCTCCAAAAAAAGATTTACCTGAAAATATAGTTAAGTTTCTAAAGAATAATAAAGACAAACATTAAATTAATGCCTTCTTTTGATATAGTTAGTCGGTTGGATATACAAGAAGTTGATAACGCAATAGGAAATTGTCTAAGAGAAATAGGACAGCGTTATGATTTTAAAAATTCAAATACATCAATTGAACGTTTAGAAAAAGAATTAAAAATAGTTACAGATGATGAAATGAAATTAAAACAAGTTAATGATTTAATTGCTACACACTTTGTCAGGCGAAAAATTGATGCAAATTGTTTAAAAATTAAAAATACTGAGAAAGCTTCAGGTAATTCTATTCGAAGAATATATGAACTTATTGAAGGCATAGATCAAAACATTTCTAAGAAAATAACATCACTTGTCAAGTCTTCAAAAATTAAAGTACAAGCAAAAATACAAGGAGATGAAATTAGAATTATTGGAAAAAAAAGAGATGATTTACAAACAACAATGTCTATGATTGAAGATTTAAAAATAGATCTGCCAATCCAATTTGTTAATTTTAGAGATTAATTAATGATAACACTGGAATTATTTCTAGCATTAATAGGATATTATTTTGTTATGTATATTACTCCTGGACCAAATAATACTATGTTAACAGTATCGGGTATTAAATTCGGATTTTTTAAAACCTTACCACATCTATTTGGAATTCCAACTGGACATGCAATTCAATTAACTTTGGTCTGTTTAGGACTTGGAGCAATTTTTCAACAATACCCACAAATACAAAATATATTAAAATGGATAGGAACAGGTTATTTATTTTATCTTGCTTGGAAAATGTTAGGATCTCTTAAGGTTGGGAAACAAGATACAAGTATTCCCTTAAAATTTTATGAGGCAGTTATATTTCAATTTGTAAATCCAAAAGCTTGGGTAATTTGTATTACTGCTGTTTCTTTATTTTTTCCTACAAGAGAAGATTTTTATGTTGCTCTTTTATTTCTTGTATTTTTATCTTCCATTGTTAACTTACCATGCATATCTTGTTGGGCTATATTTGGTACAGGAATAAGAAGCTTTCTTAAAAATAATAAGATTAAAATATTTGTAGAATGGATAATGGCAGCTTTGCTTGTTTTAACAGGAATATCAATCCTAATTGGTTAATAGTCTTTAAAAAATAGGAATTTCTTCTTTCTTGCCAACTACATTATAACCTTTAATTACTGCAGATCTTTTTGCAATTTTATTAAACCATCTTTTTATGTTAGAATATTCTGCAATATTAATTTCTTGTCTTTCATAACGTGCTATCCAGGGCCAGATGGCAATGTCTACTATTGAATAATCTTCAATAAAATATTCATTAGAATCCAAATGGTTATTAATCTTATTATATATTAACTTTGCACGATCTCTAAATCTGTCTTCTGCATATGCACTTTTTCCCTTATTATAATATAAAAATTGGTGGGCTTGCCCAAGAAATGGACCAACTTCGGACATTTGATACATAAGCCAAGAATAAGTTTCCCACTCTTTATGAAAATTAAAGAAATTATTATATTTTTTTGCTAGATACAGTAATATTGAACCTGATTCAAAAACATATTGGTTATTTTCACTATCAACAATTGCAGGAATTTTATTAGTTGGAGAGATTTGTTGAAATTCTTTATTGAATTGTTCATCTTTACTTATATTAATCGGTATAACAGAATACTTTACCCCAAGCTCTTCTAGCATGATAGAAACTTTTCTTCCATTTGGAGTAGACCAACTATATAATTTAATCATATGACATATTATTTTTCTAATTTAATAAATTACATTAAATTTTTCATCATCACAATTATTTTTTTATTTTCCCTACAATTAAAAGCTGATCAAAATGATCCAATTTTAGATAAATTATTTTTTGATCTAAAAAAAAATGATAATTTAAATAACCACAAATTAATATTAAATAAAATATGGAAAATTTGGCTAGAACCAAATGATACAGAAATAGAAAAAGATTTTGGATTGGGTTTAGCACTAATGAACAAAATGCGATATAAACAATCAATTTTCTTCTTTTCAAGAGTTATACAAAAAAATCCAAATTTTGCAGAAGCATGGAATAAAAGAGCAACATCATATTATGTTATTGGTGATTATGATAATTCAATCAATGATATTAATAAAACTTTAATTCTCGAGCCAAGACATTTTGGAGCTATGGAAGGACTCGGATTAATTTTTATTAATTTACAAGAATATGATCAGGCAATAAAAATATATAAAGAAATGTTAAAGATTTTACCTCATGATGATAGGATAAAAAATACCATAATTTTTTTAAATGATACTATTTCAGAAAAAATTTAGTTATTATCAAGTAATTTTTGAAATATATTTGTAATACCTTCCTCAATAACTTTTTTGATATCTTCTAGCGGCTCTTTATCTTCTCCTACAACAAGTGTTTTACTTCCAATAAGTATTTGTGGGCTACTTATATTGCCTTTTACTTTAGCCTGTAGGGCTATTTTTTCTTCATTATAAAAAGATAACGTACCATCTAGTTCATCATTATTATAATCATAAGTTAAATCCACATCCATCTTAGCAGCTTCATTATAGATGACTATTTCATCTGTTTGAATTTTACCATTTTTAATTTTTACGGAACCTTTAATTTGGGAGGGAACATCAGCATATTTAGAAAAAATAAAATCTAAGGCACTACTAAGATTTTTTAAATCAGGTATTTTTTTTGTTAAAACATTTAGAAGAGCTGTACCAAATCTTTCTTCTGGGGTTGCATTTATATAAAATAAACCTTGAATTGGAAAGTTTGCAGATAAATTTTTTATTAACTTATCATTATTTGTTCCGTGGCTTTCAATACTAAAATTTTTTGATCTAAGTTTAATATTTAGTCTTTTCCATTGTATTAGCTGTAGTTGATTCAATATATCTGTCAAAGAAAGATTTTCAAAATTACCATCTATTTTAATATTAAATTCTTTACCTGCAACTATCTCTCCTAAAAAATTTAGGCGACCATTATTAATATCAGATGAAAATTTTTTTATATCAACTTTTTTATCTTGATAATTAGTATTGATAATAATATTTCTTAGAGGGATTCCATTAAAAACTGCTGAGGGTGATTTAATATTAATAATTGTGTTATTCCAATCAAAATATTCTTTAATTAACTCTAAATTTGTTTTTCTAAAAATTAAATTAATATTATTATTTTTTTTAAAGATTTTTAAATTATTTTGAATAAAATGTATTTTTGGAAATAGTTTTATTGAAAAGTCATTATTTGTTTTAATTTCTAGACCAGTTGAACTTTCTATTTTTTGGATAAAATAGTTATAATTATACTTTTGATAGATAAAAATAGAAATAAAAATAATGATTGATATTAAAATTAAAAAAATTAAAATAATTTTTTTTTTATTTTCTAATAAGAATATTTTTCGGGTCATGAAGTGGTTGTAAATTTAGTTTTGCTTCATATCTTTTTTTGGCTACTTCAATTTCAAACTTGTTATTTTTTATATCATTTAATGTAAATACTTCATCCAACTTAATATGTCCCATTGACATATGTTTTTTATAATTAAATGAATACTGCCCTGATGATGTTTTGCCAGCTATTTTTCCATCCATATATATTGGTTCTTCGTGAAGCAACAAAGGGTCACCAGGCTCATTATCTAAAGTAAGGAATATGAGTCTTTTATTACATCCATTGTTTTTAACATTTTCCATTACTTTTCTTCCTAAAAAATTTTCTGACTTTTTGAATGAAACAAATATATTCAGGCCAACTTCATATGGATTTTCCTCAGGAGAAATGTCATGACCCCAATGCAAATACCCTTTTTCCATTCTTAAGATATCCATTGTATGTGTTCCAGCGTGCATTAATTCAAATTTTTTTCCAATTTTTGTAATTAAATTATAGGTTTCATTGGCAATTTCAATTGGAATAAATAATTCCCATCCAAGTTCGCCAACATAGGATAGTCTTTGAGCCCAAATTTTTTTATTATTTATGATTATATTTTTTCCTGTACCAAAAGGAAAATTTGATGTTTCAAAATTTTCTTCAGATAATAATGATAATAAAGAACGTGAGTTAGGCCCCATAATTCCAATAACAGCAAATTTTTCCGTTACATCCTGTAGTTCGACTTTAGAATTAAGATTCATATTTTTTTGTATCCATTTTTTATCATGATATCTAACTGCTGATCCTGTAGTAATAAAAAAAGTATTTTCATTAAAGCATGTAACACTTAAATCTGCTTCAATACCGCCATATTTGTTAAGCATTTGAGTATAAGTAGTTTTTCCCTGAATCTTTGAAATATTATTTGCACATATATTTTGTAATTCATTATGAGCATCATTGCCTTTTAGTTCAAATTTAGCAAAAGGAGTTAATTCAAATAATGAAACATTATTTCTTGTTGATATAGACTCTTGTTCAGCTGCAGGATACCAGTTTTGGTAACCATAACTATAATGATCTTCTGGTTTTTCATTATTTTTAGCATACCACAATGGTCTTTCATAACCTGCGCCAATTCCAAAACAAGCACCTTCCTTTTTTAATTCTTCATGATACGGAAGTAATTTGATGTTTCTAGCAGTTTTAAATTGTTTATATGGCCAATGCATGGCGTATAAATTTCCCAAAGTTTCAGTTGATCTTTCAACTAAATATTTTATTTCTGATTGCCATGGTTCAAAACGTGAAACATCTAAACTAAATAAATCTTCTTGAATACCTCCATTAATAATCCAGTCAGCAGTTACTTTTCCTGCTCCTCCAGCACTAACAATACCTATGGAATTAAATCCACAACAAACAAAAAAATTATTAATTTCAGGAACTTCTCCTAACATATAGTTATTGTCAGGAGTAAAAGATTCAGGTCCGGATAAAAATTGTCTTATGCCAGCCTTTTCTAAAATTGGAATTCTTTTTATTGCAGACATCATATATGGTTCAAAGTGATCCCAATCATCCGGAAAAGTACCAAAAGAAAAATCATCAGGAACTAAATGATCCTTCATAAATGCAGGTTTAGCATTAGGTTCAAAGAGTCCTACTAATAGTTTTCCTGCATCTTCTTTAATATATAAGCAGTTATTATAATCTCTTAAGACAGGTAAGTTCTTGATCAGATTATCAATTGGTTCTGTTAGGATATAAAAATGTTCATCTGGATAAAGAGGTACGTTAATATCAATAGACTTTCCAATTTGTCTTGACCACATTCCTGCAGCTAAAACAATATATTCGCATTTAATTACTTTCTCATTAGTTTCAACTCCAACAATTGATTTATTTTTTATTAATATTTTTTTTACTGGTGTATGTTCAATTATTTTTGCACCTTCCATACGAGCAGCTTTAGCTAATGCTTGAGTAACATCTACAGGATTTGCCTGTCCATCAAGTGGCATACGGACAGCCCCAACTAAATCTTCACTATTTATTATAGGATAATGATCTTTAATTTTATTTTTTTCTAAAACTTCTACTTCAACACCAAATAGCTGAGCAGTTGTAGCTTGTCTTAGTAACTCTTCCATTCTTTCCTTATCAGTCGCAACAGTTACAGATCCATTTTGTTTGAGACCTACAGATTGACCAGTTGTTTTTTCTAGTGTTTTGTATAGATCAAGAGAATATTTTCTAAGTTTTGTAATACTTGCAGACGCCCCAAGTTGTCCTATTAGTCCTGCTGCATGCCATGTTGAGCCTGAAGTTAACTGATCTCTTTCTAATACAATTACGTCCTTCCACCCACTTTTAGCTAAATGATAAGCCACTGAGCAACCAGCAACACCGCCTCCAATAACTACTACTCTTGAACTATCTGGAAGATTAGACATAAGGTTAGATATCGAATTTTAAACTGTCTGTCGATATATTATTAAAACAAGTTTTAATTTTTTTATTGATATTATCGACTGAATTTGGGGCCCATTTTTTATTCTGATTTTTATTTACTAAAAGCTCTATTACACCATTATTAAAATCACTTCGATTAACCATAATTTGACTAAGATGATAATCCATATGTAAACAATCCTGAAAGCTCAATTTCTTAGCTTTTTTAAACATATTACAGGTTATTGCCAGGCTATAGGGACATTTATTATTCAGATCTTTAAAAGTTTTTTTTGCAAAATCTGAAGAATCTGAATTAAGGTTTTTAAAAATTTGAATAATATCCATCGAAGAAAAATAATCATTTATTAAATCTAAATTATTTAGTATTTCACTATTAATTTCAGGAAGCTTATCATTTACAATTTTTTTATTTTCCATAAAATCATTTTCTGTTGCTTCTAAATTTTTTGTATCAATAAAGTTTGTTGCTAATCCTAATTTATAAGTCTCATAATAATTTAATACTTTTCCTGTTAAACCTATATATAAACCTATATTATTTTTCATTCGTGATAAGAAGTAACTAGAGCCTACATCAGGGAAAAAACCAATTGTAGATTCTGGCATTGCAAATTTAGTATTTGTTGTTGCTATTCTATAATCTCCATATATTGAAAGACCAACACCACCACCCATAACAATACCATTCCAGATAGACAAATAAGGCTTTGGAAAAGATTGTATATAGTAATTTAATTCGTATTCATTTTTAAAAAAATTACTTTTTAAATCTGAATCTTTCTTTGCTAAACTTATAGATTTTACATCTCCTCCAGCACAAAAAGCTTTGCCCAATCCTTTAACAATTATACGGCTGATATTTTTTTTATATTTCCATTCCTTTAATTTTTTTTTAAATGCAATTGCCATTTCTAAATTTAAAGCATTTAAGGCATTTGTACGATTCAATAATACTAAACCAGTACTATTTATTTCATTGAATTTTATATCATTCATTTTTTTTTAATTTTTTTCTTTTTTTCTTTAATAAATGGATTTTTAATTCCAATTTGTTGTGCTTTTAAACGATTAACTTCATCTCTCAGTCTAGCTGCTTCTTCAAATTCTAGTTTTGATGCAAAATCAAGCATTTGTTTTTCTAATTTATTAATAAAATGTTCAAGATCTTTACCAACTAATTGTTTAGCTTCTTTAATTTCAACTGTAACATGATCTTGTTCAGCAACATTTTCAATAATTTCATCAATATTTTTTTTAATACTTTCTGGAGTAATATTATTCATTTTATTATAACTTAACTGTTTGCTTCTTCTTCTATTTGTTTCTTCCAAAGCTTCTTTCATACTTTTTGTTTCTTTATCAGCATACATTATAACCTTACTATCTATGTTTCTTGCTGCCCTTCCTATTGTTTGTATTAGACTTGTTTTAGATCTAAGATATCCTTCTTTGTCAGCATCTAGAATAATTACTAGTGCACACTCAGGAATATCTAATCCTTCACGTAATAAATTTATTCCTATTAAAATATCAAAAACGCCTAATCGTAAATCTCTTATTATTCCAATTCTTTCAATCGTATCTATATCAGAATGCAAATATCTAACTTTAAAACCATTCTCGTGAAGATACTCAGTTAAGTCTTCAGACATTCTTTTTGTTAAAGTTGTAATTAAGACTCTATATGATTTCGAAATACAATTGCGGCATTCATCTATCACATCATCAATTTGTTTTTCCGTAGATTTAATTTCACAAACGGGATCTATTAAACCAGTTGGTCTTATAATTTGTTCAACAAATGCACCATGGGTTTTTTCAAGCTCATAGTTACCTGGGGTTGCGCTTACAAAAATAGTTTGTGGTCTCATTGCATCCCATTCTTCTCTTTTTAAAGGTCTATTATCTATGCATGAAGGCAATCTAAATCCGAAGGTGGCTAAAGTAGACTTTCTTGAGAAATCTCCCTTATACATTCCTGAAATTTGACTACAAGTTATATGGCTTTCATCAATTATTAATAAAGAATTTTCTGGCATATATTCATATAGTGTTGGAGGGGGTTCACCAGGTTTTCTGCCTGATAAATATCTTGAATAATTTTCAATTCCTGCACATGAACCTGTTGTTTCAATCATTTCTAGATCGAATACTGTTCTCTCATCTAAACGTTGTTTTTCTAATAATTTTTTCTCTTTCTCAAAAACTTCAAGTTGAATTTCTAAGTCTTCTTTAATTTGCTTAATAGCTTTTTGTATAGTAGGCTTTGGAGTTACATAATGTGAATTAGAAAAAATCTTTATTGACATAAGTTTTTGATTAACATTTCCTGTTAGGGGATCATTTTCAGTAATTGATTCTATTTCATTACCTAACATTGAAATTTTCCATGATCTATCTTCATAGTGAGAAGGAAAAATTTCAATTATATCTCCCCTAACTCTAAAACTTCCTCTTTTGAAATCCATATCTCTACGTTTATAGAGTTGCTCAACAAGTTTTTTAATTATAAGTCCTCGATCAATTATTTGTCCTTTTTGAAGCTGGAAAGACATTTTAGAATAAGATTCAACAGGGCCAATTCCATATATGCATGAAACTGAAGCGACAATAATAGTATCTTTTCTTTCTACCAGTGATCTTGTTGCCGAATGTCTGAGTCGATCAATCTGTTCATTTATTGAAGACTCTTTCTCAATATATGTATCTGATCTTGGAACATATGCTTCTGGTTGATAATAATCGTAGTAACTAACAAAATATTCTACTGCATTATTTGGAAAAAGACTTTTCATTTCTCCATATAATTGTGCAGCAAGAGTTTTGTTTGGAGCCATAATTAGAGTAGGACGTTGAATTGACTCAATAACTTTGGCCATAGTAAAAGTCTTTCCAGAACCTGTAACTCCGAGAAGAACTTGTTCATTTTCACCTGTGTTTATTGCATTAACTAATTCTTCTATAGCGTTTGGTTGGTCGCCACTTGGAGAAAAAGAACTTACAATTTTAAAAGGTATAGAATTTTCATTTACTAAAGATTTATTTGTTTGTAATGAATTGGGCATTAAAAACTAATATAGTGATTTAAATATTTATATGAAGTACATAATTCCCCATTTTTAATTATAGTTGCCTTTGCTATTCTTCCATCATCTTTCTTTATTAAATATGGTATAACTTCTGATATAATACCATTTCCAAATTCTTCACTAGAATCTCTTGGTAATTCTGAAGGCAAATTATCAACTGCCATAATAGCTAATGCGCTATTAGATTTTTTGGTTTCTTTTAAATTTTGTCTATCAATATAGTAATATGGATTCTCTATTGTTGAAGATCGAATCGTAGTAGGTATAGAGCCATTAATATCACAGCTAATATCCCCAATTACTTTAAGTTTATCATACATTTTTATGTTTTTTTTATCAAATAATTTTGGTGATTTTGGATCCCAATAGTGCGCACTGATTAACATATCAGCATAGGGTAAATATTTTTCTAATGTTGAAACATACATATCTGGGTGTTCTATGAAATGCTGTAAATTAAATTTTTTATTATCTTTTGATTTTACATATAATGAAGTTGTTAAATTAATAAATACCGAATCTGATCCTTTATAATTAAAAAATTCATTAGGTTTGATATTATTAATATTTGAAAAATTTAGAAATTCTAAAGCTCCTTTTGCAACACGGCCATCCCCAGTTAAAATGATTTTTGCATTTTTTAAATCCTTCCCTTTAACAATTTCTTTTATTTTATCATATGAATTAAGACTATTTGCCCGTTGCATTGGTTTTTGACCAATAGTTTTTAAATATAGATTTATTGAATTATAACAACCTACAATTCCAGCAAAACGACCAAAACCAAGATAACGTCTATTTAATTTATCACGAATATTTTCATAATCAATTAAAGTAATATTTTTTTCTAATATTTTTCTAACCAATTCTTTTTTATCCATACCTGGAGTTCCTTGTGCAGCTGCAGAATTATCTGATTGTATTTTACTTGTATGAGAGAAAAAAATATAAATTTTGGAATCCATTAACAGATTTGGATCAATTTCTTTAACACCTAGAATAATATCACAATCACTAAGATTGTTTTCAATAATTCCTCCCATTTTTTTATATTCTGCATCTTTAAAGCAACGATGATTGGAAGGTTGAACAAATATTTTTAAATCAGAATACTCATTTAAAAGTTTTTTAATTTGCAATGGCACTAATGGAACTCGGTTGTCATCGGTTCGAGATTCTCTTATTATTCCAATTTTTTTCATAAAGTTTAAACTTTCAATAATTTTAGTTATTAATTGTAATTGAATTTTCTGATAAAACTCTAAAAATATATTTTATTAATTCTCTATTTGAAGGGGCCGATTGCACACCTTCTTTAATTTTTCTTTGTAAAATTAAATCAAGAACAGCACTAAGCGTAATAGAAACTAATTTAGCCATAGCAGTATTTTCTCCAGATCCCTTTTCGTCAAGTTGAAATGTTTTAGACCAAATGATATTATTATTTTTTTCTGCTTCAAGATTAACCCAAAGAACTACTCGATCTTCTTCATTTTTGAGATACTTATATTTTGACCAAAGCTCATCACTTTTATTAGTTATTTTTTTTTCAATATCTCCATCGTTGGAATTGAGCATTATAAAAATTTCATTCCATGCATTTGACCATCCATTTAATCTTAAAGTTCCTCTAACAAATTCTTTAATTTGCCATTCCTTTGGAAATAAATATTCATTTATATATGGTAAAGAATTCCGATTTGGGTAGGCTTCAAATATTTCATTATTAATTTTATAATTTGATATATGTTCATATGGTTTTGATATTTTTTTTTCTTTAAAGTTTTGAATAAATTCAGCAGTATTATTTAATGCTTTTAAAACTCCTACTGGTGACCAACTAAATTTGTATTTAAAATCATTATCTTCAGCAGGAATTCCACCACAGTAAGATTTATAACTCACAGATATGTCAGAAAAATTTTCTTTATTTAAATCCTCAACAAGTAAATGAGTAAACAAATGATCAATTCCTGGATCCAATCCAATCTCATTAATAAATATAAGTTTTTTAGAAAGCACATGATTATTAAGATTTTTCATATCTTCTGACAAATAACTAGTCGTAGCAAAATGAGCATTTTTTTTTAAACATAGCCTTGCTATATCTATGTGCATATTTGCTGATAGTTGAGAAACAACTATATCATCATTATTTATTTCGCGTTCTAAATTATCTAAATTAAAGATTTTAGCTGTTGCCGTGGGTAAGTTTACATGATCTATACTTTTTTGAGCTTTATCAAAAGTTCTGTTCCACACGCATATTTCAATTTTATTTGAAGCCAATCTCCTTATTCCAGGGATAGAAGACATACCCGCACCAAGCCAATGAATTTTTGTCATATTCTAATATTATTTATTATAATTATTATATTTATTGTAATAAATATAAAGATCAAATACTTTAATACAATGAAAACAATACCTGAAGTTGTTAATTATTTTAATGATGATAAAGCTTATATATTAGCAGAAAAAAATCAATTTTTTTCATTTGCTGATATGAAAAGGCAAATGGATTGGACAGAAGATTTTTTTATTAAAAATCAAATACATAAGAAAGATATCATTGCAATTGTGATAGAAAATGGACCTGAAATGGCAACATGTTTTCTTTCAACAGCTAGTAATTGTTGTGCAGCTCCTCTTAATCCATCTTACACTGAGTCTGAATTTAAGTTTTATCTTGATGATTTAAAACCTAAAGCTTTAATAGTTTCAGAGAATTCTGTTTCACCAGTAATAAAATTATCAATAAAAAAGGGAATAAAAATATTTCGATTGGTTACAAGTAATGAAAATAAAATGGGAAAATTTATTCTTAAATCTGATAGTCAGAACAAAGATAATTATAAATATAAAAAAAATAAAATTTTTCCTGATGATATAGCTCTAGTGTTGCATACCTCTGGAACAACTTCTAAACCTAAAATGGTTCCTTTAACACATTTAAATCTTTGTTCATCAGCAAAAAATATTGTTGAAACATTAAAATTAGTAAGGACAGATAGATGCATAAATATTATGCCATTATTTCATATTCATGGAATTGTTGGATTATTACTTTCTTCTCTATTTTCTGGCGGAAGTATTTTTCCTTCTCGAGGATTTAATGCTTTAAAATTTTTTAGTTGGTTAGATGAAATTTCTCCAACGTGGTTTAGTGCTGTTCCAACAATGCATCAAGCAATATTAATTAGAGCAAGTAAAAACAAAAAAATTATTTCTAAAACTAAATTAAGATTTATAAGATCAAGCTCAGCCCCTTTGTCTGCAAAAACAATGATGGAAATAGAAAATATCTTTAAATGTCCTTTAATTGAATCTTACGGAATGACTGAAGCATCTCATCAAATGACAAGTAATCATTTACCCCCAGGTAAAAGAAAGGCTCTTAAAGCAGGTTTTGCAGCAGGACCTGAAGTAGCAATCTTAGAAAATAATAATATTATTTTTAAAAATAATAAAATTGGAGAAATAATTATCAGAGGGGCTAGTGTGACAAGTGGGTATTTAAATAATCCTAAGGCCAATGAAGATTCTTATTATAATGGATGGTTTCGTACAGGAGATCTAGGATTTTTTGATCACCATGGATATCTTCAAATAACAGGTAGAATTAAGGAAATTATAAATAAAGGAGGAGAAAAAATTTCTCCAATTGAAATCGATAATGCGATTATGGAACATAAAAGTGTTTTCCAAGTAATATCATTTTCAATTACTGATACAAATTTGGGTGAAGATATTGCTGCAGCAGTTGTATTAAAAAATGATCATAAATTAACACAGCAAGACCTTAAAGAGTTTCTAAAGAAAAAATTAGCATTATTCAAAATTCCTCAAAAGATTCTTATATTAAAAGAGATACCAAAAGGTAAAACAGGAAAACTTCAGCGAATTGGCTTAGCACAAAAACTAGGATTAGAAAAATGAAAATTTGTATAGTTGGCGCAGGAGCCACAGGTGGATATTTGGGTTCTAAATTAATTCAAGCGGGAGTAGATGTTTCACTTATTGCAAGAAATCAACATTTAAAAGCTATGAAAGAAAATGGTCTAACAATTATTGAAAATGGAAAAAAATTTACATGTTATCCAAAGTGCTCAGATTCTTCAGAAAAATTAGGAAAGATGGATTATATATTTATTACACTTAAAGCATATTCAATTTCTGGGATGGCTGAACAAATTGCACAAATGTTTAATGAGAACACATCTATTATAACATCATATAATGGAATTCCTTGGTGGTATTTTTATAATATTAAAGGAAAGTTTGAAAATTATAAAATAAAGTGCATTGACCCTTTAAACGTTCAGTGGAATATATTTAAACCAGAAAGAGTTATAGGTTGTGTAGTTTATCCTGCAACTGAAATAATTGAACCAGGAATAATAAAGCATATTGAGGGAAATCGTTTTTCTATTGGGGAGCCTGATGGGTTGCAATCAGATAGAGTATCAAAACTAAGTAAAATTTTGTCTGAGGCTAAATTGAAGGCACCAATTCGTAAAGATATTAGAAAAGAAATATGGACAAAACTTATCGGAAATTTAGCATTTAATCCATTAAGTGTTATTAAAGGAGAAACATTAGATAATTTAGTATCTAGACAAGAAAATAGAGATATAGCGTATTCAATTATGAATGAAGCAAGTCTTATAATGGAAAAACTTGGTATCCATCTAGATATTAGTATAAATCAAAGGATAGCAGGGGCCTTAAAAGTAGGAGCCCATAAAACTTCAATGTTACAAGATTATGAAAAAAATAGAGAATTAGAATTAGATGCCATTGTGGGAACAGTTAAAGAAATAGGAGATTTAGTTAATATTAAAACTCCAACAATAGATAAAATTCTTTTAGAAGTTAAAAAAAAATGTCATATATGAAAATTAATTTAAAGTTTGTTTTTTTATATGATCAATTTCTATAAAAAGTTAAATACAAAAAAATATGAGTAGAATTCTTTCTAATAGATTAAAAAGAATTAAGCCATCGTTGACAGTTTCTGTTAATATTAAGGCTAATGCATTGAAAGCAGAAGGTAGGGATATTTTAGTACTTGCAGCAGGTGAGCCAGATTTCGATACACCAAAAAATATTCAAGAAGCAGCAATTAATGCAATGAAAAAAGGCGAAACCCGATATGTTCCTGGAAAAGGAACAAAATTATTACAAGAAGCAATAATAAATAAATTTAAAACAGACAATAGTTTGGATTATGAAAAAGATGAGATTACAGTAGGAGTAGGTGGTAAACATATAATTTTTAATGCTTTGATGGCAACAATTAATGAAGGAGATGAAGTCATTATTCCAGCTCCATATTGGGTAAGCTATCCAGATATAACTCTTTTAGCTGATGGAAAACCAAAGATTGTACAATGTTTGGAAGAAAATAATTTTAAAATTACTGCAAAACAACTAGAAGAAAATATTTCATCTAAAACTAAATGGTTTATGCTTAACAGTCCAAGTAATCCAACAGGTTCAACCTATAGTTATGAAGAGCTGGAAGGTCTTGCAAAAGTATTACTTAAATTTCCTGAAGTTATGGTGCTTACAGATGATATTTATGAAAAAATAATATATGATAATCAAAAGTTTTTTACTATAGCACAAATTGAACCCAGGCTAAAAAATCGTACTTTAACTTTAAATGGTGTTTCAAAAGCATACTGTATGACTGGTTGGAGATTAGGTTATGCAGGAGGTTCAAAGGAAATAATAGCCGGAATGAACAAAATTCAATCACAAAGTACGACTTCAACATCTTCAATTAGTATGGCTGCAGCAGTTGAAGCATTAAATGGAAACCAAGATTTTATAAAAAAACACAATCAAGCATTTAAAAAAAGAAGAGATATGGTTGTAAAAATGTTAAATGACATTGATGGAATTACCTGCTCAAAGCCAACAGGTGCATTTTATGTTTATCCAAGTTGTAGAGGATGTATTGGAAAAAAAACTAAAGACGGCAGTGAAATTAATTCAGATGAAGATTTCATGAACTTTTTATTAGAAAATCAAGGTATAGCAGGCGTGCATGGAGCTGCTTTCGGTTTGTCACCTTATTTTCGTATATCTTATGCAACTTCAAATGAAATATTAGAAAATGCCTGCAGTCGTATAAAGAGTGCTTGTGATGAACTTATTTAAAGATTTTGATCTGCAATAATTTGAGCAATTCTTAATAAATTTGTTGCTCCTGCTTTTCCAAAAGGTACTCCTGCAGTAATGACAATGTGATCACCTGGTTTTGCCAGACCTTCGTGTTTAATTATACTACAAGCATTGTTTACCATTTCTTTTGTATTTTGAGCGTCATCTCCTACGCATGAATGCACTCCCCAAACTATACATAGTTTTCTGGCAGTAAAAATAGAAGGAGAAATCCCAATTATTCTCACAGGACATCTCTCTCTTGCCATTCTTAAAGTTGTTTGGCCACTTACTGAAAAAGTTACAATTGCGGCTGCATTTGTATTGCGTGAAACCGTATCAGCAGCAGCTATTATTGCATCAGTTGAAGATTTGTTGTATCGATTTTGCATTTGTATCTGATTAGAATAATTTTTATCGTCATTTTCTACGCTAGTGATTATTTTGTTCATAATTGAAACTGATTCCACAGGGTATTTTCCAATGGCAGTTTCAGCTGACAGCATAACTGTATCTGCACCTTCATAAATTGCATTTGCAACATCAGAAGACTCTGCTCTTGTTGGTGTTGGATTATTTATCATACTTTCAAGCATTTGTGTCGCTACAACGACTGGTTTTCCTGCTTCTCTGGTTTTAAGTATTATATTTTTTTGTATTGATGGAATTTTTTCTGGAGCCATTTCAACACCAAGGTCACCTCTTGCAATCATAATACCATCACTTTCTTTAATAATTTCATCTAAATTTTTTACAGCAGAAGGTTTTTCAATTTTTGCCATTATAAGCGCTCTATCTCTGACAATTTTTTTAAGATTAATTATATCATTTTGTGATTGTACAAATGACATGGCTATCCAATCTATTCCCATCTCTAATGCTTTTCTTAGATCTTTTTCATCTTTTTGTGTAATAGATGAAATTGGTAGTTCAATATCAGGAATATTCACTCCTTTATTATCTGAAATTATGCCATTATTCATTACCTCAGTTAATATATATTCTTCACTTTGTTCAATAACTTGTAATTTAATTCTACCATCATTAATTAATATTATTGTATTTTGTGTTAAACTTTCATATATTTCTGGATATGAAAAGCATACTCTATTTTGATCACCAGGCTTTTTATTTAGATCTAATGTAAATTTTTGGCCTTTTTTTAAGCTTACTTTATTGTCCTTAAATTTATCTACTCTCAATTTAGGACCTTGTAAATCTACCAAAACGCAGATAGGACTATTATATTCCTTTTCTATTTCTCTTATGAATTTAATGTTAAATCTATGATCTTCAATTGTGCCATGTGAAAAATTTAAACGAAATACATCAGCTCCTGAAATAAATAATTTTTTAATAATTTCTTTATTAGAAGTTGCTGGACCCAGTGTAGACAGTACTTTTGACTTGCGATTCCGCTTCATTATAAAATATAACTAATATACTAAAGATAATTAGTACAAAAGAGGTAATTAAAAAAAATATGGATAATGTTACAAAAAACGAATTATATGCAAAAATGATGGAAAGATTAATCCAACACTTTCGTTCAAGAAATGATGTTCAAAACATAGATATAATGAATCTAGCTGGATTTTGCAGGAATTGTCTATCAAAATGGTATATTGAAGCAGCTAAAGATAAGAATATACAAGTTGATTTAGATGAAGCTAAAGAAATGATTTATGGAATGCCATATCAAGAATGGAAAGATAAATATCAAAAATGAATAAAATTAGGATTAATTATATAATCCTTCTAGGTCATCACCGTACTTCCCAATAACCTGGAAGCGTCTAATTTTTAGTGTAGGAGTCATCATTTCATTTTCTACGGTGAATGGCTCTTTAGCAATGATGAACTTACGAACTTTTTCTATTAAAGATAAATTATTATTAACTTTTTCAATAATTTTTGACATAGAGCTTTGAAAATCATTATTTGATGAAAGTTCTATCAAACTTTTTTTAATATTATTTTTTTCTGACCATTCTTTTATAAATTCTTCACTTGGCACTATAATTGCTACTAAAAAATTTTTATGATCACCATATATCATTGATTGAGCAATTTCGGGTTGGATTTCTAATTTTTCTTGAATTCTAGAAGGTGAAATATTATCTCCACCACTATTAACTATTATATCCTTTTTTCTATCAGTTATTTTAATGTAACCTTCATTATCTATTTCACCAATGTCTCCAGTGTGAACCCAGCCGTCTATAATTGTCTTTGATGTAGCTTCTGGATCATTCCAATATCCATTCATAACATTTTCACCTTTAACTAAAATTTCTTTTTCTTCTGAAAGTTTAACCTCTACTCCTGGGAATGGAATACCAACAGTTTCAAGTTTAATTTTATTTATAGGATTTGAACTTATTACAGGTGCGGTTTCAGTTTGACCATAACCTTGCAGTAATGGTAGTCCAAGAGCACTGAGGTATATTCCAACTTCAAAATTTAATGCAGCTCCACCAGAAACTAAACATCTAATATTTCCTCCAAATCTCTCTTTAACTTTTTTTCTTACTAATTTATCTAAAATGGAATTAATAAACTTATCGATTTTTGAAAAATTACTATTAAAATACTTTTTTTTACCAAGTTCTATTGTTTTAGCAAAAAGTGCTCTTTTTATAAAACTTTGGCTTTTCAAACCTGAAGAAATTTTTAAGTAAAGGGTGTCATAAAATCTAGGTACAGCACACATTATATGAGGTTTTGCATCTGCCATATTGGCCAAAAGTTTATCAGCACCTTCAGCATAGTAGGTATGAGCTCCCCATCCAGTTATTAAAAATTGTAAAGTGTGCTCATATGAATGTGATAATGGCAACCAAGATAAAAAATTTATTTTTTCAAGATCTTTTACAATTGTTTTAAGTAATTTATCAGCTCCAAAACAGTTATGAAGCATTGCTCCATGACTCAACATTACACCTTTAGGATATCCACCAGTACCTGAGGTATATATTATGCATGCAGTATCTTCTCTTTTTTGTTTTTCACAAATTTCATCTATATTTTTAAAGTTATTTTTCCCATCTTCAATAAATTTATCCCAGGAAAAAATTGTTACAGGATCAGAAAATTCTTCTTTGTTATCAATTATTATAATAAATTCACATTTTGATGATGAGGCAACTGCTGGCAATACTTTTTTTGCAATTTCAGTATTTGATATTATAGCTGCTCTAGCCTCACTGTGCTTCAAAATATATTCATGATCAGAAGTTGTATTTGTAGTATACGCTGGAACAGTAATTGCGCCTGCTGACATTATTGCAACATCAGAGATAAAAAATTCTGGTCTATTTTCACTGCAAAGAAAAACCCTATCACCCTTTAAAATACCATGGTTTACTAAACTTGAAGCAAGATTCCTAATTTGTTGATTTGTTTCGTCCCATGTTAAAGATTTATACTCATTGTCTATTTTTCTCCAAAGATGAGGTTTATTACCTAATTTTTTTGCTTGATTAAAATATAATACAGTTAGACTATTAATTTTTTGAAATTCCATCTAGTTATTGCTTGCCCATTTTTTGTAGAATAGTAAAAGAGTTCATATTGACTAAAATTTATTTATTTCCATATAAAATAATATAATAAAACAATAATGCCTGAAAAATCAAATATCAACAACGTAAATAAATTAGGAGATTTGCCAGAATGGAATTTGGCTGATTTGTATGAAAATTCTGATTCATCTCAGATTAATAAAGATCTAAAGGCTATAGAGGAACTAGCAAAAGATTTTCAAGTAAAATATGAAGCTAAAATTTCTAAATTAAATCCAAAAGAATTATTCTATGCAATTCAAGAATTTGAATCTTTATCCAGCAAAATGCATAAAATTGTTTCTTATGCTCATTTACTATTTGTTGAAAATATAAAAAACATAAAAAACAAAGTTTTTTTTCAAAAAATTAAAGAAAAAATAACTGAACTTAACTCTTTAATTATTTTTTTTGAGTTAGAAATTAACTCAATAGATGAACAAAGCATTAAAAAATTAATTAATGATTCAAATTTTTCACAATATAGTAATTGGATTAAGATTGCTCGCCAGTTTAAACCACACCAACTTAATAAAGAATTAGAAAAACTTATGAATGATAAAAATATTACATCAGCGTCTGCATGGTCAAGATTATTTGATGAAACAATTGCAACCTTAAAATTTAATTTTGAAGGTAAAGACTATTCAAGTACAGAAATTTTTAATTATACTTCTGATACTGATCAAAAAAAAAGAGAAGGATCTTCTAAGTCAATAGGAAACACTCTTAAAGAACATATTAATATTTTTACAATTATCACTAATAATTTGGCTAAAGACAAAAGTATAAATGATAAGTGGAGAAATTTTTCTAATTCAGTAAGTAATAGAAATCTTATTAATGTTGTTGAAGATGAGGTTGTGGAAGCATTAAGTAAAAGTGTTCAAGATAGTTACCCCAATTTATCTCACAGATATTATGCATTAAAATCAAAATGGTTTAATAAAGAATCATTAATGTATTGGGATAGGAATGCTCCTCTTCCTTTTGAGTATCAAAATATTTTTTCTTGGGATGAGGCAAAACAAATTGTCTTATCAGCCTATGGTTTATTTAGTAATGAAATGCATAGTATTGCAAAAATGTTTTTTGACAAATCTTGGATTGACGCACCTGTAAGAGATGGTAAACAATTTGGAGCATTTTCGGCATCAACAGTTCCTGATATACACCCTTATATTTTATTAAATTATCAAGGAAAGATGAGAGATGTCAGTACTTTGGCTCACGAATTAGGACATGGAATTCATCAATATCTTGCATCAAAGCAAGGATTTTTTAATTCATCAACTCCTTTAACACTTGCTGAAACCGCAAGTGTATTTGGTGAAATGTTAACATTTAAGTATATGTTATCAAAAGAAAAAAATACTAATAATAAGAAAGTCTTATTAGCAAATAAAGTAGAAGATATGTTGAATACGGTTGTTAGACAAATAGCTTTTTTTGAATTTGAAAAAAAAATACATGATAATAGAAAAAAAGGTGAATTAACTACAGATCAAATTTGTGATATTTGGATGAAAGTACAAAGCAAAAGTTTAGGACCTTCTATTGTGTTGAGTGGGAATTATAAATATTTTTGGTCTTATATACCTCATTTTATTCATTCACCATTTTATGTTTACGCATATGCTTTTGGAGATTGTTTAGTTAACTCATTATATTCTGTATATGAAAAATCTAGAATAGGATTTGAAGAGAAATATATATATTTACTTAAATCGGGTGGATCGAGGAATTATAAAGAGTTACTAAAAAACTTTGATCTTAACCCTTATGATAAAAGATTTTGGCAAAAAGGATTAAACGTAATAAGTAATCTAATAGATGAATTAGAAAATTTGGAAGATAATTAAATGTCGAGAACAGAAGAAAAAATAAAAATATCAAAACAAATAAAACGTTACGCAAAAATCAGTGGAGTAGTCGGTGGATTAGCTACAAAGATGGCTGGGAAGAAATATTTAGGATTATCTTACGATAAAAACAAACATGCAATGAAATTAACAAAAGCACTTGGAAATATTAAGGGCCCTCTTATGAAAGTTGCACAATTAACAGCTACAATTCCTGACATATTACCTTCCGAATACGTAAAGGAATTAGCGGAATTACAGAGTAATGCTCCGCCTATGGGATGGTTATTTGTTAAAAGACGTATGACAAGAGAATTAGGTAATAATTGGCACTCAAACTTTAAACATTTTTCAAAAGAAGCATATAAAGCTGCTTCCCTTGGCCAAGTTCACAAGGCAAAATTAAATAATAATAGTTTAGTAGCATGTAAGCTTCAATACCCAGATATGACATCAGCAATAAAAGCAGATTTAACTCAATTAAATTTAATTTTTTCTATTTATCAGTCATATAATAAGGCAATCAAAACGGATCAAATATACAAAGAGGTTAATGAAAGATTATTAGAAGAGTTAAATTATATTAGAGAGATGCAAACAATGAATATATTTAGATTAATTTTTTCAAATAAAAATTATGTTCATATTCCTGAAGTTTATAAAAAATTTAGCACTGATCGATTATTAACAATGAGCTTTTTTGATGGGAAACATTTATTAGAGTTTAAAAATAAAAGTTTAAAAGTTAGAAATTCAATAGCCAAAAATATGTTTTTAACTTGGTATTTGCCCTTTTATAAATATGGAATAATTCATGGAGATCCACATCTTGGAAATTATACAATTAGAGATGACTTATCTATAAATTTATTTGATTATGGATGTGTTAGATATTTTAAAGGTATATTTATTAAGGGTGTAATAGATTTATATAATGCGTTAGTGAATAATGATATGGATAAGGCTGTAAATGCTTACGAACAATGGGGTTTTAAAAATATAACAAAAGCAAAGCTTGAGGTATTAAATAAATGGGCAAATTTTGTTTATTCTCCATTAATGACAGATAAAATTCAAAAAATTCAGGAAAATAGTAGTGGAGTTTATGGGGCAAAAGTAGCTTCAGAAGTTCATAGGGAATTAAGAAAGCTTGGAGGCGTTCAACCTCCACGTGAATTTGTTTTTATGGATAGAGCTGCTGTTGGTTTAGGATCAGTATTTATGCATTTAAAAGCAGAATTAAATTGGTATAAAATTTTTAATGAATTGATACAGGATTTTTCAGTAGATGATGTTGATTTACGTCAACAAAAAACTTTAAAAGTGACTGGTCTATCATTATAAAGAATAATTATTCATGAAGCTTTCAGTATTAAAGGAAAATGATAATTCTGAAACCAGAGTTGCTGCAACTCCTGATTCTATAAGAATTTTAATCAAGCTGGGTTTTAAAATTTTTGTAGAAGAAAATTTAGGTTTATTATCAGGCTATTCTAATGTTGAGTATAAAGATGCAGGAGCAATATTAGTTAGCAGAAATGAATGTTTATCAGAAAAAAATGTATGTTTAGTAGTAAAGTTGCCACCACCCAATGATATTTCAAAATTAAGCAAAGAAACAATTTTAATTGGATGTTTAGATCCATATAATAACAAGGAAAGTATAGATCTTTTAAAAGATTTCAATATTACAAGTATTTGTATGGAGCTCATACCACGTATAAGCAGAGCTCAAAATATGGATGTATTATCATCACAGGCAAATCTTGCTGGGTATAAGTCTGTTATTGATGCAGCTGAGCAATTTGGTAAAGCATTTCCAATGATGATGAC
>CEUZ01127636.1_pt1 | contig 27763 bp, 22 predicted proteins | sample 361511 | NCBI WGS metagenome assembly CEUZ01 (sample SAMEA2622822, study PRJEB7988) | marine metagenome | biome: marine biome (ENVO:00000447); feature: surface water layer (ENVO:00002042); material: "saline water (ENVO:00002010), including plankton (ENVO:xxxxxxxx)" | depth 5 m | reverse complement strand
AAGCATAAAGTATAGACTGACTTACGGTTTTTGTTGTAGCTAATAATAAAACACCGATTGACATCATACTAAAGCATGCTAAAAGGATAAGTTTCCTTCCAAATTTGTCCCCTAGATATCCCCCTAAAACCCTTCCTGCCATAGCAATAGCAGTCATTATTGCAACAATGGTTCCTGCCATTTCAAATGTAATTCCAGCATCATCCAAAAGAGGCATTTGGTGAATCGAAACTGTGCCAACGATAAATAATGAAAATCCATGAGCGGAAGCAAGTAACCAGAAAGCTGGAGTTTTTAAAGCTTGCTGCCATGAAAAATCGGAGCTTTCTACTTGCAAATAATTGTCACTACTTAGATTTTCATTTAAAACTACCGGATCCAATTCCCCATCAGGCAAATAACCGTAATCTTGGGGCTTATGTCGAATAATTTTTGCCAACGGGAATCCAGCGATCCATATTATTATCCCTAATAAAAATGAAGTAGATTGCCATCCTATTGATGATATACTTAGTACTAATAAAGCAACTAAAATTCCCCCAAGATTTACTCCTGCAGATGTAATCCCAGTTGCAAATGCTCTACGCTTAGAGAACCAATTGTTAACAGCAGTAATTGCAGGTAGAAATCCTGCAAGACTAGCTCCAAGTGCAATGATTGGGAAAACCATAAAGAATGTTGTTATTGAATTTACTCTACTAAAAAGGAGAAAACCAAGTCCCCAAATAGCAAATCCGAGGTACATAATTTTTCTTGGGCCTAGTTTGTCTATAAGGTATCCTTCAAATGGACCAAGAAGGCTGCTTTCAAGTCTACTAAATGAAAAAGCCATTGATAGTAAACCCCTATTTGTTCCTAAGGATGCAGCTAATGGGACAAAAAAAACTGGGAAACCGTAGGCGTTGAATGCACCTTGCATTACCATTACGCCTGTAGAGCCAACCAGAAGCCACCATCCATAGAAAATTTTTTTTGACTTCAAATAGGATTCCACAACTAAATTATCCCCTGTATATGGAAAGTTATGATAGGTAATTTTTGTCGATGTGGGCCGTCAGGGATTCGAACCCTGGACGCACGGATTAAAAGTCCGGTGCTCTGCCAAGCTGAGCTAACGGCCCAATATATGATAGCAGATATATAAATTAACCACCATTACTTAGTAAAGATATAACCATTAATAACATAGACTTGACATAATAAAATTACTAGTAGATTTTAGGTGAAAAATTATTGATTTATTGGCCAAATTGTAAACCAAACCTTACCTACAATATTTTGTCTGTCTATAGGGCCAAATGAACGAGAATCTTCACTGAAAGATCGATTGTCTCCAAGTACAAAAACTTTGCCAGGAGGGATTGTAATAGAATGCATGCTATAGTTTCCTATATTTGATACGTACGGTTCTTGTAAAATCGTATCATTTATTAGTATCCTTCCGTTTTTTATATGGATTTTATCCCCAGGAATTGCAATTACACGTTTTACATAATCAGGATTGTTTGGATATGGAGGACTGAAAACTATTATGTCGCCTCTTTTCGGTGGATTAAATAAATATGACGAGTCAGTCAGTTTTGAATTTGAGGTTGTCCAAAACATTGGTTGAAGATAGCTTATTTTATTTACAAGTACATATGAATTATGAGGTAAAGAGCCTTCCATGCTGGCACCCTCAACCTTAGATCCACCTACTAATGTTTGTAATATAAGGAAAACAGCAATGGCAGCTAAAATTGTTTGTATGGTATCAATAATGATTTTTTTCATATAAATAAACAGATAATAAAAATTTCTAAATGGTAATGGGTATCATTAATATATAGAGTATAATGTTTATTCAATACCCGAGATAGTATGCGAGATAACTAATTTAGTGTAAGATTACACCAACTAATCTTATTGGTGGATGCTAATGGATGAGAATACACTTCTTCAGGCCAGCAAAAATGGTGATGTCGAAGCATTTAATCTCTTGGTACTAGAATACCAAGGGCAGATATATAACGTATGTTACCGAATTCTAGGCGACCCTTCTGCTGCAGAAGATATGACTCAGGAAGCATTTGTTTCAGCCTATAAAAACATAGGGCGGTTTAAAGAAGGTAACTTTCGGGCTTGGCTATACAGAATTGCTTCGAATGCTTGTAGGGATTATCTTCGTTCTCCACGGATTCGAAAGAACCAATCTCTCGAAGTCATAGAAGAAACTTCTGAATATGTATTAACAAGCAACTTGGAATCTCCTGATAGTTTCGCTATTCGTAAAGAACTTTCAGGGATAATCCAAGAAGCTCTCTTAAACTTACCTGAAGATCAAAGACTAGCTTTAATTCTTGTTGATGTACAGGGTATGAGTTATGAGGAAACTTCAACTATTCTGGATACACCTATTGGTACAGTAAAATCACGTTTAAGTAGAGCGCGAGAGTCTGTTCGTCTTCAATTAGTTGAACAAAGGGAACTTTTACCTGCTCAATTTCGTTAGAACATTCGAGGGGGGAGTAAATAATGAGTTTATTCTCAAACAGTAAAGTTGAACATCTTACCAGCGAAGTGCTTTCTGAGCATATAGACAACCAACTTACTTCTGAATCTTTTATGGAAGTAGAGACTCATCTGACTATTTGCACAGACTGTTCTTTTCGTTTGGATCAACTTAGTGAGACTGTAAACGTATTACGTTCACTCCCATCAGTGAAATCTCCTAGACAATTTGTATTACCCAAGGTTTACAAGCAGTCTTCTCGAAGTATTCCTTTTGCTGCTCCAGTAAGGATTCTTGCTTATGCAGCAGTTTTGTTCTTAGTTGTTCTTGTAGGTGGGATGCTTACAACTTCTCAAAGTTCTCAGGGCGATATGCCGATATTGCAATCTTTTATGGCAAGTCCTGAGGTAATTGAATCAGATATAAATCCAGAAAAAGTGATACAGCTAAGTCAATCAGATGGATCTGTGGAAAGTTACGAATCCGGTTCAATTGATCGTTCAGATAGATTTATATGGTTTATAACATTTTCTTTGATAACTATTATTGTTTCGACTCTTTACATAAGGTCCATACGTCAAACTAAATCGTATTAGTTTGGCGGTTTCTTTCAATTAAATTAGTGGTGGTACAAATAGTTGATCACTCGTTCAAATATCCTTTTGTTATTTCTATCTTTTCTAATATGTCTTTCGTGCTCATCCCAAGAGAAATCGGATGAAAAATTAAATTCCGAATCACAGAATGAATTAAATCAAGGACAGATTGAATATGTTGAGCGAATCCTTGCTGCTGTTGATGAATCAGGTATGGTAAGGACTTCACAGTTCGTAAACAATAATAACTCACAAAATGGTGTCTGGATTAGTGGTAGAGGCCAGGTTTCGGGTAAACCAGATATTTCTTTCGTATCTCTTGGAGTTGAAGTTAAACGTAAAACTCTTTCAAAAGCAAGATCTGATTCAGCTGAATCGATGTCTGCAATTATAAAAAATCTATTAGGTTATGGGATCATAGAAGACGATATAAGAACAACAAATCTATCAATGGCTCCGCAATACGTTTGGAAAAAAGTTAATGGTGATCAGGAAAGAGTTATTGATGGATATGTAGTTAATAATACGTTAAGTGTAACGGTTCGTGATTTATCACGAATTGGGAAGATCGTTGATGGTTCCTTAGCGGCTGGGGGCGAAGTTACTAGGATTAATAGTATTCAATTTTCTATAGAAAATGTAGAAGTTTTGGAAACAAAAGCTAGAGAAATGGCAATCAAAGATGCTATAAACAAAGCAAAACAGTTTGAAACTTCTACCGATATGAATCTTGGTCCTATAATTTATCTAACTGAAACGGGAAGCGAACCTATAATAAGTGCTCCTAGTTTTAAATCTGCACAGACAATGTCCGCAATGGAATTTGATACTCCAGTCATTGCTGGTTCTTTGGATGTAGAAATATCAATTCGAATAGGTTTTGCGATTAAATAATCCGATAGGAATAGTGGGAATTCATTTTTATTTATAGTTTCAAGTATATTTAATTTAGGGGTTTATTATGTTTGGTAAAATTGGTGTCACTGCAATGGGGGGAGATAGCAAAACAGTAGTAGAAAAGATAATTAAATTTGAAAATAATGGTATAAAAGCTGCATGGTTAACAACAGGTGGTGCGGGAGTAGACGGACTGACTATTTTTGCTGCTGCTGCAATGGCTACTGAATCTATTCTCCTAGGAACTTGTATTACACCAACATATCCTAGACATCCAATAACAACAGTACAGCAAGTGCAGGTTATTAATCACCTTGCTCCAAATAGATTTCGTTTAGGATTAGGTCCATCTCATAAGGTAAGTATAGAAGCAACATATGGGATAGAACATATAGCACCTTTGACTAATCTTAGGGAATACATTTTTATAGTACGTTCCATGCTTGAAAATGGCGAAGTTGAATTTGATGGGAAACAATATCGTGCTCACGCACGTGTTTTAAGTGGTCAAAACTTAGAGATTCCTATTATGGCTTCTGCTTTACGTGTTAAGTCTTTTGAGTTATGTGGTGAAATTAGTGATGGAGCAATAAGTTGGGTGTGCCCTGGAACATATCTTAGAGATGTAGCTATTCCAGCTTTAAACAAGGGTGCATCAAAAGCTAATAGAATTGTTCCCCCTTTGATCGTGCATGCTCCTATATGTGTTCATGATGATATAGATGAGGTTAGAAAGGCAGCAAGAGAACAATTAGGAAACTATCCTAAAAGCCCATTTTATCAGCAAATGTTTAGTGATTCTGGTCACCCGGAAGCTATTGAAGGTGTTTGGAGCGACGGAATGATTGATGATGTGGTTTTAATGGGTAATGAATCTGCTGTAGCGAATCAAATTGAAAGACTTTTCAAATGGGGAGCAGGTGAAATAATTGCACATCCGTTGCTCGCAGGATCAGATACAGAAAAATCATTTGAACGAACATTATCACTTATTTCTTCTTTGAGCTGAAGCTAATGGGTAAAATTAATTATAAGAATATCGAAAATGTCGAGAGTTGATACAACATATAATGATAATAATAAATCCTTCGTATCTATAGTTGATGTTAGTCCCCCGCGGGATACTAATTTGAAAACTTTGGATAATTTTCAAAATCTTAATCCGGATTTTTTATCCATAGCTTATAATCCAGGGAAGATACCACGTGTAGATTCATTAGTTTATGCACATATGTTAAAAGAAAGATATGGTATTGATGTTATTTTCAGTACTGCTACTAGGGATATGAATAAATTAGCATTAGGAACTCGCATGATGTCTGCTTCTATGCTCGGACTAGAAAATGCAATAGTTTTATATGGTGATCATTTTTCTCAAAAGGAACTTGATTTTGTTTTACCAGTACATAATCAGAAGCCGTCAGAATTAATATATGATAGTAATCAGCTGAATTATGGGTTAGATAATAGAGGTTCAAAATTACCTTCCTTATCTTCAATTTGTATTGGAGCTACAATCGACTTAAATAATGATATAGATAGAGAATTATTGTTGATGCGAAAAAAAATACAAGCTGGTGCAGGTTTTTTTATTTCCCAGCCAACGTTCGACTTCATCACTTTTGAAAAGTTTTTCTCTCGTTATCAGATGGAGTTCGATAATGATTTACAGGTTCCTGTTTTTTGGGGGATTCAAATCCTTGTTAAGAATGGATTGAGATTAGGGGAGATTCCAAAAAATTTAGAAAAAGCGATTGAATCAGATGAAGACATGCTGCCTTACGCTATTAATCAAGTTCAATCATATCTTGACTTCGGAGTTCGGGGTTTATATGTAGTTCCACCAATTTATCGTGGAGGAAGAAGGGATTATGATTCAGCAGCACGTTTATTAGATACTATTAATTAATAGTAAACGATATGCTGCTTATTTCTTTTTGTTAGATTCTCTAAGTAAGGTTATTTCACGTGCTACAGCTGATTGGAAATGGTCGGTATATGCACCCATATTTCTAAACTTCTTGTATCTTTTGCTAATTAGCTTGTCCATTGAGGATCCTTGAATCAGTGCGATTTCTCGAATTAGATTTTCCTGTATTGTTGTTGAAGTTTTCGTTATATCGGTATGTGCTCCTCCTTCAGGTTCTGCAATAATTTTATCAATTATATTCATTTCCTTTGCATCTCTAGCGGTCAATCTAAGCGAATGGGCAGCTTCAGAAACACGTGTGGAATCGCGATACATAAGATTTGCAGCCTGTTCTGGAGAGACAGGAGTATAAATAGCATTTTCCATCATTAAAACGGTATCTGTCATACTTAATGCAAGTGCACCTTCTCTACCACCTTCACCTATTATTAAGGCTATAGTTGGGACGTTTATATCAAGTATTGCTGAACTGGTATGTGCAATTGCAGGCCCTATTCCTTTTTGTTCTGCCTCGAGAGTCATAGATGGACCAGAGGTGTCAATGAAAGTAATTACTGGCAAAGAAAATTTATTAGCTATTGTTAACCCCCGTCTGATTTTATGAAAACCTGAAGGAGTTATATAATTTTGTTGATCCGGTCTTTTGTTGATTCTTTGTTGGCCTATTAAGACTATGGTTTTTCCAGTTAATTCAGCTAAGCCACAAATTACTGTAGGGTCATCACCAGTTAGGCGGTCTCCTCGGATTTCTATAAATTGAGCGAATAATTTTTCAATATAATCCCTAGTGGTTGGTCTATTAGGGTGTCTTGTCCTTTGGACAGCTTCCCAAGCTTCTGGTCGTTGTTTAGCTGATTCTTTTCGATTCCTAGGCTTAAGAACCTTTGAATGTATTCTTGGACTACTTAATAACTTTACGAATGTACCTATTGTGTTGCTAAGGTCAACTCTTTCAACAACACCATCAATCATGCCATTAGCTAAATGCGATTCAGCGTTATGGGCCTCAAGAGGAAGAGGTTCTCCTTCCATTTGTTGTAATGATCTTAGTGGAGCAAGTCCTATTAATGCCCCAGGTTCAGCGAGGATGACGTCAGCTAAGTTAGCAAAGCTAGCATATGCTTGGCCAGTAGCTGGATTAGCTAATATCGCAAGATACGGCAATCCTTTCTTATGTAATTTATTAGTAGCTGCTGCAGCCTTTGCCATTTGCATTAATGATAAGGCTCCTTCTTGCAGTCTAATTCCACCACTAGTAATAACCGATACAAGTGGAAGATCTTTTTGGATAGCATATTCACATGCTAGGGCAATTTTTTCTCCTACAACAGACCCCATTCCACCACCTAAGAAACTGAAATCAAGAATGCTAAGTACAACTTGAGTTCCTTGAATTTTTGCTTCACCTATTATTGCCGCTTCTGTTAAGCCTGTTCTTTTTTGATCATTAAATAATCTTGACCGGTATGTTATTTTACTGCTGAACCCGAGAGGATCTAATGAGCTTATGTTTTTATATTTTTCTTTGAATGTTTTTGGGTCAGTTAAGAGTTCAATTCGTTGTCGAGGTGTAACGCTGTAATGAAATCTGCATTGAGGGCATATGCGATATTGTTGATGTAATTCTTTATCAACGAGATTTAAAGAACATACCAAGCATACATCTTGAACCATAGAGTTAGAATCTAAGAATTCTCCTTGACGCCCAAAAACTGCACTTACTACGTCTATAAATCCTCTTACCATATTAGTTTCACTTTAATTTCTTTTTGTAATTAATTGTCATTTTATAAAACTTTTCTTGATTTTCCAGGATCTCCTGATTCAACTAATCCTTTACCTTCTAATTTATTTAATAAATCAGAAGCTTTTGTAAATCCTATCCCGAGTTTTCGCTGAATAAGTGAAGCTGAAATTCTACTATGGATTTTTGTTAAATTAATTGCTTGAGCTAAATCCTGATCAATATTTTCGAATTCATCTAGTAGGTTATGATTTTCAATATGGGCATTCTCAATCTTTGTTGAAGGCATTATAAATTTTGGCACTATTCCGTGTTGTTGCTTCCAATGATTTACGATTTCTTCAACTTCTTCATCTGATATGAATCCCCCTTGTAATCGTTTGGGCTTAGGAGCATTTCCGGGAAGATAGAGCATATCTCCCTTTCCTAGAAGTTTTTCTGCACCTCCGCCATCAAGGATTGTTCTAGAATCAATTTGTGATGCCACAGCAAAACTTATTCTGCTCGGAATATTTGCTTTAATTAATCCTGTCAAGACATCTACTGAAGGTCTTTGTGTTGCTATCACGAGATGTATGCCAGTGGCTCTTCCTAGTTGCGCTAATCTTGCTAGAGTTGATTCAACTTCTCCAGGAGCAGTCATCATTAAGTCAGCCAATTCATCTATAATAACAAGAATATAAGGCATCTTTTCGGTTTGGTCAGAAAATTTCTTATTGTAAGTTACAATATTCCGTGCTCCGGCCTTTGCAAATTTTTTATATCGGGCTTGCATTTCAGCTAAAATGGATTTTAACGTCGGGACAGAATCTTCAACTTCAACTAAAACAGGTCCAGATACGTGAGGTAATCCTTCATAAGGTGTTAGTTCAACTCTTTTTGGATCAATCATGTACATTTGGACTTCCATTGGGGTTTTTTCCATTAATAATGAACATATCATTGTGTTCATACATACGCTTTTTCCACTTCCTGTTGCACCAGCAATTAAAAGATGTGGCATTTCTGTTAAGTCAGCTACTACAGGTTCTCCACCGCTTCCTTGACCTAGAGCTACAGGAAGTTCAGCAGTTTTCTTGAATTTTTGAAAGGTGTTACTTTCAAGAATAGAACGTAAATTGACTAGGCTGGCTTGAGAGTTTGGCACCTCAAGGCCGATAAAATTTTCTCCTGGAACTGGGGCTTCAAATCGTAAGCTTGATGCCGCTAATGTTAGTGCAAGATCATTTTCTCTAGCCAATACACTAGAAACTTTTATTCTTGTCTTTTCTTCCACCTTACTGGTAATTGGTTTGCCTTTTTCATCCAAAGCGTAGGAGCCATCTGTATTCACAACCTTTTCATCCTTGTATTTTCTGATCCACCCTGGAATCAGTCCGTATTGAGTTACTACAGGTCCTGGTCGGATCTGGTCGATAGTTACCTCAATGTTGTATTCTTTCATAGCAGTTTCTATTTTTGTCGCCGTTTCTCTATTCTCTTCTTCAGAAACCCATCTTTTTTCTATCACTCTGAGTATTTCGAACGGAGGGGTTTTCCAATTGGCTTGTTTAAAAGGTTGTGAAATTTCACCTAAGGGTGATTCTATATCTTCTAAATATGAATCTGTATCTATAAGATGTTCGTTATCATTATCTGAGTAAGATGAATTAGAAAGATGTTCAAATTCATCATGGTCAATGAAATTCGAATCATCATTAATGTAACTATCCTCAATGATATCAGGTTCCAATGTGTTGATTTGTTGCAACTCAATTGGTTTATTGTATTGGTCATGGGTAACTTGAGGATTATTTAAATTCCTATTCTTGATTTTGCCGATAAAGAATTGTATTGGCATAGTTATTGTTTTATGAACAGGGAATTTTGGGTAATTCTTGTAAAGAGCAGATGCGATTCTATACGAAATTGCATAGATTTGTTTACAAGCTTGAAATGAATATTTTGCTATAAGTTTTGTGGTTAAATATAACCGCACAACTACAGGAAGTGATTTAGAGTAAAACCAAAGCATCCAATGGGCAAATTTTATGCAAATAGAGGTTAATCTTCTTGGGACAATAAGATATACGGAAAAAATTGCTAAAATTAGGCAGGAAGTAATTCCCAGTTTAAAAGAATTCTCAAATAGAATTTCTCCAAATTCCCCACCTGTTCCTTGCTGGTAAATTTCTAGGACCCCTATAATCGGAATGGTAAGAAATAGTGAGCCCAAAACGGCATTCCAGTATTGAACAGTTATTTTGGGTTTTGTAAATATTAGCCATAAAGTAGCGATTGCCCATAAATTCAATATTGCTATTCCATAACCTATGTAGGGCCATATAATAAAATCTGAAATTGCTAATCCTAAAGATAGTAAGAGTAATAAAATACCTTTTGCTATGCTTGAATAACTATAGCGACTACTACTTTTTAGTTGTTTGTAGGCTACAAAAGAGTCCAATTCATTTAAGCTCTTTGATTTATCTTTTGAATGAAACATGATTGTTCCTTTTGGTGATACTTAACAGACTGTTACTATACTAATAATTCAACGTATGAACCCTTCTGCAGGTTCCCTATAAATTTGCTCCCAAGATGAAAATCATGATATCTCAATAGTTTCGGAGTATTTATTGTCTATATATAGATGATATAGTAAATCCTTTTTTAGCGTTAAGTTTATGGATTGTCCATTTTCAAATGCTTTAGTCGGGGTATGGAACTCAACCATATTTTTAGATTGAAGTTGCATTGTGTATGAATAATGAGATCCTCTAAATTCAGTTGAAATTACCGTTGCATTAGAGTTTAAATTATCTTGAGTTTGTACTAAGTGATTACTCCTGATTAGAATTTGAAAATTTCCTATTTGCTTTTCCGTTCCTTCAGTAACAAAAATTCCTAGCTCTGATTTAAGAGTGGAGTCGGCAATATAGGCATCTATGAAACAAGCTGGGCCCATTGCTTGGGCAACGAATTGTGTTAGAGGATTATTGTAGATTTCTTCAGGGGTTCCGATTTGTTCAATTCTACCGTTATTCATTACTGCAATTCTATCAGCTAAGAACATTGCTTCTTCTTGATCGTGAGTAACAAATATGCAAGTAGCTTTCGTCTCACTTATGATTTGTTTTATTTCTGCGCGAACTTTTATTCTCAGATTTGCATCTAAATTAGATAATGGCTCATCAAATAAGATTACGGATGGGTTGGGGGCTAGTGCTCTGGCAAGAGCTGTACGTTGTTGTTCACCACCGGAAAGTTGATATGGCATCCTGTTTCCCAGCTCACTTAATCCAACTAATCTCATGACTTCTTCAGTCCTATGTGACGAGTTTTGGTTTCCATGAATTCCAAACTCAATATTTTTTCTTACATTCATATTAGGAAATAGTGCATAATCTTGAAATACCATTCCAACTTTTCTTTTTTCTGGCTGTATGAATTTCCCTGGCATTGACATTACTTGTCCGCCTACTGAGAGTGTTCCAGAAGTAGGTTCTTCTAGACCAGCAATAAGTCGTAGGAGAGTAGTTTTTCCGCAACCGCTAGGACCTAGAAGAACTAATATTTCGCCGTGATTTACTGTTAGGTCGATATTGAAAACTGCTTCTTTCTCATTTGCGTAAGTTTTACCTATTCCTATGCAGCGTATAACAGGTAATTGCGACTCAAAGTCCACTTGTCACCTCATGGGATATTAATAAGAACCTATTTTACTCCTCGATTGAGTAAAATGAACATAGGCGTACCAGTGATTAGCAATAAAATTAATGAATAAATAGCCGCATCTCCAAAATTAGCTTCAGTCGAATGAGTCCAAATGCTTGTTGCAAGAGTTCCAAAATTTAGTGGAGCTAAAATTAATGTTGCTGGAAGTTCTTTCATGATTAACATAAATAGTATTGCAAAAGCTGCAAATGAACCTGGTGCCATTAAAGGGATGCTGATGTTCTTCCAAATTCTCAAATTTGATGCACCCAGAGTTTTAGCAGATTCTCCTAGTTTGGGATTGATTTGTAATAGAACAGGTTTTAAAACTCCAATTGAAACAGGGAGGAATAAAATCAGATACCCTATACAAAGAATTGTCATGGTTTGATAAATAGGTGTAAGGTAATTTATACCAATAAATACCACAGATAAAGCTACTACTATTCCAGGCAATACAAATCCAGTATATGAAGCTTTCTCAATAAATCGAGTCCACATGTTATTTTTTGCAATAATTAATATTGTTATTGGGATAGAAATTATCACTACTGCTAAAGCTCCTAGAAGTGAAGCATAAATGGAATTAAATGCGTATATAATTTTAAAATTTTGATTGTAATTAGTTGTAAATTCATATGCCCAGGAGAATAAAACCCATACAGGAATAATGAGAGTAATCCCAATAAACAACATAAATAAAGTTGCTATAGGCCATCTGTATTTTCCTAATAATATTATATTTCCTTGTCTCGGAACTGCAGCATTAGCTCTGTATTGTGTTTCAGAATTTCCTGTAGTTTTGTAAAACCAAAGAACTATTATTCCTATGAATATTATTATTGAAGACAAACTTGCAGCTGTACCCCTTTGGATTGTCTCATAATGATTATATATAACTGAGCTAAATGTTCTGAAATGCAGTAGCGAAACTGCTCCAAAATCACTTGCTACATAAAGCCCTACAAGTATAGAGCCAGCAATTATAGATGGTTTTAATAGTGGCAATAAAATGGTTTTATAGGTGAACAAATTTGACTTTCCTAGACTTTTTGCTGCCTCCTCATAACTTGAATCGATTTTCATGATTGAAGCAGAAACACTTATAAAAATATATGGAAAACAAAGGAATGTTAGGCATAAAAAAGTTCCCCAGAATCCGTATATTGAAGGTATGGTTTCAATTCCGATATTTGATAATATTTTTTGACCCAAACCTTTTGGCCCAAATGCTAGGATGAATATAAGTGCATATATATAACTTGGGAATACGATAGGCATTACTAATAAAACACGTAATAGTTTTTTAAAAGGGAGATCGGATTTAATTGTAATTATTGCTGAAGGCACAGCAATAATTACTGAGGCTGTAACTACTGAAATAATAAGAAGAATTGTATTGAATGTTAGAGTTATTGTGTTGAATCGCCATAAATGCTGAATAAAAGATTCAAAAGAATTGAAAATGTGAATAGATATATAAAGAATTGGGATTAGAATGAATAGGGAAACAAGCAAACAAGATATGTATAGTAGTCTCATAGTATCATTTTATTGAATCTTATGAACTACTACCAGAATGATTCCTGTAAGTATTGTACAAGATGTCATTCTGATAATAGTTCCAATTAACATTTTGAATCCTTAACTGTGCTTCCCAATACGTGACATATTTGCGTCACATATTGCACATGATCCTTTTGTTGCTGGCTTACCATTTTTTAAAGTTGCCGCAACAGTATTTTTCATTTCTGTTTTTTTTCTGCATTTAAAGCAGTATGCTTCCATATTTAACTTCCTTTGTTAATTAGTCTAAGACACCGGCATCAGTAAGTAGCTTTGCACTGCCAGCTATATCTTGAAGCTCAGCTAATGTTACTCCGGGTTTATTGATTTCACTCATTGGTGTTAACAATGGATGAGTTTTTACGCCATCAATAAGAGGATATTCTCTTGTTGAGTTTGCGAAATAATTTTGACTAACACCTGAAAGCATGAATTCAAGGAATTTTTCAGCATTTGCTTTGTTTTCAGATGATTTAAGGATGCCTGCTGCAGAAACCATTACCATTGAACCTGGTCCAGCTGTTCTTGGATGATAGTTTCTAGCTTTGAATTGATCACCCTCACTCTTATCCAATACAAACTTGTAAAGATAGTAGTGATTTACAAATCCAACATCAATTTCCCCTTTTGCTGCAGCTTCAACTTGAGGGGTATTTTTTGGATATACTGATGCATCATTGTCTCGGATGCATTCAATCCATTGCTTAGTCTGTGCTTCTCCCCATTCTGCTCTCATAGCAGTAATCATTGTTTGGAAGGATGAATTGCTTGGAGCCCAACCAATTCGGCCTTTCCATTTAGCATCACAGAATCCAGTCATGGTGTCAGGTAAATCAGCTTCAGTCACTGTAGCAGTGTTATATACAACTACACGAGCTCTACCAGTAATACCAGTCCATAAATTAGATGGTGACTTAGCCCAATCAGGAACTAGAGCACTGGTTTCAGTTTTACCATCATCCGAAGTAGTGGTTTTTGTAAGTATTGAGTCACTTATTGGCTGTAACATGCTTTCAACTGAACCAATGGCACCTGGATCTTGAGCATAGAAAATATCAGCAGGGCTCTTGTCCCCTTCTTCCATAAGTAGAGCGGCAATAGGTGCTGAAGAACCATATTTTACTTCTACTTCAATTCCAGTCGCGTCAGCGAATTGATCAATTATTGGTCCAACTAGAGATTCTTTTCTTCCAGAATAAATAACTAGCTTACCTGGGTCTTTTTCAACCTCAACAATCTTTTCTACCTCAACCTCAACAATCTTTTCAACTATTTCAGGATCACTTGAACAGCCGATAAGTGCGAAAACGCTGAGGGTAAGTGCGAACATGTAAAGATAACGTTTCATTTATAGGTACTCTCCTTCTTAAGAATGTGTGTATATAATTATTAGTTTAGTATATACTTTCTAAATTAGAAATTCAATATTATTTTTACAATTAAGTGTTGACTTAAATATAGATAAAAATATTTACTTTATTGAATTCTTTGTATTGAATATAAAGAATTCAAAATCTGAGGATTTTCTGGGTTGAAATGAATTCCGAATATGCTTTATTGCGAGAACAAATAAATAAATGTTCAATTTGTTCTCTCTGTGAAGGGAGAATATTAGCTGTTCCCGGTGAAGGACCTATTCCATCTGACATTATGTTTGTAGGAGAGGCTCCGGGTTCTAATGAAGACAAACAAGGAATTCCGTTTGTTGGTCAGGCCGGTAAACTACTGGATAGTCTGCTTGAAAAGATTGGAATGGATAGAAATAAAGTTTACATAACTAATATTGTAAAATGTCGCCCCCCAAATAATAGAGACCCTATTCCAATTGAAATTGAGTCGTGCAGACCATATTTTGATAAACAAATTAAATTAGTTGAGCCAAAGGTAATTGTTGGTTTAGGTCGATTTGCTTTGAGCTATTTTCTTCCAGGTAATTCTATTTCTAAAGTTCATGGTGAACTTTTTGATTGGAATGGAGTGTATTTTTTTCCTATGTATCACCCTGCAGCAGCTCTTCATCAAGGAAATCTTAGACAAGTTCTTGAAAGTGACATAGCTAAAATACCTAAACTGATCCAGCAAATTGATTTTAGATTAAATACTTCTGAAAATATTGAAGCCAATGAACCATATCAATATAAACTTCTTTGAATAAAAATTAATCCCTTTTTATTTATCAGGGAATTGTCTCATAATAGTTTCATTTCTGTTTGGTCCAGTAGAGATCATGCTGAATTCGCAACCAATAATATTTTCAATTGCACGAACATAATCTTGAGCTTCTGAAGGGAGTAAAGCCCAATCGGTTAGGCCTGCTGTAGGATTTGACCATCCAGGCATATCTAAATATACAGGCTCACATTCATTTAAAACGTAGTGTTGTGATGGGAAGTCATCTAAAATTATTCCATTTCGCATATAATTAGTACATATTTTTATTGATTCCATTCCGTCAAGGACGTCGAGTCTTGTAAGTATGGGGGAGTTTATGCCATTTAGATTTGAAGAATGTTTCGCTGCGACCCCATCAAACCATCCACATCTTCTTGGTCTTCCAGTAGTAGTTCCGTATTCCCATGCCTTATTACGGATGTATTCCCCTATCTCATTATCAAGTTCAGTTGGCATTGGGCCATTGCCTACTCTAGTAGTGTAGGCTTTGAAGACCCCATAAATGTATTTTAAATGATGAGGACCTATTCCTACACCTACACATGCTCCCCCTACAGTTGGATTGGAAGAAGTAACGAATGGATACGTTCCGTGGTCAAGATCCAGAAGGGTTCCTTGAGCACCTTCCAAAAGTATATTTTCATTTTGCTCTAATGCTTTGAGGATGATATCTTCAACTGGAAGGATTAATTTTCCTAAACTTTTATTCCATTTATCTATGAGTTTGTTTAAGGGCTCTAAATGTAAGGGAGTTTCACCATATATTTTTTCAATAAGAAGATTTTTTTGCGAAAGGGTTTCAGCTACAATTTTTTTTGCATACTCAGGTTCTAATAAGTCACCCATTCTTAAACCTATGCGAGTTACTTTATCTATATATGCAGGTCCAACTCCTCTTCCAGTTGTTCCAATAGCCTTTTTCCCGCGTTCTTTTTCCTGTAATTCATCAAGCAAAATATGATAGGGCATAATTATATGTGCACGCTCACTGATTTTAATTCTGCTTATATCTATATTTTGATTTGAAAGGGTCGACAATTCTTCAATGAGGGCTTCAGGATCAATTACTACTCCATTCCCTATCAAGCAAGTAACATTATCTTGAAATACACCAGAGGGTATTAAGTGTAATTTAAATTCTCCTTTTTCATTAATCACGGTATGTCCTGCGTTGTTCCCCCCGGAATATCGGATGACATGACTAACTTTATCAGAAAGAAAGTCTACAATTTTTCCTTTTCCTTCGTCGCCCCATTGAGCACCAATTACTACATGTGCTGGCATCTTTTCCTCCGAGTAGTGGGTATGATTATCATATTCCCGACGGACAATTGTATCAGAAAATATCTAAGAGTCGATATGCAAACAAATAATAAGATTATTTTGATTCCTATGTTATAATCTTATTGTTACGTTTCCAAACCTATTTTTAGAGGTAAAAATAATGCCACCTTTAGATCAGCTTAAAATTTTTACTGGAAATCGGCATCCTTCACTTGCAAGATCAGTTTGTGATTACTTGGAAATACCACTAGGTTCTGCAGAAGTTTCAAAATTTGCAAATGAGAATACATTTGTCCAATATCAAGAAAATATTCGCCAACAAGATGTATTTATAATTCAACCATGCTCACCTAGTGTCAATGATAGCATTATGGAATTATTGATTATGATTGATGCTGCAAAAAGGGCGTCTGCAGGAAGAATTACTGCAGTGGTTCCTTATTATGCATATGGTAGGACTGATAAGAAAGATCAACCTCGAGTTCCAATTACAGCAAGGTTAATTGCTGATTTAATTACCGCTGCCGGTGCTGATCGTTTGTTGACAATGGACTTACATGCTGGTCAAATCCAGGGTTTTTTTAATATTCCTGTTGATGAACTTACTGCACTACCATTACAAGCATCTTATCTAAAAAGCAAATCCTTTGAAAATCCAGTTGTAGTAGCGGTAGATGTTGGAATAAGCAAAAGGGCTAGAGATTTGGCAAGTAGATTAAGTGCTCCGCTAGCAATTGTTGAGAAGCGTAGAACAGGAAATGATGATGGCAGTGAAGCGTTAAATGTTATAGGTGATGTTGTTGGGGCCACAGCAATAATGTTTGATGATGAAACGGACACTGGTGGATCATTAACTTCTGCTGCGGAGGCAGTTATTTTGGCTGGTGCTAAAGAAGTGTATGCATGCTCTACTCATGGAATATTTTCTGGTAAAGCTAATGATCGTATTTCAAATAGTTCAATACTAGAGATGATTGTTACGGATACTGTTCCTCAAGCAGAGACCACAGGTCTAGAAAAGGTTTCAGTTATTACAATCGCTCCTCTGCTCGGAGAGGCGATAAATCGTATATATAGTGGTCGGTCAGTTGGCGCAATGTTCGATGGTTTTTAGTTCATTTTTTCTGCGAAAAAAAAATTTTAGTATTTTATTAAGGTTTTTTAAGTATGATAGGAAGTATTACAAAATTATTTACGAAGAAGTCAGATAAATCCTTGCAGAAATTCAATTCTGTTATTGAAAAGATCAATGAGTTCGAAGCCCATTACTCTGCATTAAATGATTCTGAGTTAATTGAAACTACTATAAAATTCCAAAAACAACTTCATGAAGGCCGAACTATTGAAGATATTCTGCCATCAGCCTTTGCTGCAGTAAGAGAGTCTGCTTTTCGACATATCGGGCTTAGACATTATGATGTTCAACTTTTGGGTGGACTTGTTCTCCATTACGGTAACATTGCAGAGATGAAAACTGGTGAAGGTAAAACTTTAGTTGCCACATTAGCTGCATATTTAAATGCTATTTCTGGAAAAGGAGTTCATATAGTTACTGTTAATGATTACCTTGCTCGACGAGATGTGCAATGGATGGGGCCAGTTTATTCAGGTCTTGGGCTAAGTGTTTCCGCATTACAACATGAAACATCTTTTATTTATGATCAGAATTCAAACGATTCATCAAAAGGATTGATGTCATTGAAATCTGCTAGTAGAAAAGAAGCATATGCAGCGGACATTACTTATGGGACTAATCATGAGTTCGGGTTTGATTACCTAAGAGATAATATGTCAGTCGATGAAGAAATGCTTGTTCAGAGGGGTTTAAATTATTCAATTGTGGATGAAGTTGATTACATTCTAATTGATGAAGCTCGAACTCCTTTAATAATAAGTGGTCCCGCACAGGAAGCTAATAGATTGTATGGAACAATGGCTAAGATTACTCCAAGGCTTCAGGAAAATAATGATTTCATGATTGAAGAGAAAAATCGTGGAATCACACTTACTGACGAAGGAATTAGTAAAGTGGAAAAAATATTGAATCTTGGAAATTTATATGATCCAGAAAACTTTCAATTGATTCATTATGTTGAAAATGCTATTCGTGCATCAGTCATATACAAAAAAGATCGAGACTATGTTGTACAAAGTGGAAATATTGTGATTGTTGACGAATTTACTGGACGATTAATGGAAGGCAGAAGGTTTTCTGATGGTTTGCATCAAGCGATTGAGGCAAAAGAAGGTGTTCGTATCCGACAAGAATCAATTACTTATGCAACCATTACTTTGCAAAATTACTTTAGAATGTATGAGAAACTTGCTGGCATGACTGGAACTGCTTCTACTGAATCCGAAGAATTTATGAAGATCTATGGTTTGGGGGTTATCCCAGTCCCATCAAATCGTCCTATGGTTCGTGATGATCATTCAGATGTTGTGTATAAAACTTCTAATTCTAAATGGAAAGCTATTGTAGAGGACATAGAGGAAAAACATAAATCCGGAAGACCTATATTAATTGGAACTACCTCTATAGAAAACTCAGAATCATTGAGTATGTCTTTAAAAAAGCGTGGAATTCCTCATGAAGTTTTGAACGCAAAAAACCATGAAAGAGAAGCAAGTATTGTTGCCAATGCTGGCCGTATGGGTTCTGTTACTGTTGCAACGAATATGGCAGGTCGGGGTACAGACATTATATTAGGTGGGAATCTAGAATCTTCAATAAGTTCTGAATTGTATAAAAGAGGGATCCAAAAGGAAACAGATGCAGTGCAAGTATCTGAAATTCGAGATGATTTTTCCAAAGAATGGGAGAAAGAACAAGAATTAGTTCGATCATCAGGTGGATTATATGTGTTAGGCACAGAAAAACATGAAGCTCGAAGGATTGATAACCAGCTAAGAGGAAGGTCCGGAAGGCAAGGTGACCCTGGAGAGTCAAGATTTTATGTTTCCCTAGAAGATGATGTTATGCGTCGTTTTGGAGGGGAGAGAGTTAAAGGCTTTATGGATCTTATCGGTATAGAAGAAGATCAACCCATAGAAGCAAATATGGTTACAAAAGCCATAGGAAATGTCCAGACAAAAGTTGAAGCTCATAATTTTGAAATTCGGAAGCATTTGGTAGAGTTTGATGACGTAATTAATATGCAACGAGAGGTAATATATGGAGAAAGAGTCAAAATTTTAGCTGGTGCTGATTTAAAATTAAATATTGCTGATATGGTTGAAAAAGAACTTGTTCAGATAGTGGATGATTACTTTTACTCAAATCAAACTGATGGGCAAAATCCTCAAAATTTAGTTCAGGAAATCAGTTCGATAGTTGGAGAAGGAATTTCAGATCTTGATTTTGATGAGCTATTTAATTTAGACACTCCCGAAATCAAAGAAACCATAATGAATCATGTATTTTTAATTTATGACCAAAATGAAGAACAACTCAAATATGATGCAATGCGTGAACTTGAACGGGTGGTTATGCTTAGAACCATAGATTCTCATTGGGTCAATCACCTCACAGCTATGGAAAATTTAAGACAAGGCGTTGGATTACAAGCTTTTGGTCAACGTGATCCCCTTGTAGCGTACAGAGCTCAAGGGCATGAACAGTTTCAAGAAATGTTATTATCAATCCAACATGACATTGTTTCAGGTATATTCCATTTGTCTTCAGCTGAATACAGAAGTGAATTTTCTAAAAATGCTAGCACTTCTAGAAATAAGCACATTCATACAAAACAATCGAGACCTATCGCTTCAGCTCCTGCAAATAATTTCACAAAAGGTTCATCTGAAAAAATTGGAAGAAATGACCAATGTCCTTGTGGCAGTGGAAAGAAATACAAACGATGTCATGGTGTAGCTGTCTAAAATGAAAGATTTGAATATAGAAGATACTAGTTGGATGAATTCATATGATGTCTTTTCAAGTAAAATTGATGTAGTTGGGAAATATAACGAAGTTAATCAATCTAATGAAGTGTCATCTATAATAATTTCTCTTCGTTCGTCGATACAAAAACATGGCAATTGGAAATATTTTTTGTTAAAAGCAATAGGCGAATGGCCCCTTGTCACTGAGGAATTTAAAAAGGGAATTCAATATAATTATTTAATTTTTGGTGAGGCTTTTGATTGGCCATTACTTGCCAGAAGGCTTACTCGTGAACTTATTGATTTAGTAAATCCTAATGAGGTTATACATGATTTAAATAATGGTGAATTCATGCACGCATTCACTCAAAATGAAATTAAGGATTTATTGGGTACTATTAAATATAGGGGTTATCTAAACTACTGGTATGGAGTAATAGTTGAAGAATCTCTTCATCAAGTCTCAAGTAAAATGTTGTTGAAAGATTTGATAAGTAAAGGTTTCCATGATCAGAAAGTTGATAACGAATTAGTTTTAATGCATCTATATGAACAGAATAATTCATTTTTGCTTCAAGAATTCTTTGATTCGCTTAAGAGCAATGAGACTGTATCTACTAACAGGCTAAGCGTTTGGATATTATATTTTTTGTTTAAAAGACGAGTTAATAAGGGTGAACCTACAAGAGTCGCTAGTGATACAAACATTGCGATAGAAAGATTAAAAATATAACTTGACATAAATTTATGAGAAAAGGTAACTATGAGTATTAAAATCATGAAAATTGTATTTCTTTTTCTAGTTGCAGTTACTTTTGCAGGTTGCCAAAACTCTACACCGATCACGTCAAATGATTGTGTAACGCATGAAGATCTTAAAGTTCAGATGCAAGTGACAATTGTGATTGTTGCCAATGGAACTCCAATGATGCTTCCACCAAATATTGGAATAGAACCAGAATGCACGAAAGCTTTGCATACTCACGATGGATCATCGATAGTCTATGTGGAATCACCTGACCGCAAAGAATTCACTCTCTTAGATTTTATGGAAGTGTGGGGTGATCAAAATCCATATAGAGAACTTCCCGAAATTAAAATCTCCCTTAATGGAGAACTTTTTAGTGGTGATTTCGAAGATTTAATTTTGAAAGACGGAGATCGGATAGTAGTTGATTATAGAGATGCAAGATAGCATAAACTAATTCATTTTTTTATTCACTAGTTGTTTTATAAGCTCAACCAATTGGCTTATTCTTTGGTCTAGATCGGCAACTTTTTCTCTTTCACGATCAATTACTTCTTCAGGTGCCTTAGAGAGAAATTGTGTATCTTCTAACCGTTTACTAATATTTTGCTGCAAATTAGAAGCATCAGAAAGTTCCTTTTCTAAACGTTGAGTTTCTTTTTGAATATCAACTAAATTTTCCATCGGCACCGTAAGTGAGATATCTCCAATAACACTATTTACAGAACCGCTTAAATTAACTTCACTATTGTTATCAGCAATTATCAAAGGATCTATTCGCCCAATAGATTTAATGATGTCTAATCCATTTTCAAAAGGGATTTTTTCTTCATTTTGTTGAATAATCAATGCAAGATTTTGAGTAGGAGTTATTTTAAACTCAGCACGAATATTTCTAATCATACGGATGATTTCAGTAAGTAAACCAAAGGATTTCTCAGATTCTAGATCAATTAGAGAAGATATGCTTTCAGGATATTCTGCAATCATAATTGATTCGGGCTGCTTGTTTTCTTGAGGTATTGTGGAGTTAATTTTACTCCAAATTTCTTCAGTTATAAAAGGCATAAATGGATGAAGAAGTCGTAATGCTTTTTCCATTACATGGACAAGAATTATACTCGGTGAATGAAGATGATTATTTCTATATCGAACTTTAGATACCTCAATGTACCAATCACAATAATCGTTCCAGATAAAGTCGTATATTACTTGTTCAGCTTCTCCGATTAAGAAGCTGTCAAGAAGTCTATTGACATCAGATATACATTTTTGTAATCGGCTAAGGATCCATCGATCTTCCATAGTTTGAGGTTCAGGGTTTTCCCAGTTTCGTAGATCGTCTTCATCCTTTATTGATAACATGACATATCTGGCGGCATTCCAAATTTTATTTGCAAAATTTCTACCAGATTCTAATTTTTGGGGACCTAATCTCCCATCGTTTCCGGGAGCTGTGCCAATAGTTAAAGCAAATCTGAGAGCATCACATCCATATTCTAGAATCGCTTCTCGTGGATCGATAACGTTTCCACGAGTTTTACTCATTTTTGTTCCTTCAATATCCCGGATTAATCCACTTAATAAAACGGTCTTAAATGGAGGTTTTCCCATATTTTCAATTCCCATCATTATCATTCTTGCTACCCAGAAGAATAAAATGTCATGACCAGTTTCCATTACAGTTGTTGGATAGAAATAATTTAAATCTTCTGTTTCTTCAGGCCAACCAAGGGTCGAGTGAGTCCATAACCCTGAACTGAACCATGTATCTAAAACATCATCATCTTGAACCAATGATGTTGAGTTGCATTCATGGCAATGAGTAGGATCTTCAACCTCAACGATTTCATTTTCGCAATCATCGCAATACCAAACAGGTATTCGATGCCCCCACCATAATTGTCGGCTTATGCACCAGTCTCTTATGTTTTCCATCCAATTTTCATAAACTCTTTTAAAGCGTTCAGGTAGTATTTCGATCTCACCTTTTTTGACAGCAGCTATAGCTGGTTTTGCAAGTGGTTCTATATTAACAAACCATTGTTTGCTCACTATTGGCTCCACTATATCTCTCGATCTTTGGCAATGGCCGATTGAGTGGGTATTGTCCTCAATGTCTGTAAGTAAATTTTCTTTTTGTAAATCATTTACAATAGCTTCCCTTGCATCAAATCTATCCATGCCTTCATATAACCCAGCATTGGAATTCATTTTTCCGTCGTGTTGAATTACCTGCACTATAGGTAAGTTGTGTCGTTGGCCTATTTCAAAGTCTACCTGACTATGCCCAGGAGTAACTTTTAATGCTCCTGTTCCAAAATCCTTATCAACAGCAGTGTCACTTATAATTGGGATAGGTTTATTTAATAAAGGAAGTATTACATTCATGCCAATTAAGTTTTTATATCTCAAATCGTCTGGATTTACAGCGACTGCTGTATCTCCCAAAAGAGTTTCTGGCCTTGTTGTAGCTACAATAATTTCACTTGATCCATTTTCAGTTTTATATGAAATATAATAAAGCTTCCCTTGACTTTCTTGATATTCAACTTCTAAATCGGACAAAGCTGTTGAACAGTCAGGACACCAATTAATAATGCGTTCCCCTCTGTAAATTAGTCCTTTTTTGTAAAAGTTAACAAAAGTATTCCTAACTGCCTTACTAGGATTGTTGTCTAATGTGAAAACTTCCCTGCTCCAGTCACAAGAAACTCCTAAACGCTGGTGTTGTTCTCCAATACTGTTTCGTGATTTCTCAACCCATTCCCAGACTTTTTCAATGAATTTTTCTCTCCCCAAATCATGTCTGCTTAGACCTTGATCTGCTAGTTCTCTTTCAACTACTACTTGAGTTGCAATTCCTGCGTGATCAACTCCAGGAAGCCAAAGTGTTGGATCACCTTTCATTCTGTGCCACCTTGCAAGAGCGTCTTCAACTGACGCTCTTTGTGCATGTCCCAAGTGAAGTTCACCAGTGACATTCGGTGGTGGTTGAATAATTACGAACGGGGTTTTTGTTAAGTCTATCTTGGGTTTGAAATAACCTTTATTAAGCCAAAATTTGTAAATTTGGTCTTCTATTTTAGTTGAATCGTATGATGCTAGGATGTTGTTGTCGTTTTCCATACAATTACCTTAGTATTCAGATGATTAATTTAGAATAAATATTATTTTACTTCCACGACGCAATTCGTGAAAGTAGTTAAACAAATGGACGTTCCTTCTTTTGATGAATACAATGCATTTAATATGATTGAATTTGATGTAAAAATTTGTTCTTTGTTACCTAGTGCAACAGAAATTGTTTGTTTTCTAGGATTAGAAAGATTATTAATTGGAGTTACACATGAGTGTGATTTCCCTGAATTTGTAAAAGTTTTGCCGCATCTAACAAATAATGTAATCAATGGTTCCGATTGGACTAGTAAAGAAATCAATACAGCAGTTTCGAAATCGCTACACAATGGTAGTAGTATTTACAATCTTGATACTGATAAGTTAAGAGAACTTAAACCCGACATTATTCTTACTCAGGAATTATGTGATGTTTGTGCTGTTTCGTATGGAGAGGTTCAAAATGCTGTCAGAGTTTTGAATTCTGATGCGACAATCATATCTCTTGAACCAACTGATTTGGAGGGTATTTTTAATTCTATTAATCAAGTTGCAATATTATTAAATCAGCAAGAAACTTCAAAGATATTAATTGATGAGTTAAAAGCTAGAATTATAAAAGTTCAAAATATTGCTACAAAAACATCAAAAAATAGTCGAGTTTTGGCTGTGGAATGGATAGACCCTTTATTTATTGGAGGACATTGGGTACCTGAGATGATTTCTTTGGCAGGTGGAATTGATATTTTGGGTGTAAAGGGTGAACCTTCAAAAATTTATGAATGGTCTGAAATTATTAACATGGATCCTGAATTTGTAATATTTATGCCTTGCGGGTTTGATTTACAAACAACTGTTGAGTATGTCCACAAAGAGAAAGTGCTAAAATTAATTGAAAATACTTCTGCTGCAAGAATGGATAATTTGTATGCTGTCGACGGATCAGGATATTTTAATAGACCCGGACCAAGGATAGTAGATGGGGTGGAAATTCTTCTTCAAATATTAAGTCAGGATTCTGTAAAATATCCACAGCACGATGGTAGCTGGGTAAAAATTTAAATCTATTTGCTCATTTGCAACATTTTATCAAGAATGCTGTTCCCGACTTCATATTTAGACAATAGAGGAAGAGCTTCAACTTTACCATTATTATCAATCAGAGTTACCCGGTTTGTATCTACATTAAAGCCCGAATCAGGCTGAGTTACGTCATTAGCAGCTATGAATGAAAGTCCTTTAGAGTTTAATTTTATTTCTGCATTAGATAGCAAGTCTTCGGTTTCAGCTGCAAATCCGATTCGCATAACTCCTGATGGGACTTCAAGGAAAAAATCATCATTTTTCACCAAGTCCAAGGAAATATTATTTTCTTCGCCTTTTTTCTTTTTAATTTTTTGGTTTGCTATTTCAGCTGGCCTATAGTCGCTTACTGCCGCAGCCATGATCAGTGCATCAGCTCCATTACATGAATCAAGTACAGCCTCTCGCATTTCTGCAACACTCATTACGTGAAGGCATTTAATTCCAGGAGGTTCGGGTAAACTCGAAGCAGTCACTAGCGTAACTTCTCCTCCACGGTCTCTTGCAGCTTCAGCTATTGCATATCCCATTTTCCCAGAAGATCGATTAGTAATTACACGGACAGGATCAATAGCTTCTTGAGTGCCACCTGCACTTACTACAATTTGCATACCTTTTAAATCACCAGTTAAACCAAGGACTATTTTGATATGTTCTGTAATTATTTCAGGTTCAACTAAACGGCCAAGCCCAATTAGCCCTGAAGCTAATCTGCCAGCATTTGGGCCGACAAAATGCACTCCATGTTCAATTAATAGGTCAATATTTTTTTGTACTGCTTTATTGTGGTACATATTACCATCCATAGCAGGAGCAATTAAAATTGGAGCTGTTGTTGCCATGCATATTGCTGAAATTGCATTATCAGCAAAACCGTTAGCTAATTTGGCTATTGAGTTTGCAGTGGCAGGCGCGAGTACAATAACATCTGCTTCTCTAGCTAATGTAATGTGCTCTAAAGGGTTTTCCGAAGAATATTCGAAGAGGTTGGAAATAACATTTCTATGAGTGATACTCTGAAAAGCCAATGGTGTAATGAACTCTTGCGCAGCGTCACTTAATACTACATCAACTAATGCACCTGCTTTAACCAATCGACTTGCTAGATCAATGGATTTATAACACGATATACTTCCAGATACTCCTAATACTATTTTTTTATTTTCTAATGGTTCTGTCATTTTAACTCCTCACTGATTCAACTCGTGGATCATTTTTAGTCCAATTATTGTCAGGTCGGGATTTACATAGTTGAAAATATTAGTCTCTTTTGCAATCAATCCTGCAAGTCCTCCGGTAGCAACGACTTTTGTGCCTTCACCAAGTTCATTCTTGAATCTTTCTACCATACCTTCAATCATGGAAACATGTCCAAAAACGAGGCCAGATTGAAGGGCAGAAACAGTATTTTTACCTATAGCATCTTTCGGGGCTGATAATTCAACACGACGGAGTTGAGAGGTTCCAAGAAATAATGCTTCGGCAGATACTTGAAGTCCAGGAAATAGTGCGCCACCAAGATAATCACCATTTCTATTCACAGCATCAAGAACAGTCGCAGTACCTAAGTCAACTATTATTATAGGAGCACCATATAATTGATAGGCTGCTGCTGCATCCACTATTCTGTCGGCACCTACGTCTCTTGGACTATCATATAAGATCTTTACTCCAGTCTTTATTCCTGAGCCAACAACTAATGCTTCAACATTAAATGCAGTTGAACATACATTTTGAAAAATGTTTATAAGTGGAGGTACAACACTGCAGATTATTGCGTTATCAATGCTACTTGAAGAAATATTTTTTAAGGACAATAAGGTATGGATTAATGCTGCGTATTCATCTGGTTGTCTTTTAGGGTCAGTTGATAACCTAAATGAGGCAATAAGATCTTCTTTGTCGAAAACCCCAAGAGTTATATTTGTATTTCCAATGTCTGCTGTTAATAACATAATTAATTCAATTCATGTGAATTTTCTATTCGGGGGAGATTATACATCACGATTTCAACTTGATCCATTTCCTTAGATTTACCTTATCTATCAATGATAATTGGATGAATAAATTCCTTATTCGATAACTTCATAATTGCGGAAGGAATTAATGGCAACATATCTCCAGCTAATGATCCAATTTTTCCAATTCTTTCCGACATAATTTCACCTACAACTGCATGTATATATGCACCAATAGTGGCTGCGTTGAACGGGCTATTCATATTAGCTGCAAAACTTGCAATCATTCCTGCTAGGACATCTCCGGTTCCGGATGATGCAAGGACTGGATTAGCAAAGGGGATTATTCTGCAATTACCTTTAGGATCAGCAATAATAGTACATGCACCCTTTAAAACAATGTAGTGACCCCAATCAACAGCAGCAGTTCTTGCATGATATATTCGATTAGATTGTACAGTTTCAATGCTTGTTTTCATTAGTCTAGCCATTTCGCCTGGGTGTGGAGTTAAAATTGCAGGTTTATGAAAGCTTGACTGCCAATTTTCTGTTTGGCTAAGTATATTTAACCCGTCTGCATCGATTACCAGCTGTGT
>CEUZ01033201.1_pt1 | contig 27886 bp, 25 predicted proteins | sample 361511 | NCBI WGS metagenome assembly CEUZ01 (sample SAMEA2622822, study PRJEB7988) | marine metagenome | biome: marine biome (ENVO:00000447); feature: surface water layer (ENVO:00002042); material: "saline water (ENVO:00002010), including plankton (ENVO:xxxxxxxx)" | depth 5 m | reverse complement strand
CAACTGAGCTAACGGCCCCAACAGCGAGCATCGTACCAGTGACTTTAACTCAGAACACAGAAAGCAAAATTTTCTCTATTTAAACTTCCAGATTTCTTTTTGCAAAATGCTTGGCAAAATCATTAAAACACCACCAGCAAGTATGACAGGAAGACCAGCGCCTACTGATTTTTCTATTCCTGTGACTATCTCATGATTATTCACATCAGAAATTTCAAGAGAGGCGACAAGTATTAGCACTGCCCCGAAAACAACAAAAGGAAGTTTTTCCCACGTACTGCGATTAGCGTTCAAAACCCTTCCCGACAAACCTGCAGCCATGATTCCGACAATTAGCACTATCCAAACAGAACCTCCCTGATCCCAGCCAATCTCATTGCTTTGATACTGTCCTTCTCTTATCGATACCCACGGGAGGAAAGTTCCAATAATAGACAGCACAACACCTACCGAGATGACAAGTGCTGTTAGCAAGTTTCCGACAGGTCTTTCGCGTACTGTTGGGAGATCATCATCTTCTTTCACAGGTGGAGTTGGATCTTCCCCAGGTCTAACCGCTCTAATCCCCAAAGGTGGCGTGTGAGGAAGAGAAGAAACATTTTCCTCTTCTGTGTCTTCGGGATTTTTTTCCTCTTCAGACATGCCAACCTCACAACCGACTAACAAAACCTTATCAGCCAGTAATTTAAAAAAAGCGAGCACCAGGCGGGATTTGAACCCGCGACTTTACGGCTTTGCAGGCCGTTCCCTTGGGCCGCTCGGGCACTGGTGCCTAACCTCTAAATTATAGGTAGTGAAACTAATCGTACCGTGATGAATATAAGCAAATCGTGTTAAACCTGTTTTGTTGTCTAGATTTGAAACTCCACCTAGGTTTTCATTCGTCTTGAATCGATAACTCCAGTATCAAAACCGGCTAAGTGTAAGCCCCCATGGAATCTGGCATGTTCTATCTTTATACATCTATCCATCACCAACTCCAGTCCTCCCGCTAAAGCTATTTCAGCCGCAGCAACGCTCCATAGACCCAACTGAATCCACAATGACGAAGAGCCTATATCTACAGCTTCTTTAGCCACTTCAGGCAGATCCTCAGGTTTACGGAATACATCCACCATGTCGGGAACTGTTGGCAATTCAGAAAGACTCTTATAACACGGTTCACCGAGTATTTCTTCTTCTACAGGATTTACAAAAAACACTTCAAAATCAGCACTTGAACTCAAAAGATAAGTAGCCACAAAATTACTCGGTCGAGACTTTTTAGCAGATACACCAACCATTGCTATGGTTTTGGTTCTTTTAAGAAGATCCAGTCTTTCTTTGGCACTTGGTTCATTCCACCCTTCAACAGGTACCTTTTCTACAGACATCAGCTTGCCGCTTTCACTAAAGCTTGATCAAGATCCCATAAAATGTCATCAACATCTTCCAACCCAACTGAAAGTCGAACCATATCTGCAGTGACTCCGCCTGATGCGAGATCCTCATCCGAAAGTTGCTGGTGTGTCGTTGATGCAGGATGAATTACAAGACTTCTCACATCCCCAACGTTCGCTAAATGGCTTATCAACTCCAAAGAATCAATAAACTTTGCCCCTGCTTCTCGGCCTCCTTTGACTCCGAAAGTAAAAATAGCGCCAGGACCCTTAGGCATATACTTGTTCGCTAGCTCATTATGTGGAGATGATTCGAGTCCCGCATAGTTAATCCAACCAACTTCCGAATGACTTTCTAGAAATGAAGCAACAATCTTGGCGTTTGCAACATGTGCGTCCATTCTAAATGGAAGGGTTTCCAATCCTTGTATTAGTAAAAAGGCGTTCATCGGTGCTAAAGCAGCTCCCATGTCACGCAATTGTTCTGATCTAAGTTTCGTGCAAAAGGCATACTCTCCGAAATTTTCCCAGTATTTGAGACCGTTATATGTCGCTACTGGTTCAGTCATTCCTGGGAATCTGCCGTTACCCCAATCGAATTTGCCTGACTCGGTAACTACCCCTCCTATGGAATTGCCATGTCCTCCAATGAATTTCGTAGCTGAATGGATAACTATGTCAGCTCCAAAATCAATAGGCCTGCAGAGATACGGTGTCGCAAAAGTAGCGTCCACCACAAGTGGTATGTCGTGTGAATGAGCTACAGATGCGAGAACAGAAAGGTCTGCTATAGAACCGGATGGGTTGCCAACTATTTCTGTATATAAAAATTTTGTGGTTTCATCTATCGCTGCATCGAAAGAATCGGGATCGTCGCCTTCCACAAAACGCGCTTCTATACCGAATCTTCTCAGCGAAACGTCAAACATCGTGTGAGTTCCACCATAGATAGCAGAGGAGGTGACGAAACTGTCTCCTGAACCTGCAAGTGCTGCAGCTGTCAAGAACTCTGCTGACATTCCAGATGATGTTGCGACCGAGCCGATTCCACCTTCGAGACTCGCCATTCTTTCTTCAAATGCATTTACTGTTGGATTTGAAATGCGCGTGTAGATGGTTCCAAATTTTTGAAGTGCAAAAATATCTGCTGCATCTCTGGTGTCTTCAAAAACAAAACTCGTAGTTTGATAGACCGGAACGTTACGGGCCCCTGTTGTCGGGTCTGGACCCCCACCGGCGTGTATAGCCCTTGTTTTAAAACCCCACTCGCGATCATTCATACTTCAAGTTTAAGTCATGTTTTTCTGGTTGAAATCTTTTCGCTGTTCTTACAGCAAATGTCAAGAAATTCTCCCGATACCAGGAGCGTCTGGCCTGGGGGGTGTGGCTGCCATTGTCAAAAATTTTCGATAAGAAATTCGCCAACCTTCCTCTGTTCTTTCCCAGTTATCGTGATACTGCCCTCTGACTTCATAATCATCTTCAGGTCCAGAAGGTTGCCTGTGCCATGCCTGAACATAAGAAACTGAGTTGGCTGTATCCGTTCCATCAAAATTAATCTCTATATTTGAGAGAGTATGGCACGTTGCTGTAAATCTAGATAAGGCTTTTTGAAGCATTTCCAAAATCGCTTCCCGTCCGATCAGTTCTTTTCCCCCGTAATAGTCGGCAACAGCATCCAAAGTGAAGCACTCAACTTGTTTCTCTGGTTGATTCAAATCTACAAATCTGCAATATGAATGCATAACATCAATGATCTCCTGACGATCAAAAAGCTCTCGAGTTTCGCTCATTTCCAACTCCAATAATCACCAAAATCGTATTTTCAATGAACTCTAACTGACTTAATTGACCTCCCTGTAGTTGAACGCAAAGCAAGTAACAAATCATTGTCTAGCATGGAATACAGAAGGGGAAATTTTCAATGACTGATACCGAAACAAACAGACCTGAAATTGGTATTTCACGAGAAAAAGCTGCTGAGCCTGAACTGGGTCATAAACCTATTGACGGCTTTAGATACACCTCTACTGATTTTGCTGCACTCGAATGGGAACAGATGTGGACAAAAGTTTGGTTAGTCGCAGGTCGAGTGGATCAACTAACAAAATCTGGAGACTATTTCACTTTGGATATTGGTCCTGAATCCATCCTATGTTCAATGGGCGCAGACAATAAGATCCGTGCTTTTTACAACGTTTGCCAACACAGAGGCAATCTTTTAGTTTCCGCCGAAGCCGGTTCGATAAATGATGGAACTTTTAATTGCGCATATCACGGATGGCGTTTCGACGTTGAGGGAACGTTGGTATGGGTTCCTTGTGAAGAGGACTTCCCGCAAGGAAGTCCATGCGGGAAAAGAAACCTGGTGGAAATTGCATGCGACACCTGGGGTGGTTTTATTTGGATAAACATGGATCCTAACTGCGAAGAACTGCTCAACTATTTATCCCCAATTGCCGAGCATCTGGATTGTTATCGGATGGAGAACATGAAACGCACCCATTGGGTCACCTTGGAGGGGGATTTCAACTGGAAGGTGGTTCAGGACAACTTCAACGAAAGCTACCATCTGCCCTTTGTCCACCCTCAGACCGTAACTGTCATGAACGAGCATTATTCAGGGTGCCAGTTCGACATGTACCCTACGGGTCACTGCAGAATGCTTATGCCTGGTGGAGGTCCCGGACCGCAATACAAAGGTTCTTCTGAGAAAACGTTTCAAGGTCTTAAAGAGGATTTTGCTTTCTGGGAATTTGATCCTTCACCTTTCGAAAATGACTTGAGTGCCCTTCGCGTGGAACTTCAGAAACATAAACGAAAAATGGGTTCTGAAAAAGGATACGACTTTTCTTTATATTCCGACGAACAGTTAACCGACCACTATCATTACACGGTATTTCCTAACGTTTCTTTCAGTATGAAACCTGATGGTTGTATTTTTCTAATGGCTTACCCGCATCCTGAAAATCCAAAAAAATGTTTTTTTAACATGTGGTATCTAACTCAATTCCCAGAAGGTGCAAAAGAGTACTATTCGAATTCAATGCGTGACTGGGTATCTGTAGATGAGCAGGTTAAACATGAAACAGGTCAGGTCGGTGAAATTTCTTGTGGTCATGGCATAGATCAAGATGTAGCAATATGGTCTTCTCAGCAACGTGGTTTGGGGTCAAGAGGTTATAGAGGCGAATACATGCCACATCAAGAACGGCGAATACGTTTTTTTCATGAAAATATTGATCTCTACCTGTCAGGGAAAATTGACTAGATAGTTTTGACAAGGTTTAAAAATGACTCAATCTGATCAGCGCAACATAGGTGACTTATCCCATTTGGAAAATGGGGAGTTGACTTCTTGTGAAGTGGATGATTTCGAGATACTTATTTGTCGTGTAGAAGGAAAGCTCTATGCAATTGAAGACAACTGCAGTCATGCAGACACACCTCTAAGCGAAGGAAAGCTCTCAGGTTTCCAAATTAACTGTCCTCTACATGGAGCTAGTTTTGATGTAAGAGATGGCTCTCATAGCGGACCGCCTGCATATACAGGTGTACGTTGCTTCGAGATAGCAGAAGGTGAGTCGGGTGTCAGTGTAATAATCGAAAGTAAAGATGGTGACTCTAAAGCGGAACCGCAAACAGGTTATTTTCAAACGCGCTGAATCAAGCTTTACCGAGCTCTTGCTCCTCCTCCTACTCTAAGGATCTCTCCTGTCATCCAGCTTGAAGCATCAGAAGCCAGATAGACACAAGCGGCTCCTATGTCTTGAGGTGTACCCAGTCTTTCCATAGGAATTTTCCACTCCTCTAGAACCTTGTCTAGCTCGTCTTCTTTACGCCCTATTGCCTTGAGCATTATCTCTGTTGGTATAGCCCCTGGAGCAACAGCATTAACTCTAATTTTCGGGGCAAATTCTGTCGAGAGAGTCCAAGTAAGTGAATGTACTGCCGCTTTCGCAGCGCCATAGTGTGCGCTACCTGGAACTGGTCCAAAACCTGCCCCTGAAGAGATATTGATAATAGAACCTTTTTCGATATGGCGAGCGGCAATTAATGAGCCCGAGTAAACCGCCGTCAGGTTCAAAGCCATAGTCCTATCCCATTCTTCACGAGGGAGATCCATTATTGACATGCGTAAAGGTGAACCACCGGCGTTATTAACCCAGTCACTTAAAGAACCAAAATGATCAACTGCTGCTTCGGCAAGATTTTCAAGCGCTGTGTCGTCTGTAACATCAGTTGTGACTGCGAGAGCATTTCCGCCGTTGTCGTTGATTTCGCTGGCTACTCTTTCAATTTCTTCTGTTCTACGAGCTGCTACTACGACAGATGCACCTGCTTGTGACATCGCAACAGCTATACCTTCACCAATTCCTCTTCCGGCACCTGTGATAACTGCTACATGACCGGTTAGATCAAATAGTTCGTCAACTTTTCGGTTTTCTGACATGCCTACTCCTAACTTTTAGCATTAACACCCTATTGCGCAAAAGGTAAAACAAATTTTTTTGCTACTCAATTTCTGATTTCCAAACAAAAACTGAACCTAGAACATAAGTAAGTGCAACTACCCACCAAAGTACTTTAATATTTTCAAAAATTTTCAAGTTGTCCGAACCGCTACTTAGCCCGACGGCAAGAGCTACGCCCATAGTGGTTCCCAAACGGCGCGCTACCTGATGCATGGCGTTAGCGATTCCAAGTTTCTGGTGTTCAACTACGGTTAAAGCGGCACCTGTTGTGGTAATCCCCACCATCGCTCCGCCAAGGGACACTATGAGTAAACCTGGAAGAAAAGCGCTGAGGTAACTGGGTTCAATTTTTACAGTAAGTAGCCACCACGCGACGCCTATAGAAGGGATAAAGCCTCCAAACAAAATAAGTTTCCTATATCCGAAACGATCAGCCAGAATACCGAACGGAGTTTGTACCAAAATCGCTAGAACCATTGAAGGAGCGATCATGAAACCAGTTTTTATAGCTGACCAGCCCCAGATTTCAGTGAGAAGAATCGGTGAAGAAAAGAAAAAGGCGAAAAACGCAATCTGGTGGAATCCAGCTGCAATGGTCACCTGACGGTATTTGTGGTTTTTTAGCACTTCTAAATCCAAAAGCGGGCTACTGGAACGTTTGCAACTAGCCCAAAAAAACCAGGTAGCTAAAATTGCCATTACTACAAAGAGCAGAATTTTTGTCGAAACCCAACCCCATTCATTTCCTTGCAGCAAGACTAAAGTGACTAGACCTATTGAAAAGATTCCACTGAAAACGGTTGTCAAATTCAATTCTTCAGAAGTTTCTGGCAAATAGCTTTCATTAAGAACTCTTATCCCTGCAACCAAAGCAATAAATCCCAAAACTGCTAAAAAAGCAAAAGTTGCTCGCCATCCGAAAAACTCAATCAAGGACCCTGAGGATATTGGTCCTAGAACTCCTGCAGTGGCACCAATTGAGCCCCATAAACCAACAGCTGCTCCTTGATGTTTTTGTGGGATGTCGCTTAGAACCATTGCCAAAGCTGTTGGAACAAGTAGAGCAATGCCTGCTCCTTGAAAAGTGCGAGCTAAAAGAAATATTTCAGGATTTGGTGTGAATGCGGCTAAAGAAACGGCCAATGTCGTGACTGAAAGACCGATAAGGAACAACTTTCGACGGCCGTAACGATCTGAAAGGCGACCAAATAGCAACAACAATGAGGTCATAGTCACCAGATATGAGGTTGCCCCCCAATTAATTATCTCTCTTTTAGAGTCGTCGAAATCTGCACGTATTTCTGGTAGTGACACAGCAGTTATGCCCAGATCTAAGGTCATCAAAAAGATGCTCGAAGAAGCAACTACCAGAGAAACCCAAGGTCTTGTTGTTGAGGTGCTTTTCTCAGCAGAGACATTTTTAGACGGTCTACCAGATAGCTCAGACTCAAAAGACTCCATCAATATTCATAACATGAAAAACCTAAAAGGGTTCATTTATGGAACTTTTTACTCTCAATTGCTATAAAAAAGACTCTACGGTAAGATTAGGGTCTCTTTATTACCCTTAAGGTTACATATGAAACGGAAACTTCTAGCCCCTTCACTGGAAACACACTTAGACGTTCACAGTGAACAGTTTCTTAAAAACCGTTCTGACATGCTCGAACAGCTTGGGGAACTAGAGGAGCTTTTGGATGAAGCCGAAGCTGGAGGCGGACCTGAAACAACAAAAAGGCACCGATCAAAAGGTAAGATGCCGATCCGTGAACGCATCGCGAACGTCCTAGATCCTGATAGTCCTTTTCTTGAAATAAGTCCGTTAGCAGCAGCCGATTCAGATTACACCGTAGGAGGTGGATTCATAGTCGGAATTGGTGTAATAGCAGACACCGAATGTGTGATTCTTGGAAACGACCCAACAGTCCAAGCAGGCGCCATGACTCCTTATGTCGTTAAGAAGTGGATGCGCGCTCTAGAAATCGCTCGAGATAATCATATGCCATATGTAAGTTTCGTGGAATCAGCAGGAGCTGACCTGAATATCCCGACTGGTGGCGGGGGAAAATCAAATAGTCGCCGAGCTCAAGTCAGCCACTTCGCCGAATCAGGACGTTTTTTCTACGAAATGATTGAGCTGTCGAAAATGGGGATACCTACGGTCTGTGTAGTTTTTGGAACCGCAACTGCAGGTGGCGCATATCAGCCTGGGGTTTCCGACTACAACATTTTCATTCGAGAGCAGTCAAAGGTCTCATTAGGAGGTCCACCTCTTGTGAAGATGGCAACCGGTGAAGAATCCAGTGACGAAGAAATCGGGGGTGCTCAACTTCATGCTGAAAAGTCAGGTCTCGCGGACTATCTAGCGGAAGACGAAATGGACGCCCTGAGACTCTGTAGAGAAGTTATTTCACATCTAGATTGGAAAAAACCAGACCCAGAACCGAGTTACTTGTCCGAAGAACCTGTTAACAATCCTGAAGAACTGTTGGGAATAATCGACAGGGACTTAAGACAACCAGTAGACATTCGTGAAGTGATTTCAAGAATTGTTGATGCTTCCCGCTTTGAAGAGTTCAAACCCCTTTATGGACCCGCAATGGTATGTGGTTGGGCGACAATAGACGGTTACCCAATTGGAATACTAGGCAACAATGGCGTCATTTTTCCTGAAGAAGCGGAAAAAGCAGCTCATTTCATACAGTTGTGTAACAGGCAAAACACTCCCCTGCTTTTCCTACACAACGTTCCAGGATTCATAGTGGGAAGCGACTTTGAAAAAGCAGGAATAATAAAGAAAGGCTCTCAGCTCATTAATGCCATTTCCAACTCAACTGTGCCTCATATCGCAGTCATAGTCGGAAAATCAATGGGCGCCGGAAATTATGGCATGTCTGGACGCGCCTATGGAAATAGATTTACTTTTCTTTGGCCTACCGCAAAAATCGCTGTTATGGGACCGAAACAAATAGCTGGAGTTATGTCCATAGTTCGCAAAGGTCGAGCTGAACGCAAGGGGGAAGAGTTTGACGAGGAGGCAGATGCCGCAATAGTGCAAAAAGTTGAAGAAATCCAAGAAAGCGGATCTTTAGCTCTGGTAGCAACAGGAGCTGTAAGTGACGATGGGATAATCGACCCGAGAGACACTCGTACTGTAATTAGCATCTGTTTATCAACTTTCCGAAATAAACCAATCAAAGGTTCTCAAAAATACGGGGTCTTCAGACTATGACGATCAATACACTTTTAGTAGCTAACCGCGGAGAGATAGCCAGACGGATTTTTAGAACTGCTAAGTCGATGGGCATTGTTTGCGTTGCTGTATACGCCGATGCTGACAGTAACGAACCTTTTGTCAAGGAAGCTGATAAATCAATTCGCCTTCCGGCAAACTATTTAGATATCGAGGCTATTATCGACGCCGCTAAAAAAACCCGGTCTGATGCTATTCATCCGGGTTATGGTTTCTTGTCCGAAAATGCTTCATTTGCAAAAGCGGTGGCTAAAGCGGGTATTAATTGGGTGGGCCCTTCTCCTGAAGTTATCGAAGCTATGGGAGACAAGATTGAAGCAAAAAAAATTGCCCATGAAGCAGAAGTTCCGACTCTTCCATCGTCTGACAATGTGAAGGATTTCTCATCTGTCGGCTTTCCTCTACTAGTGAAAGCTGCTGCAGGTGGTGGTGGTAAAGGGATGCGAATTGTCGAAAGTGAGAATGATCTAAAAGAAGCTATTTCCGCAGCTCAACGAGAAGCCAAGAACGCTTTTGGGGATGAAAGGGTTTTCCTAGAAAGGTACATACCTAAATCAAGACATATAGAAGTTCAAATCCTAGGTGATTCTCACGGGAATCTTTTACATCTGGGTGAAAGGGAATGCTCAATTCAACGCAGACATCAGAAAATAATCGAAGAGTCTCCTTCTTCTGCGATCAGCGAAGAGCAAAGAAGTCTCATGGCTGAAGCTGCGCTAAGAATGGGTGAAAATCTTGCATACCAATCAGCTGGAACAGTTGAGTTTCTTTTCGATGATGAAACAGGAGATTTCTTTTTCCTTGAGGTCAATACCCGCTTACAGGTGGAGCATCCAGTAACAGAAGCCATCACGGGAATTGATCTGGTGCGTGAACAATTAAGGGTCTCTTCTGGTGAAAGAATCTCGTTCACTCAAGAAGATCTGAAAGTGAAAGGGCATGCTATCGAAGCACGTTTGTATGCTGAGGATCCAGCAAAAGACTTCCTGCCTGCCACTGGAAAGATTCTAGCTTTCTCACCCTCGGACGAAACGAATATACGTTGGGATTCTGGAGTTGAAAAAGGTTCTTTTGTAGGTGTCGAATTCGATCCGATGTTGGCAAAAGTTATTTCACATTCACCGAACCGAGATGAGGCCGCTTTAACTCTTGCAAACGCACTCGAGAAACTGCATTTGGCTGGATTGACAACGAATCGAGATTTTCTAACTTCAGTTCTTCGGCATGAGAGATTTCTAGAAGGAAAAACAACTACTGATTTCATAGAAGACAACTCACCTGAACCAAAGCTTCAATTAACGGAAGATGAAATTGAAAGTGCAGCTATTACAGCCACTCTTTGGCTCCAAGGTAAAAACCGTAAAAACTCGATCGTTCTATCGTCCATCCCTAGTGGTTGGAGAAATGGAAGACTTCCCGCTCAAGAAGTTTCTCTTCTGCATGATGAAGAAAAGTTGAGTGTCTCTTATAAATCGCGACGCGATGGTTCTTTTGTATTTAATGACAAAAAAATCGTGACGCTTCACAAATGGTCAACGGAAGATATTGAGGCTGAAATAGAAGGTGAAAGAACGACCTCTTTAATCACTGAAAGCGCAGAAACAATCCATGTCCAGACAATTAAAGGAACAGTTTCTTTTGGTCTCATCCCCCGTTTCGAACCTCCCGGATTTCAAATCGCGGAAGGAAGTCTCGTGGCACCTATGCCCGGAATTGTTCTCGAAATCAGAGTTTCTCCCGGTGATAACGTTTCTGCTGGTGACACACTCCTAATTCTCGAAGCTATGAAAATGGAGAACCACATAAAAGCCCCTCACGATGGAATAGTCACAGAAATTCTCGTCGATGAGAGCCAACAATTAGAAAATGGGGTTCCTCTTCTGATCTTGGACTTAACTGAGGATAGCGAGAGGAGCAAAAATGACTAACCCGATTCGTATAGCCAATTGCTCTGGTTTTTATGGAGACCGCCTTTCTGCTGCTGCAGAAATGGTTGACGATGGACCTATTGACGTTCTGACCGGTGATTGGCTGGCGGAACTGACGATGCTGATCTTGGCCAGAACTCAGGCTAAGAGACCAAATGGTGGTTACGCTCGTTCTTTCGTGACCCAGATGGAACAAGTAATGGCTACCTGTATGGAGAAAAACATAAAGGTGGTGAGCAATGCTGGAGGACTTGATCCAGCCAGTTGCGCTGAAGCCGTTTCTGAAGCAGCTGAAAAAATTGGACTGAACCCTTCTATCGCCTATATAGAAGGTGACAATCTTTTGTCACGTCTACCGGAGCTAGCTGATTCAGGAATTGACTTCAAACACATGGATACGGGAGAAGAAATCACCGACCTTGAAAGCTACATAAGCGCAAACGCATATCTGGGTTGCTGGGGAATAGTTGATGCACTCAATAAAGGGGCTGACATTGTTATAACTGGACGTGTAACTGACGCAGCGGTTGTCTGCGGACCCGCTGCCTGGCATCACAAATGGACAAGAGATAATTGGGATGCTCTTGCCGGTGCGGTGGTTGCCGGTCATGTAATTGAATGTGGGACTCAAGCAACCGGCGGAAATTACTCTTTCTTTACTGAAGTTGATGGAATGAGCCGAACCGGTTTCCCTTGGGCAGACATTGCTTCTGATGGGTCTTCTGTAATCGGGAAACATGATGGAACAGGCGGAGAGGTTTCTATAGGTACTGTCACTTCACAACTTCTTTATGAAATCGGCTCACCTTCCTATTTAGGTCCTGATGTAACTGCAAGGTTCGACTCTTTGGAGTTGAAACAACTGTCTTCTGATCGGGTTCAAATTGAAAAAGTTAAAGGTGAACCACCTCCAGAAACCTTGAAAGTGTCAATGAACAAGCTTGGAGGCTTCAGGACCGACATGTCTATCGCTTTAACCGGTTTGGATATTGATGAAAAAGCAGATCTTGTAGAGGAAGCATTCTGGAAGGCCTGTCCTTATGAACCTGCTGATTTTGAATCAGTTAAAACCAAGTTGGTAAGGACTGATAAGGACGACCCTGAAACCAACGAAGAAGCCGTTGCATTGTGGAAGATAACGGTGAAAGATTCTGATGAAAGAAAAGTTGGTAGGGCTATATTCAATTCCGTAAATGAACTGGGATTGGCAACAATACCCGGAATGTTCGGGGTTGGCGGTGGAGGAAATGCTAGACCATTTGGAATCCATTGGCCTGCTCTTATTCCAAGCGATCTGGTACCACAGCATGTTATTTTTCTTGAGGGTGAGAGGACTGTAGTCGAATCACGTATTCTAGGAACTTCTTTTGTCATTGATTCAGCAGATGAGAAAATTGAGAAAACCGATTTTGGTTCTACTAAAAAAGCTCCACTCGGGCTAATAGTAGGAGCAAGATCTGGTGATAAAACCGGTAATGCCAATCTCGGTGTTTTTGCTCGTAGCGAAGAGGCATGGGTTTGGTTAGACAACTTTTTAACTACTGACAAATTTCAAGAACTTTTACCGGAGACTGCTGATTTGAAAATAGATAGGTATCGGCTTCCGAAAATTTATTCACTTAACTTTGTGGTCCACGGGCTTTTAGAAGAAGGTGTTGCTGCTTCCACTCGACAAGACAGTCAAGCTAAGAGTTTCGGAGAATGGCTTCGTGCCAGAGTAGTGGATTTGCCTGAAGGACTTATTAGATAGTCATGGACTTTGACTTTCCTGCAGACGATGATCCAAGGCGATTAGAAATTAGAGAATGGATATCAAAAAATCCTGACCCAACTGCACAGGAATTGGTCGATGCAGGATATGTCGTGCCACATTGGCCTGAGCCTTGGGGGGTTTCAGCTGAGCCTATACATCAGTTGATAATAGATGAAGAACTCAGAAGAGCGAGAATAAGCCGCCCTGCCAACCCAATAGGAATAGGGTGGGCCGGTCCAACAATTCTGGCTGCCGGAACTGATGAACAAAAAGAACGTTTTCTCCCAAGTATTTTAAATGGTGAAGATTTCTGGTGTCAGTTGTTTAGTGAACCTGATGCGGGTTCCGATCTAGCTAATCTTTCTACTCGAGCTTTTCGTGATGGAGATGAATATGTGGTGAATGGTTCCAAAATATGGTCTAGCGGCGCTCATCTGGCATCATTCGGAATATTAATAGCACGCACCAATCCTGATAAGCCCAAACATCAAGGCATTTCTTATTTCATATGCCCTATGGATCTTCCTGGAATCTCAATGGAACCAATAGTCGATATGACAACCGCCCACTCATTTAACCAAGTCTTTTTTGACGATGTAAAACTTCCAGCTGAACTTTTGGTAGGAGAAGAAGGTGATGGTTGGAGGTTAGCGAGAATGACACTTGCGAACGAACGTGTTTCTTTATCTGCAGGAGGGTCACTTTGGGGTGACGGACCTTCGATGGACACTCTTCTCGACCTGATAAAAGATTCCGGCGGAGAAGATGATCCAGTTATCCGACAACGGTTGATGAATCTATACTGCGAATCTGAGGTACTTAGACTCAACAGGTTGAGGACTTTAAGCGCACGGCTCGCTGGAAAGGTTCCCGGTCCTGAAGCTTCCATCCAGAAATTGATGGCCGACTACCATGGACAAAATGTGATGGAAACAGCTAAAAATCTCTGTAATGCATCAGGGATGATCAAAGGGTCTGGTCCTACTGGAAAAATAGACCCTTCTTTAAGCCATGGTCCCACACAAGTAAATATTGACAAGAGAAACTTTCCTACCACAGACCCTATTTGGCATTTTGGGTTTCTTTTCTCCCCTGCTCTCACCTTAGGTGGAGGAACTTTTGCGGTGCAACGAAATATTGTTGCAGAAAGAGTACTTGGTCTTCCGCGTGACATAGATGTTGAAGAAGGTAAAACATGGACGGAAGCTAGAAAACAATGAAAGACGCCCTTCTCGAACAGCACACAGCGAGTATCGACTCCTATTTGAAAGAAATTCGTCCTCCAAAGATGTTTCTTTCAAAGCAGAAAGAAACTGAACTGACTGAGAGGCAACGTAACCTTCTCTCAGGTTTAGGAAAACTTTTTAATGGGGGGTTCGCTAATCTGACAATGGCAGAAATAGCCAAAGAGCTGAACTGTTCTTTAAGAACTCTCTACAGTCTGGCTCCCAGCAAAGAGCAACTAGTTCTAATCGTGATTGAAAGAAATCTCTGGGCAAGAGGAAGAACAGCAATGTCTGCTATATCCCCCAACATGCAACCCTTAAAAGCTATTCGAACATATCTGCAAGCCGCAAATGTGGCAGCTGCTAACACTACAGAAGCTTTTGCTCGAGATCTTCAAACAGTTCCATCTGCTCAAAAACTGATCGAAGACCATAATTCCTACTTGATCTCAATCACCCGCCGACTACTAGACATTGCTATAGAAAACGGTGAGATAGGAAATGTTGACACTGCAGCAATAGCAAGGCTGATGGCAGGGATCGGTCGTGACTTTTCTCGACCTGAGGTGATTGGCTCTTTGAGATCATCACCTAAAGAAGCAGCGGATGAGGCATTGGATTTGATACTTGCAGGACTAACTTCGCAAAGCGAATGAAAATTAAGTCAAGGAAAACACATGAACGTAAATGAAACAATTGAAGATCTGATCGCAGAACAGAAATCGTTAGATAATGTAGTCGCGGAACTGGACAACCGACTGTGGAACACTCCTACTGCTAGCGAAAGGTGGGACGTCGCTGATCAAATCGGACACTTGACTTATTTTGACAATGCAGCTGCTTTGGCTATCACCAATCCGGACAGATTCAGAGCCTCATTTGATGATCTTGTAGCATCTGCGGTAAATGGGAACGAATCATCCGATAATTTCACGCTTGGTGTCTACCGTTCAATGACACCAGAAGCTCTTTTGAGCTCGTGGAGAGAAGGTCGCGAAAATTTGAAAAACGCAGCCTCAACTCTCGAAAATGATAGTCGTGTCATCTGGTATGGTCCCTCCATGGGGTCCAATTCATTTCTTACAGCAAGACTTATGGAAACCTGGGCACACGGACAAGACATTATTGATGCTGTAGGAGGTGAACGTCCTGACACTTCAAGGCTTCGCCATATCGCTCATCTGGGTGCTATAACTCGTGAATGGTCCTACATAAATCGACGTCTAGAAATACCTGAAGGAGAGGTTTACATTTCGTTGACTGGACCGGATGATCAGAATTGGACCTGGGGTCCTTCAGATGCATCAAATTCTGTAGCGGGAAATGCAAGAGATTTCTGCCTTGTAGTTACTCAACGTAGACACTTAGAAGATACTGAACTTGAGATAAAAGGAGATATCGCAAAGGACTGGATGGAACTGGCACAAGCTTTTGCTGGACCTCCGACGGACGGTCCGGTTAGAAGGAGTGAGAAATGAGTTTAGTTGAAACAGAATTTGATGATGGCGTGTTAACCGTGACCCTATCTGATGAGGAAAACCGAAATGCCCTAAGTGTAGGTCTCACATCTGAACTAGTAAGAACTCTAGATGAGGCAGAACTTGACTCTGAAGTCAGGGCAGTTGTCTTGACCAATAGCGGTCGTGTTTTCTGTGCAGGAGCAGACCTGTCAGAAAGATCGTCTAATAAAAGAGGTGATTCTGCGACCAAACCAGTTGATCCTTTAGAGATTTTTGGAAGGTTTAGAAAATCATCAAAACCTTATATAGGAAAGATAGCTGGGCACTGTGTAGCAGGCGGGATGGGTATAGCTGCTGCAATGGATATCTCAATAGCCACAGAAGAAGCTAAATTTGGTTTTACTGAAGTTCGTATAGGGGTAGCACCTGCGATTATTTCTGTGCTTTGCCTTCCAAAAATGCGCCCCTCTGAAGCGAGTGAAGCTTTTCTTCGAGGTAACCGTTTTTCAGCTGCTGAAGCTGTTCGCATGGGACTGATCAACGCTGCAGTACCCGCCGAAGAACTCGACTCAGCAGTTGAAGAAGTAATCTCTGATATTAAAGCCGGAGGTCCAGAAGCAATTGCAGCAGCTAAACAGTTGACATTAAGAGTGCCGTATATGCAAATAGATGAAGCTTTTAGTTGGACCTCAAAACTGTCAGCTGAACTTTTTAAAGGAGAGGAAGCCCAAGAAGGCATGAGAGCTTATTTAGAAAAAAGATCTCCTTCTTGGATAAAAGAACAATCTGATTAAATTGTTTTAGTATGGCATCGTTCCGCCATCCACAGGGAATAGGCATCCTGTGAAATTACGGGCTTCATCTCTAGCAAGCATGACTGCAACAGCAGCTACTTCTTCAACCGTATTTGGTCTTTTTATTGCTGATGGTTGAGTAAACATTGCTGTTGCCTCTTCTAACGTAACTCCCATTGTCTCAGCGGTGGCAGGCATTGACTCGTAGAACATGTCTGTGAGGACCAGACCCGGCAAAATGGCATTAACTGTTATACCAAGAGTTCCCACTTCGTGAGCAGCTACTTTTACAAGACCGTTTATTGCATGTTTGTTAGCCGTATAGTTGCCAACTGTAGGTTTGGCCAACTTTCCTTCCATCGACGACATTGCAATGATCCGTCCTGATTCTTGCGGAATCATATGTGATAATGATTTCCTCATTCCCCAAAAAGTATGGTTTAAATTTAGATCAACAGCATGGTTCCAAACTTCATCAGTCATCTCAGCTATTGGAGCAGCTCCCATAATGCCACCAGCGTTTAAAACAGCAATATCAAGTTTTCCAAAATGCTCAACAGTTCCATCTATTAGTGCTTCAACTTCTGACTGTTTTCCTGCATCACAAGCTATGAAATGAGCATTTTCACCTGCATTCATTTCGTCTAAAGCATTTTGACCTTTTTCCTCAGAACGACCACTAATTACAACTTTGGCTCCTTCTGCAATATAAGCTTCCGCTACCGCACGTCCTATGCTTCTTGTGCTTCCGGTGATAACTGCTACTTTTCCTTCTAATTTTCCCATCTGAATCTCCTAGTTTAGTAAGGCACCTGGCCGCCATCGACGTTTATTAGTGAACCTGTTATACCAGCTCCAGCTTCTGATGCTAGAAGAACTGATACAAGGGCGACATCTTCAACTTCATTTAACCTTTTGATAGCTGAAGGTTCAGCCATCATGTCTAAGAAAGCTTGAAACTCCATACCCAAAGCTTCCGCTGCAACAGGACCTTGTTCGTTCATTACATCCGTCAAGATTCCACCGGGGCACAATGCATTGACTGTTATGCCCATCGTTCCAACTTCATGTGCGACCACCTTTGTAAGACCGTTCAGTCCGTGTTTAGTGGTTACATAATGAGAATTAGTTGGGATAACGGTTTTTCCATACATGGAGGAAATATTGATTATCCGACCCCACTCTTGAGGAATCATGTGTTGCAAGGCTCTTCGCATACACCACATTGGATGATTCAAATTCCAATTGAGAACATAATTCCAAATCTCATCACTCATCTCTGCTAGCGGTGCTGCTTCGCCGCCTCCACCTGCGTTATTTACCATGATGTCAATTTTTCCAAAATGTTCAACTGTTTGGTCTATGAGGCTTTCACACACTTCTTGTTGAGTTACATCACCAGCAATGAAATGCAAACTTTCTCCAGCCCCTACTTCTGAAAGTGCTTGTTCACCTTTTTCAGGACTTCTTCCATTTATTACTACTTGGGCACCTTCGTCTAGAAATGCCTCTGCGATCGCTCTTCCAATTCCACGGGTTCCGCCAGTCACACAGGCAACCCGTCCGTCTAATTCTCCCATGGATCTCCCTCTTATATTTTTATCGGTAAAGCGATAATAACGAGTAAACAAACCTCCCACCGAAGCGGGTAAATACAAAACTAGTTGAATTCAAGACCTTTGAAATCTCCGCTATCACGCCAATCTTTCATCAAATTAAAAAATTCAATTGACCCCCCACCATAAGGAGCTCCTTGCCGCGATTTTTCATTTAAATGACCTTCGTTGTTGTAATAGCCCGGGGTGCATTCGGTGCTTCCTGGTCCTGCTCCAATGGGTGCACGCGCTTTTTGGATTATTGTTTTAACCCACTGTTCTTCAGCTTCTTCCTCAACTTCTACAACTGAATGACCATTATCAAACATATGTTTGATAATGTGTACAGCATTTGTTGATGCCTCTTCCAACAAATGAGGAAAATTAACCGTGAAAGCACCTTGGCTGGGACTAAGCATGAAATAGTTGGGGTAACCACGCGTTTGCAAACCGTGCAATGTGGAAACTCCTTTTTCGTCCCATTTTTCTGTAAGCGTTCTACCATCTTCTCCAACTACTTGACACCCTGCTCGTCTTTCATATCCGGTTCCGACTTCAAAACCTGTTGCAAAAATTATGCAATCAACTTCATACTCTTGTCCCGCTACGACCACACCTTTAGTAGTAATTTCATCTACACCTAACCCACCTGTATCAATAAGGTCGACATTTTCTCTATTGAATGTAGGCAAATATTCATCATCAAAACACGGTCTCTTGCAAAACAGTGCATACCAAGGTTTTAAAGCCTCTGCGATTTCGGGGTCATCAATGTTTTCTTCAACTCGTTTCCTGATTGACTCCATTTTTTCGAAATTTGCCATCTCTAGAACTTCCAACAAATCCATCTCAGGTTGTACAGCGCCCCTTCTGTACATGTCTGCGATATTGCCTATCAAGTCAGTCCAGCAATCATCGACAAGATCAACTTCTTGCGGTACCCCTGATACAAGATTGTTGAAATTTTCCATTCTTTCTTTATGCCAACCTGGTTCTAGAGATTCTGCCCAATCGGGATCCGTTGGGCGGTTGCCTCTGAAATCAACTGAAGATGGGGTTCTTTGAAAAACATAAAGATGCTTTGCCGCTTTTCCTAAGTGTGAAACACACTGGATCGCAGTTGCACCAGTACCAATTACAGCGACACGTTTGTCTCCTAGAAGCATCAAGGGATCTTTAGGCGAACCTCCTGTGTATTCATAATCCCAGCGACTGGTGTGAAACATGTGCCCACTAAACCTATCTATACCCGATATTCCTGGAAGTTTTAGTTTGTGCAGCGGTCCTGAAGCCATGATGACAAATCTTGCTTTCATTTCGTCTTGTCGATCAGTGTGTACAATCCACCTGTTCGTTTCTGTGTCCCATTTGAGTGTCTTTACCTCTGTCTGGAAGCAAACATTTTTGTCTAAATCAAATCTGCGGGCGATTGAGCAGGCATGTTCTTGTATTTCTGGTGCGCTTGCATATTTTTCTGTAGGTATTTTGTCTACTTCTTCTAACAGTGGCAGATAAATATAGGATTCGACATCACATCGAGCTCCTGGGTATTGATTCCAGTACCAAGTTCCTCCGAAGTCAGCTCCTTTTTCGATTAAAACAACATCCTCGATGCCTGCTTTTTTTAAGCTTGCTCCAGCAATTAATCCTCCAAAACCTCCCCCTACAACAACTACGTCCACTTCGCGGCTTTGTGGTTCTCGCCGGAGGAGTTCTCCTTTATTGTTGTCCTTTGCAAAATGCTCAAAAATGCCATCGGCTTCGATGTACTGTTCATTTCCGTCTGGGCGAATACGTTTATCACGCTCAGTCTTGTACTTAGCTCTTAAGACATCAGGATCAAAATCAATTGTTGTCTTAATTTCTGTCATCTTTTTCCAGCTGTCAGTAGATTCCGCTCTTTATTTTACTTCTATTTGAGCGGACGACGAGATTTGAACTCGCGACCCTCACCTTGGCAAGGTGATGCTCTACCAGCTGAGCTACGTCCGCGTAGGCAATCACCCTACCAATCGTCAAGCATTATGCGTTTTACTTATCTGACGAAGATTCAGAATCAGTCATTTCGTCGACATCTTTAGTGCTATTCCAAGGAGGAAAACTTGGATCAACTTGTTTCTCTTTAGGCTTAATTTCTGCAGTTTCCTTGTCTTCGGCTTGGCCTATCGAAGATTTTTTCGGTTTTGTATGCCACCAAAAGCCTAGAGTTCCAACTAGCACCACTCCAGCCAAGATCCTCAAAGTAATAACTATCTGATCGATTCTCTCTTCAGTTGTGTGTCCACTCTCATCAACTTCTGGAGGGATTGTCTCGATTGTCATATTTTGTGCCGAGGAAATATCTAGATCCAAAAAATGTATAAAAATTGAACAAACGGCAACTGCTAAAAAAATTTTTGTCTTGTTCATTTTTTGCGCCCTCATACAAATCGTAGTACCTGTTGACTCTAAAAGGTTTTTTGTAGTGAATGGTTTACATAACTACTTGGTACTGACCTTTGATAGAAAACTTTCTAAATGCACTCCAATTTCTTTTACCGCTAAAAGAAAACCATCATGCCCATCTGGACTGTCGATCATATGATACTCACAATCTCCCCCTGCTTGATTTATTGCCTCTTTTAGCTCTTCCTGCTGGTAAGCGGGATACAAAGCATCTGAAGAAATACTCAAGGTGATGACGGGAACACGGGCGATTCTTTCTAAAGCATTTTTTAAGCTCCCTCTATCACGCTCTAAATCATGCAAATCCATTGCCCTGTTGAGCACCAAATAACTATTGGCATCAAACCTTCTTGCTAATTTCTCTCCGTGATAGTCGAGATATGACTCCACTTGGAATCGGTCCCAAAGACCGTATATGGAACGTGGGTCAACCAGATGCCTTCCAAACCTTTTAGAATAAACCTCTTCACTTCTATAAGTTGTCTGAGCTAACGAACGTGCAATTGCAAGCCCAGCTGTAGGACCATCTCCCGGTGCAGCTCTGTAGTAGTTGCCGCCTCTAAATCTGGGATCCAAGGAAAGAGAGGTTCTTCCTATTGCACTCCAAGCAATCTGTTGGGCGCTAGCCCTCAATGTTGTAGCTAAAGGCGCCAGAGAAGAAACTCTATCTGGGAACATTACACCCCATTCAAGAACCTGCATGCCTCCCATGGACCCTCCGATGACACAGTTCCATTTGTCGATTCCTAGATGGTCAGCTACACGCCTTTGACACCTAACAATGTCTCTTATTGTTATTACAGGAAAATCAGGTCCAAACTGTTTACCGGTTTTTGGGTTAATACTCGCGGGTCCTGTAGAACCTTGACAACCTCCGAGGACATTGACACAAACAATGAAATATTTCTCGGTATCTAATGCACAACCCGGACCGATTAGACCGTTCCACCATCCAGGCGTTGGATGACCTTCCTCAATATCCCCATATGCATGTGAATCGCCTGTCAGGGCATGGCAAACGAGTACCGCGTTATCTGACTTTTCGGAAAGTTCGCCCCATGTCTCGTAAGCCATTTCGATGTGTTCCAGAGTCTCCCCACTCTCAAGCACAAACGGCTGTCCATCAACTACCTTAAGAAAGTTTCGGTTGCCAACACCTTTGTCGATAGACCATGCTCCTGAGGCAGGAATATCATCGCTATATGCACGAGGATGAAAAGGCAAACGTACAGATCTAAGCCTTTTGTTAAAAAATCTTTTTATCCTCATTTTTCCTCCGCGAACAGACCTAAAGTCGGAACCGGCACAGAAAAATAACTACCCGCCGGACACTTCATTGTCTCTCTCGAAACCGCATCCCTGCCTCATGACAAGCGAGCACCTTGGGTGTCCTCCCCAGGTTGCCGGACCCAAATTTGAGCCACTCTTGATGTACTACCATTCTAGAAGAAGCTGAGATACATAATGCACACAGTTAACAAATTTGCTTTTCTCTGGCATTAAATTGCTGCTGTATCAACACTCCATTCAACTAAATTTTTCAGTCGATCATCATTTGAAAACATCTCTACTATCGGCTGTTTAAGTCCAAGTCTTCGCATGAGTTTTCTAATCTCGAGTTCTTCATTCCAACAAATTAAACTCACTACTAACCCACTCTCGCCTGCTCTTGCTGTTCTGCCAGAACGGTGAAGATAAGTTTTCGCATCAGAAGGAGGGTCATAGTGTATTACTGCTTCAACATCATCCACATGTATCCCTCTTGCCGCTACATCAGTTGCTACTAATGCCTTGATTTTCCCCTTGGTGAAATCTTTTAAGGCTTTCTCTCGCTGCGACTGTCTAAGATCTCCGTGTATGGCAGCTGCTGTGACATTTTCCTGCACTAGTTTGGTCGCCAACTTGTCCGCTCCCCATCGTGTTTTTGTAAAAACTATCGTTTTCATTGAAGAATTTATGATTGCAGCTGCTACTTTCACCTGATCCATTTCATGAACGGCAATGAAACGGTGTTGCATTTCTGCAACTGTCACTTCGCGTGAATCAACCTCATGCATTTTAGGATCTTGTTGATATCGGCTGATCAAACCACTTACCATCCCATCGAGAGTTGCTGAGAACAACAGTGTTTGGTGTTCTTGTTCTACTTGACGCAGGATCCATTCCACCTGTGGCATAAAGCCCATGTCTGCCATTCGATCTGCTTCATCTATGACGATCTTCTCGACATTTGTTACCGAAATGTCACCTCTCTCTAATAAATCGATCAGTCTTCCAGGAGTAGCAACTATAAAATCAACTCCTTTTTTTATTGCGTCAATCTGTTTTTCTATAGGTGAACCTCCGTAAATTGCCTTTACCTTCAATTTCCTCTTTGAAGCTAGAGGATCAATTTCTTTACAAACCTGAACAGCCAATTCGCGTGTTGGCACTAAAGCCAAACCTGTCGGCTTTCCTGGTTTCGATGGGGTCAAAAGTTGTACTAGCGGCAGACCAAAAGCAATTGTTTTCCCGGAGCCTGTTTTTGCTTTTCCGCACACATCACGACCTACCAAAATATCAGGAATGGTGATTTTCTGTATTTCAAAAGGTTCGGTAATGCCCAAACTATCCAATACCTCAACTAGGTCTTTTTCTATTCCTAACTCAGAAAATCTCACACTCATATTTCTTTACCTTGGAGATCAAATCTTGACAAAAATTTGATCTTCTTAAATCTCCCTACTCAGTCTGAAAATCACTCAGCTTGTTCTAGTTGAACCAGTTGAAAAGGTTTGGCGAATCCATCAACTGCAACATCACCCAACTCAATTTGAGTCAAATTCATAAGAGGTGAAACTAGTTCTTTTGGTGCTAAGACCTGGCCAGGTTTGGCGCTGTCACAGAGCCTAGAAGCCAAAATAACTTCTCTTCCTACATGATCGTCTCCTTCGATAAGGAGAACCCAACCACGTGCTATTCCAGCTCTTACCGGTAATTCAAAATCTGAATCATTTATTAGAGAATTGATCTCAAGCACCGAGTCAACAGTCTCTTCAGGCTCTACACCGACAAGCATCACACCATCGCCTAACCATTTTGCGATTCTCACACCTCTCTTACTTGCAATATTACGAACTGCATTGCGGAATTCGACCAAAACATCAACTGCCTGCTCATCGCCTGCTTGTTCATTAAAAGCGGTAAAACCTGACAGGTCTATGAAAGCAAAAGTTCTATCGATTCTTCTTGAAACAAAGTCACTGTCCACACAAAGACCGTAGTTCCTAAAATCTCTTTTAGGAACTTATTGAATCAATAGATCTTTGTCGACCAGAAACTGCAACGTATAGGCCTGCGATGATCGCAATAAGGCTCATCCAAATATTTACCCTGATTCCAGCTATCAGAGATGCATTATCAACTCTTAATGTTTCTATCCAAAGTCTCCCAATGCCATAACCAAATATCCAAAGCCCGATTAATCTTCCTGGTTTCAATAAACCTGCACGATCGCATTTGACTAATAGAAAGGCCAAAAGCAGATTCCAAATTGACTCATACAGAAAAGTCGGATGAAAAGTCAACTCGTTGATAAATTCTTTGGGCCTGTGCCGTGCACTTATCTCCAAAGCCCAGGGAAGTTCCGTAGGTTTTCCAAATAATTCCTGGTTAAACCAGTTTCCCCATCGACCTATTGCTTGCGCAACCGGAATAGAGGGAATTACCGCATCAAGAACCTCAGCTGTGTTTATACCTCGCTTTTTGGCTACGAGCACTCCGACGATAACACCGACTATCAAGCCGCCTGGTATCCCTAAACCTCCTTGCCAGATAGCAGGAACATCTTCCCAACGCCCTTGAAATGACCGCCAGTCGGTAATGACATGGTAGAGCCTCGCTCCCACAAGACCAGATGGTACCGCCCAGATCATTATTTCAGAAATATCTTCAGCTTTCCCTCCCTTGGTTTGCCAACGTTTCTGACACCACCAAATTGCAACCAGAACCCCAAGAGCAATCATCAATCCATAAGCACGTAATTCAATAGGACCGACATGAAAGGAACTTGAAGAAGGACTTGGTAAAGAAGCCAAACTAAAAATTTTAACTACCCCTGCTAAACAGAAAAAAGTTCTTCAGGAACTGCAAACAAATCAGAAGACCCAGCCGTGACCGCACCGAGTTGAGCTCGTGTCAAAGGCAACAATTGCTCAGCATAAAAATTAGCGACTGTCATTTTGCTTTTACGAAACTCTGCATCACCGACATTCTCATTACTCATTGCTCCAATTGCCAGACGTGCCAAGAACCAGCCACCAACTAGCTGTCCCAACATTCGAAGATAGGGAGTGGCACCTGAGATGGCTTGCACCGGATCTTCTTTTCCTTTTTCACTAAGCCAACTAGTTGCTTCCTCGACAGCTTGCAGGCTGTCAGCAAGATTTACCCTTATAGTTTCATATTCCTGACCCATCTGATTAAGACTTGCGATGAAATCACTTATCTCGTCCAAGAGGTCTCTCATTACCTTGCCTTCACCCATCCTCAATTTTCTTCCAACCAGGTCAATTGCTTGAATACCATTCGTACCTTCATAGATTGGTGAGATACGCGAATCCCTCAAATGTTGTGCTGCTCCGGTTTCTTCTATATACCCGTAACCTCCATGAACTTGAATTCCTAAAGAAGTCATTTCGACACCTAAATCGGTACACCACGCTTTTGAAATAGGCGTCAACAGTTCGGCTCTGTCTGACGCTATTTGCCTCTCTTCTCCGTCAGGATGGCATTTAGCTACATCCAAAGCAGCAGCATTCGCATAAAGAATACATCTCATTGCATCTGTATAGGCTCTCATGGTTAACAACATACGACGGACATCAGGATGTTCTATTATTAGCGACTGTTCACCCGCTTCAGCTCCTATTGCTTTACCTTGACGTCTTTCTAAAGCAAACGAAGAAGCCTGCTGCAGGGCTCTTTCTGCTACAGCCAAACCTTCAACACCGACACCTAAACGTGCGTTATTCATCATCTTGAACATGTAACGCATTCCTTGATGCTCTTCACCTATCAAGTAACCGATAGCACCATCACCAGCATCGCCGTATGAAATTACACATGTCGGACTTGCATGAAGACCCAACTTGTGTTCAAGCGATAAACAACGGTAGTCATTTCGCTCCCCTAGAGAACCGTCATCCTCAACTAAATATTTTGGAACAATAAAGCAGGATATGCCCTTCGTGCCTGGTGGACTGTCTGGAGTGCGAGCCAATACCAACTGGATGATATTTTCGACTAGTTCATGCTCTCCAAATGTAATGAAAATTTTGGTTCCAAAAATTCTGTAAGTTCCATCTTCCTGTGGAATTGCCTTGGTAGTTAATGCGCCTACATCAGAACCCGCTTGAGGCTCTGTCAGATTCATTGTTCCAGACCACTCACCCGAAACTAGCTTTGGTAAAAAGATTTCCTTTTGGGTCTCGTCGGAAAAAGTGTGTAAACAGTCAATTGCACCTGCAGTCAACATGGGACCCATAGACCAAGCTCTACTGGCAGTTGCTAGCAACTCTGTTAAAACAGTGTGAATGGCCAGTGGAAAACCGCCTCCTCCGTAATCTGGGTCTTGTGAAATAGCCCCCCAACCAGCATCAACAAAGTGGTTCCACGCTTCACCAAATTCTTCCGGCATGGTAACTACACCATCTGTTACAGAACACCCTTCTTTGTCACCTATTTGATTGACAGGTGATACAACTTCAGCAGCGAAACGTCCAAGTTCTTCAAGAACTCCATCTATCGTCTCTTTGTCTACATGTTCGTATTCAGGAAAATCACATAAAGCACCTATATCACTGATTTCATTCAGGACTAGGCGAATGTCGTTAATAGGAGGTTTATAATCAGTCATATTTTAAGGCTAGCGAACTTGAGGTAAGACCCGCTGTTCGCGCATTATCCGTTTGCTGCTTTCATTTCTTTGTGAGGAGCATGTATAGGAACAACTTGACGTTCCGGACCTGAATCACCTTCTAACCAGTGTTGTCGACAACGAAGCTCATACGTAACCTTCTGATCTTCGGGATCATCCACTACTACTAGATCGCCGTCATAAACTTGTTTGCCCTCCACAAGTCTCGCATTGTGAGTCGCTCGACGTCCGCACCAGCATCGTGCTTCTACCTGAACTTCGATTCTCTCATCAGAAAGCTCCAAAAGCCTTCTGGTTCCTTCAAACAATTCCCCTTGAAATGAAGTCAGGAGTCCGAAGGCATAAACTTCTGCTTCTAACTCGTCCACGACACGAGCCAATTGTTCAATTTGATCGACTGAATAGAACTGTGCTTCGTCACAAATCATGTAATCAAGAGACCCATTGTTTTCTTTTTCTTTCAAGGCAAACTTATAAAGATTGAAACCTGGAGAAACTTGCACCGCATCGGCAGAAACTCCCAAAGCACTAGAAACCTTCCCACCTGCTCTATCTAACTGACTGCAAAGAATTCCAGTAAGACCCCTCGCAGAAAGATTATGGTGAATCTGCAAGGCTAAAGTACTTTTCCCTGACCCCATGGTTCCAAAGGAAAAACGTAAAGCCGCCATCAGAAACCAACGTAAGAGAGAATTGTTGAAACTGGATTTATATTCATTGAATTACTTATACCTATTTTCTAAACCTGATTAGGATAGTAATGAAATATTCAGACAATAACTAAACCTGCCTTGCAGAATCACAAGAAATTAAGATCTGTGTTAAGGAACTTCAGAAGAAACAGTCTCCAATAGACCTAAAGTCTTGGTTTTCACCAAAAATTGCCGTTTCGAAATCAGAAATTCTGCGTACGAGGATACTGTCAGTGTATGAAGCAGATTTTTCCTTATGAAAGTGAAGTGGACCCAATAGAGGTTTATAACAATGACATCAGGGAAACCTTTGAATCGAGGCCTTGGATTCTGCTTAATATGGTCAATTCAGTTGATGGCTTTATCTCCTTTGAAGGAAAAGCAGCAGGTTTGAGCGGACCTGCAGACAAAAATATCTATCAAATCATCAGAGGGCTAGCCGATATCATTCTCGTGGGTGCCGGAACAATCAGAACTGAAAACTATAAAGCTCCAAGAACACCCGAAGGCACTTTGGCTGAGTTTCGTGAATCTAGGAATCAGGAAAAACGACCAAGAATTGCTGTTATTTCTGGAGAGCTCAATCTAGATCCAGAAATGGGTCTATTCGCAGAAAACCATCCTGAAGACAAACCTCCTCTCATTTACACGAAAAATGCGTCTCTTGAAAAAAATGGTTCTCTTTTTTCCTCTTCTGCTGAGGTAATTGGCTTTCAAGAAGACGAGTTGAATATTTTGAAAATTGTTGAGAATCTCTCAAAGCAGAAAGCGAAAATCGTGGTCTGTGAAGGTGGTCCCAGCCTTAACGCTCATCTGCTAGCAGCGGATGTGATTGACGAATTCTGCTTAAGTATCTCACCTAGAGCAGTAGGAGGAGAAATTTCCGCACCGCGATTGGAACAACCCGTCGACTCTCCTACAGAATTATCCCTGGACCGAATAATTCTTGAAGACGAATTTCTGTTCTGC
>CEUZ01248355.1_pt1 | contig 27887 bp, 29 predicted proteins | sample 361511 | NCBI WGS metagenome assembly CEUZ01 (sample SAMEA2622822, study PRJEB7988) | marine metagenome | biome: marine biome (ENVO:00000447); feature: surface water layer (ENVO:00002042); material: "saline water (ENVO:00002010), including plankton (ENVO:xxxxxxxx)" | depth 5 m | reverse complement strand
TATTAACTCTTATCAAGAAAACTTTTTAATTGTTTTGATCTACTAGGATGTTTTAACTTTCTTAATGCTTTTGCTTCAATTTGTCTTATTCTCTCTCTTGTAACTGTAAATTGTTGTCCAACTTCTTCCAATGTATGGTCTGAATTTACTCCAATTCCAAATCTCATTCTTAATACTCTTTCCTCCCTTGGCGTTAAGCTTGAAAGCACTCTAGTTGTTGTCTCTCTTAAATTTGAATTTTCAGCCGCCTCTCCCGGAACAATAGTATTTTTATCTTCAATAAAATCTCCCAAGAAGCTATCATCATCATCTCCAACTGGTGTTTCAAAACTAACTGGTTCCCTAGCAATTTTCATAACTTTTCTTATTTTTTCTAATGGGATTGAAAGTTTGACTGATAATTCTTCGGGAGTTGGTTCTCTACCTATTTCATGCAACATTATTCTTGAAGTTCTAATTATTTTATTAATAGTTTCTATCATATGCACTGGGATTCTAATAGTTCTTGCTTGATCAGCAATTGATCGGGTGATTGCTTGCCTTATCCACCAAGTCGCATATGTAGAGAATTTATAACCTCTTTTATATTCAAACTTATCTACAGCCTTCATTAGCCCTATATTTCCTTCTTGAATTAAATCTAAAAATTGTAATCCTCTATTTGTATATTTTTTAGCTATAGATATAACCAATCTTAGGTTTGCTTCTATCATCTGCTTTTTTGCTGTTTCAGATATATTTCTTCCGCTACTTATATCATTTGAAAGTTTTTTTAATTCAGTAATTGCTAGTTTAGATTCATTTGAAATTATATTTAATTCTTTATTAACTTCTTTTATTGATTTAGAGTTCTTTTGAAAATATTTTTGCCATATTTTACTAAGTTTTGATTGCTTTGATGACCAATAAGGATTTAATTCATTATTTTCGTAAAACTTTATAAATTCTTTTCTGTCTAATCCAACATCTATTGCAAGTTTTAAAAGTTTCCCTTCTGGTGCTATTAATTTCTTGTTAATTTCATTTATCTTTGAAATAAAAAAATTAATACAATCTTCGCTTAAACATAATTTTTCAAGATAAATTATTAGTTTTTTCTTTATTTGCTGATAGTTTTTTAATTTTGTACTAGATAAAGATTTAGTTTTGTTTAATAAATCTTTCTTTTCACTTATTAAAGGCTTAATTTTACTATATGTTTTACCTAAATTGTCTAATATTTTAAAAATTTTCGGTTCAATTTTTGATTCCATAAAGGAGATAGTAAAATTTTCTTCATCAAAATATTTCGGTTTTTTTTCTTCTTCTTTATTAATTTTTTTCTTTTTTGACTGATTTAACTTTATTTCATCTTCATCTTCATTTTCTTTATTTAAATTCTCATTTTCAACTTTTATGCTTTCGTTCGTCTCTTCATTTAGTGATGCATCTTCAAAACTTACCGGGATTTTTTTGTTAATAAACTTTCTATAAAAATTCTCTAGATCTACAACGTGTCTTAAAAAAACCTCATTATTAATAATTCTTTTCTTTAAAATTGAGAAATATTCATAGACAAATGGAAACTCATATATGGATTGAAGAATTTTATTTTTTCCATTTTCTATTTTAATTGATAAATCTACTTCACCTTGTCTTGTTAACAAATCTACTGATCCCATTTCTTTTAAATACATTCTGACTGGATCACTAGTTCTTGCCTCTCCCTTTAATAATTTTTTTGCTAATCTTTTTTGTTTTTTTAATAAGTTTGAATTTGCATTATTTGGTCCTCTATTCCTTTTTTTTAAAAGTATACCCTGCACTTTCAAATGATTAAGAACTATGCTGAATTCTGGTGAACTAAGCATTTCTGGTGTAAAAAATCTTTTTATTTTTGTATAAGATATTTTCCCAATTTTCTTTGATTCTTCTATTAATGATTTGAATTGGGGAATATATTTTTCTTTTCTTATTAATTCGTGTACTGATAATTTTTTCTTAACAGATTGATTCTTATCAATAATTACTCGCTGTTTTTTTTCTTTAATCATTAATCCCCGTATACACTATATTAAAAAAAAATTTTTAAAACGTTTTTTTTTTATATTTCAACTGTATTTCTTTAAATTTTATATAATCATCTTCATTTAAATTTTTAAGAGCCAACTTAGATTCTTTTTCTGACATATCCAAATTTTTTCTTTTTAAATACATTTCAAAATATTCATTCCAACCTTTTATAATTAAATCTATTTTATTTTTACTTCTTAGAAATGATGCATGAAGTAAAATAGACTTATCTATAATCTCTGAAACAATCCCTTTATGCTCAGAATTTAACAATGTGGCTCTAATGTTAGATTTTTCAATTGTTTTTTTATTAAATAAATTAATTATTAAAGCTTTAATATTGTTATATTTTTCTTCTGAAAAATTTATTGACTCAAATTTTTTATAAAGATCTTCTAATAAGGTAGGATATATTATTATGCTTCCTATAAGTACTCTTTCTGCAATTTTATTCATATTAATAATGTTATTTTTTACTGAATATCCTTTATTTTTATTTATTTCTATCTTTTTCCCTGAAAACTTAAATTCTTGGAAAAACTTTTCTCTAAAAAAATTTTTATAGTTTTTTTTTACAGTAAAATCATTAATTAAACCCAATAATCTATTAATTTCTTCTTCTAGTGCAGCTTTTTTTTCAGGAGTATTAAAATTTTTTCCATAAATTAAATTACTCCAAGCGTATTCAGACAAATTTATCTTATTTTTAAATGCTAAACTAAGATCTTCTAAATTATTCGACAAAATTAAACTATCTGGATCTTCATTTATTGGTAAATTTGAAAAATTTAGCGAATACCCAGGCTTTAAATGAGGAAAAATTAATTCAGGGATCCTTTGAGATGCTTTCCTACCAGCGTCGTCACCATCCATGCATAAAACTGGTTCGTTTGATATACGCCAAGAACAAATTATTTGCTTCACTGTTAATGCAGTGCCAAGAGGTGCTACTGTATTTTTATAACCTGCGTTATACATTGATATAACATCTGTATACCCTTCAACAATATATAGTTCATTTTTATTTAAGGGATTATTTTTACACTGTTGCCATCCGAATAAAAGTTCCCCTTTTTTAAAAAGATCGGTTGTTGGCGAATTTACATACTTACTAATTTGATTATCTGACAAAGCTCTACCGCCAAATCCCACTACATTAGAAAAATAATCAAAAATTGGAAAAATTATACGATTACTAAATCTATCAAATTTTTCGTTATTTTTACTAGAAACAATAATCAAACCAGAATCTAAAATCTCTTTTGATGAAAAGCCTTTGGATATCAGATAATTATAAAGATTATTATTTTTTTTTGGGGCATGACCCAAAAAGAAGCTATCTATTATAGAATTGTTGAAATTTCTTTTAATAAAAATTTCTTTAAGATAATCGTTTGTTTTCAATTCTCTTTTTAAATTATCATTAAACCATCTACATGATATTTTTAATATCTCTCTTAAATTTTTTATTCTTTTTTGAGCTTCTATGTCTTCCTTTTTATATAAAGTCTCCTCTACTTTTATACCAGCATAACTAGCTAGTTTTTTTACAGCCTCCTTAAACGTCATGTTTTCAGTTTTCATAACAAAATCAAAAACACTTCCATGTTCTCCGCTGCTGAAACAATGATAAAATCCTTTTTCGTCTGAAACAGTAAAAGAAGGTGTTTTTTCGTTAGAAAAAGGTGACAGGCCTATGAATTCATTTCCTCTAGGAGCTAGTTTTACTTTTTTCGAAACAATATCAGAAACCTTAATTCTAGTTTTGATTTCATCAATTAATTGGTTGCCAAATTTCATAGAGCACTACCTCTTTAACCGTTTAGAATAATTTTAACATAAGAACTGGCTTTAGCTATGTCTATTTGAGAAGATGACTCATGTTTTTTTAATTCAGCCATAACTTTTCCCATATCAGACATACTATTAGCATTTAAGTTCTTCACTATTTTCTCACAAATTCCTTTAACTATTTTATCATCTAGTTGTTTTGGTAAAAAACCTTTAATAATATCAATTTCTTTTTTTTCATTCTCCGCAAGTTCTAATCTGTTTCCTTGTTTATACAACGCAATACTTTCATTTCTTTGTTTAATCATACTTTTTAAAATATTAAATATAATTTCATTAGAAATTTTCTTATCTTTATGATCAGTTTTTATTGCAATTTCTTTATCCTTTATAGCTGCAATAATTAATCTTATAGTATTAATTGATTCTTTGTCTTTATTTTTAACCGCTGCTATTAAACTCTCTGTCAGTTGTTTTTTTAACATTTTACAAGAAAGATTTATTAAAAACTTTTTTTTAATTTATATCAACTTGATTCATAAAAATAATTTGCTGAAAATATTGATTCTTTTTTTTTTAGATTCTAAAAAATTAAAACAATTTTCTTAAAAAAAAGATTTGTATATTGTATGTAAATAAATAGATTAGTTACAGCTATATAAAGGAGGTTAAAACGCCGCCTAAGGAAAATTTTTTACTTACTCGTAAACCTAATGCAATACTAGCTTTAGAAAACAATACTATTTTTTTTGGAAACGGAATTGGTTGTGAAAATCAGATCGTCGGAGAGCTTTGCTTTAACACTTCTATTCTAGGTTATCAAGAGATATTAACCGATCCCTCTTATTCAAATCAAATAATAACCTTCACATTTCCTCATATTGGAAATGTTGGTGTTAATAATTTTGATATAGAATCTAAAAAACCTGCAGCAAAGGGGTTGGTTGTTAGAGAAAATATAACCTCTCAATCAAACTTTAGAGCTACTGATAATTTAGAAAATTGGCTAAAAAAAAATAACTTAGTTGGTATAACAGGTGTAGACACAAGACAAATAACTAAAATTTTACGAGAAAAAGGCGCAGTTAATGCTGTTATTGAATATAAAAAAAACGGTAAATTTAATTTTAAAGAAATAAAAAAGAAACTTAAAATCTGGAAAGGTATTAAAGGTTGTGATCTAACAAAAGGAGTAACTAGAAATAAAAAAACAACTTGGAATAAAACAGTATGGTCAATTAATGAAGGCTACGGCTATAATAATAAAAAAAAATACCACATAGTGGCAATAGATTATGGTGCAAAAGATAACATACTTAGAAATCTTGCGTCATTAGGTTGCAAAGTTACAGTCGTACCTGCAACGGCTAATTCAAAAGATATTTTTAAATTAAATCCTGATGGAATTTTTTTAAGTAACGGTCCTGGCGATCCACAAGCCACAGGTAAATTTACAATTCCTACAATAAAAAAAATTTTAAAAAAAAATATTCCAACATTCGGCATTTGTTTGGGGCACCAAATCTTAGCTATCGCTTTAGGTGGTAAAACAAAAAAAATGCACCATGGTCACAGAGGTGCCAATCATCCAGTTTTAGAAATAAAAACTGGTAAAGTTATAATTACTGTACAAAATCATGGTTTCGAAGTTTTAAAAAAATCGTTACCAAAAAATACAAAAATTTCTTATAAATCACTTTTTGATGGGTCAATTGAAGGACTGGAACTTGCTGATAAGCCTGTTTTTTCTGTGCAATATCATCCTGAAGCATCTCCTGGGCCACATGATCACCTTGAATTATTTAAAAAATTTTATGAATTGGTAAAAAAGAATGCCTAAAAGAAAAGATTTAAAATCAATTTTTATAATAGGTGCTGGACCTATTATTATTGGACAGGCCTGTGAATTTGATTATTCAGGAACTCAGGCATGTAAAGCTTTGAAAGAAGAAGGTTATAGGGTAATTTTACTTAACTCTAATCCAGCAACAATTATGACAGATCCTGATATAGCAGATTCTACATATATAGAGCCAATTACTTCTGAAATAATAGAAAAGATTATAAAAAAAGAAAAACCAGATGCAATTTTACCAACTATGGGTGGGCAAACTGCATTAAACGCGGCTTTAGAAATTGAAAAAAATGGTATTTTAAAAAAATATGATATTGAATTAATAGGCGCCTCTTTAAATGCAATTAAAAAAGCAGAAAATAGAGAATTGTTTAAAAAAACAATGTTAAAACTGGGCTTAAGAACTCCCAAAAGTTTTGTTGTTAAAAATTTAAGATCTGCAAAAAAAGTTTTAAAGAAACTTTCGCTACCTTTGATAATTAGACCATCATTTACATTAGGAGGTCTTGGAGGAGGAACTGCAAAAAATTTAATAGAATTTGAAAGAATTATTGCCGAAGGTTTAAGTTATTCGCCAATTAATGAAGTTTTAATTGAAGAGTCTGTATTGGGATGGAAAGAATATGAATTAGAAGTTGTAAGAGATAAAAATGATAATTGTATAATCATATGTTCAATTGAAAATATAGATCCCATGGGCGTTCATACTGGGGACAGTATAACTGTTGCGCCTGCTCTAACTCTAACAGATAAAGAGTATCAAATTATGAGAAATGCTAGCTTTGCAATTTTAAGAGAAATAGGAGTTGATACAGGTGGATCAAATGTCCAGTTTGCTATAAATCCAAAAAATGGCGAGATGGTTGTAATTGAAATGAATCCGAGAGTTTCTAGATCATCCGCTTTAGCTTCGAAAGCCACTGGTTTTCCAATTGCAAAAGTTGCAGCCAAGCTTGCAGTTGGTTTAACTTTAGATGAAATAAATAACGATATTACTAAAACAACTCCTTGCTCATTTGAGCCAACTATTGATTATGTTGTTACAAAAATACCAAGATTTGCTTTTGAAAAATTTCCAGGAACAAAAAATATTTTAGGAACTTCAATGAAATCTGTTGGAGAAGTGATGTCAATTGGAAGAAATTTTTGTGAGTCATTGCAAAAAGCAGTCAGATCTTTAGATAAAGGTTATGATGGACTTAGTAATAAAAAAGAATCCAAAGAAAAAATTAGTATCCCATCGCCTTTAAGATTATTTAATATCGCTGATGCTATTAGGCAAAAAGAAAAAATTAGTTCTATTTATAGAAAAACAAGAATTGATAAATGGTTTTTAAGAGAAATAAAAAAAATTATTGATTATGAAAACTTAATAAAAAAAAAAAAAAATTTAATAAAAAAAAAAGAATTTTTATTTGGTATAAAAAGCATGGGTTTTTCAGACCAAAGACTTGGGTTTTTAACTAATAAAAATGAAAAAGAAATAAGAAATTTGAGAAAAAAATTAGGTGTAAAGCCAGTTTATAAAAGAGTGGATACTTGTGCTGCTGAGTTCCCATCTTTAACTCCATATATGTATTCAACTTATGAAAAAATTTCAAAAGGTATAGATAATTGTGAGTCTAATCCAACAAAAAAAAATAAAGTAATTATTATTGGTGGGGGTCCAAACAGAATTGGGCAAGGTATCGAATTTGATTATTGTTGCGTTCACGCTTCCTATGCTTTAAGAAAAAAAAATATAGAAACAATAATGATTAATTGTAATCCCGAAACAGTTTCAACAGATTATGACACATCTGATAGATTGTATTTTGAGCCTTTAACGCCTGAAGATGTAATTGAAATTATTAAAGTTGAAAAAAGAAAAGGAAAACTTTTAGGATTAATATTACAATTTGGAGGGCAAACTCCTTTAAATCTTGCAAAATATCTAGTTGAAGAAAATATTAAAATACTAGGAACTTCTTTAAATTCAATTGATATAGCTGAAGATAGAAAAAAATTTAAAAAAATTATAAAAGATATAAAAATAAAACAACCTGCAAATGCGACTGCAAATAATGTTATCCAAGCAAAAAAATGTCTAAAAAAAATAGGTTTACCATTAATTATAAGGCCTTCGTATGTTTTAGGTGGAAAAGCAATGGAAATAATTAATGAAAGAAGTGAGTTTTTTAAATATATAGATAGAGCGTTAAAAATAACAAAAAAATCTCCTTTACTAATTGATTCATATCTTAAATCCGCTGTTGAAGTTGACGTAGATGCTATTTCGGATGGTAAAAAAGTTTATATTGCTGGTATTATGGAACATATAGAAGAAGCTGGAATACACTCTGGGGATTCTGCTTGTGTAATTCCACCATACACTTTAAGCCAAAATGTAATTAAAGAAATAGAAAATCAAACTGCTAGATTAGCTATTGCTTTAAAAGTAAAAGGATTAATAAATATTCAATTTGCGGTTCAGAATAATGACATTTATATAATTGAAGCAAATCCTCGTGCTAGTAGAACCATACCTTTTGTTGCGAAAGCTACTGGGATACCTATTGCAAAGATTGCATCTTTAATAATGATAGGAAAAAAATTGGATTCATTTAAATTAAAAAAAAATGAGTTTAAACATGTTGCAGTAAAAGAATCTGTTTTTCCTTTTCCTAAATTCGATGGGTCTGATATTATTTTGGGGCCAGAAATGAAATCAACAGGCGAGGCAATGGGTATGGATTTTAATTTTGGAAAAGCATTTGCAAAGTCACAATTATCTGCTGGTGTTAATCTTCCTTTAAGTGGCAATGTGTTTATTTCTGTAAAAAATAGTGATAAAAATTCTATTTATGAAAATGTTAAAAATTTAAATCAAATAGGCTTTAAAATTTTTGCAACAAAAGGAACGGCAAATTTTTTAAAAGAAAAAAAAATAAACTGTTTTTTTATAAAAAAAGTTAAAGAAGGAACCCCAAACATTGTTAATTATATTAATGAAAAAAAGATAGACCTAATTTTCAACACAACTGAAGGTGCTCAGGCAATTAAAGATAGTTTCACATTAAGAAGAGCTGCTATAAATAATAAGATTCCATATTACACCACAATGTCAGGTGCAAAAGCATCTGTAGAAGCTATAAAAGAATTATCTAAAAATAAATTACAGATATCATCTTTACAAAAATACTTTTTTAATACAAAAATTAATAAGGTTTTAAAAAATGCCTAAAATAAATTGTTGGATAATATCAGATAATTTAATAGGACATGAAAAACAATCGATCTCGCTAGCAGAAAAATTAAATACAAACTATAGACTCATAAAAATAAAAAAAACAAACTTTATTAAAAGAAATTTTTTAAGATTTTTAGATTTTAAAAAAACTGAATTTAACCCTCCATACCCAAAAATAATAATATCATGCGGTAAAAGCACCGCTTACTATGCAAAATTAATTAAAGAAAAAACAAAAAATAAAATTTTTTCTATTTTTATCCAAAAGCCTCCTATAAGTCTTAATAATTTTGATATTGTAGTTTCACCAAAACATGATAGGTGCAAGGGTGCAAATGTAATACAAACGCATGGTGCCTTAACTAAAATAAACAAAGAATTTATAAAAAAAATAAATAAAAAGAAAACTCCTAATATTTTGAAAGAAAAATATGTTGTTGCTCTTATTGGAGGCAACAGCAGGCATCATAAAATAACAAAAAAGATATTAGATAAAATAATTAACTCTCTAAGTATAATAGAAGAAAAAATTAAAATAATTGTACTTGTTTCTAGAAGAACTAAAAAAAAAGATTATTTATACCTAAAAAATAAATTAAAAACTAAAAACTTTATTTTTATTCTACCAAACTCAAAAAAATTAACTTACTTAGATGCAATTAGTTTTGCAAAAGCAATTATTGTAACAAGCGATTCTGTTTCTATGGTGACTGAAGCATGCAGTAGTGGTAAACCAACGTATATAATTGATATACCTACAAAATCAAAAAGATTTAGTTTATTTATAAAAAATCTGATTGATTTAAAATTAGCTTATTACTTTAAAGATTCGATATCTTTAAAAAGAAAAAATAAAGCATTAAATGATATAGATGTAGTAGTAAAAAGAATAAAAAGAAGAATGAAAGGCAGATATGAAAACTTATAAAAGTAACACAATTATAATTGGATCAGGTGCAGCGGGTTATACAGCTGCTATTTATGCAGCTAGAGCAAACATGAAACCTATTTTAGTAAATGGACAACAACCAGGTGGACAAATGACTATTACTACAGATGTGGAAAATTATCCTGGTTTTAAAGATGTTATACAGGGGCCATGGCTTATGGATCAAATGAAAGCTCAGGCAGAAAATGTCGGTACTAAAATTATTAATGATACGATTTCAGAATGCAACTTTAAATCAAAACCTTTTAAATTAGTTGGCGACAGCAGAAATGTTTATAATGGAAAAACAATAATAATTGCTACAGGTGCAACTGCAAGATGGTTAGGCATTAAAAGTGAAGAAAAATATAAAGGTTATGGAGTATCGGCATGCGCTACATGTGATGGGTTCTTTTTTAAAAATAAAATAGTTGCAGTTATTGGAGGTGGAAATACAGCTGTTGAAGAAGCTTTATACTTAACTTTGCATGCAAAAAAAGTTTTTTTAATTCATAGAAGAGATAAATTAAGAGCAGAAAAAATTCTTCAGGAAAGATTATTTAAAAATAAAAAAATTGAAGTTATATGGAATAGTGTAGTTGAAGAAATTAATGGGGATGAAAATCCAAAAAAAGTTACTGGTATTAAAATTCTTAATAAGAAAGTAAATAAATCAAAATTAATCAATTTAAATGGTATTTTTATTGCAATTGGGCATGATCCTGCAACTAACATTTTTAAAAATAAAATAAAATTAGATAAAGAAGGATATATTTTAACAAAGCCAGGTAGTACTCAAACAAATATACCTGGTATTTTTGCTGCTGGTGATGTGGCAGATAAAATATACAGACAGGCGGTTACAGCTGCTGGAATGGGTTGTATGGCAGCTTTAGATGCAGAAAAATATACTGCGGAATGATTATTTTAATTTTTTACAAGCATCAATAATTTTTTTACAACCTTCGTTGATATTTTCATTTGATGTAGCAAAAGAAATTCTAAAAAAATTTGAGCATCCAAAAGCTTCGCCTGGTACTACTGCAACTCCTTCATCTAAAAAATAATCTGATAAATCAATATCATTTTTTATTTCAATACCATCTTCCTTTTTTTTACCAATAATATCATTGCAACAAACATATACATAGAAAGAACCTTGTGGTAAAAAAACTTGAAGTTCAGTAAAATTTTTAAGATTAGAAAAAATAAGATCACGTCTATCTTGAAATATTTTTTTATTTTTTTTAATAAATTCATCACTGTTATTTAAAGCTTCAATAGCAGCGGCTTGAGATATAGAAGACGTGTGTGTTGTGCTTTGTGATTGAATTTTACTAATTTCTTTAATTAGCTCTTTTGGACCGGCTCCATAACCGACTCTCCATCCTGTCATTGCATAGGCCTTTGAGACTCCATTAACAACAAAAGTTCTTGGTTTCAATTTATCATCAACTTGTAAAATATTTTTAAATTTTAAATTATCAAAAATTATATGTTCATACAAATCATCACACATAACCCATACATGTGGATGTTTTAACAAAATTTTTGCAAGGTTTTGTAACTCTAATTCGCTATAAAAAGCACCGGTTGGATTTGAGGGAGAATTTAATATGACCCATTTAGTACGATTTGTAATTTTATTTTCTAAATCTTGCGGATTAATTTTAAAATTATTTTCTTGTGAGCAATCTAATACCACTGGAAGGCCTTCTGTTAAAATAGCCATATCGGGATATGACACCCAAAAAGGAGATGGTATAATAATTTCATCATCTTTTTCAATAGTTGCTAGTAAAGCATTGAATATTACCTGTTTACCACCGCAACCAACAGTTATCTCTTCGGAATCAAAATTTAAATTGTTCTCCCTTTTGAATTTTTTAATTATTGCATCAATTAGTTCCTTTGTACCATTAACAGGGGTGTATTTTGTTTTCCCTTCCTCTATTGCTTTAATAGCTGCATTTTTTACATTTTCAGGAGTATCAAAATCTGGCTCTCCTGCTGAAAAATCTATTATTTTTTTTCCTTCTTGTTTTAATTTCTTAGCTTTTGCAGTTATAGATATAGTAGGCGAGGGTTGTATTCTTGATACTTTTTTAGAAAAAAAACTCATAACAATATCCTATGTAATCTATAATAAATTTTGAAAAAAAAAGATAGTATTAATTTTAATAAAATTATTTAATTAATTATTAAGTTTTTTGTAAAAAGGTTTATGAATAATCTGGAAAAAAAAGAAAATAATAAATTTGTTATAAAAAGTAAATTTAAACCTTCTGGTGATCAACCTGAAGCAATAAAAAAGATTGTAAAAAATCTAATTAATAATGAGCAAAACCAAACGCTTTTGGGTGTAACTGGTTCAGGTAAAACTTTTACAATGGCTCATGTTATAAAAAATATTCAAAAACCAACTTTAATTTTAGCACCTAATAAAACTTTAGCTGCTCAATTATATTCTGAAATGAAATCAATTTTTCCTGAGAATTCAGTAGAATATTTTGTTTCTTATTATGATTACTATCAACCTGAGGCTTATGTTCCAAGAACCGACACCTATATTGAAAAAGAATCATCTATAAATGAACAAATAGATAGAATGCGGCACTCTGCAACGAGAGCTTTATTTGAAAGAAAAGATGTAATAATTGTTGCAAGTGTTTCTTGTATTTATGGCATTGGTTCTCCAGAAACATATTCAACAATGACTTTTTCTTTGAATAAAGGTGATATTATTAATAGAAGCCACTTAATTACAAAACTTGTAGAACTTCAATACATTAGGAATGATGTTAACTTTTATAGAGGAACTTTTAGAGTTAGAGGAGATGTTGTTGATATTTTTCCTTCCCATTATGATGATTGTTCATGGAGAATATCTTTATTTGGCGATGAGATTGAATCTATTTCATCTATAGATCCTTTAACCGGAAAAAGTAATAATGAATTAAACTTTGTAAAAATATTTCCAAATAGTCACTATGTAACTCCAAAACCAACTTTAAATGCTGCAATTAGAAATATTAAAATTGAATTGAATGAAAGATTAAAATTTTTTAAGGATAAAAAAAAATTTTTAGAAGCAGAAAGAATAGAACAAAGAACTAATTTTGATATTGAAACAATAGAGGCAACTGGTAGTTGTTCAGGAATTGAAAATTACTCTAGATATCTTACAGGAAGAAAAACTGGAGAACCTCCACCAACATTATTTGAATATCTTCCAAATGATGCTTTAATTTTTGTTGACGAAAGTCATGTGTCAATTCCTCAATTACATGGAATGTATAAAGGAGATCGATCAAGAAAATCAAATTTGTCAGAGTATGGTTTTAGATTGCCATCTTGTTTAGATAATAGGCCTTTAAAATTTGATGAATGGGAAAAAATGAGGCCTAAAACAATATTTGTTTCTGCTACACCGGGAGAATGGGAAATAAAAAAAACAAAAGGAAGATTATTAACTGAACAACTAGTTAGACCAACAGGTTTAATTGATCCGATTTGTCAAATAAAGCCAGCTTCATCACAAGTTGATGATTTAATGAATGAATGTAAGAGTTGTATTGAAAAATCGCAAAGAGTTCTTGTTACAACTTTAACAAAAAAAATGGCTGAAGATTTAACTGAATATTTTGAAGAAGCAAATTTAAAAGTAAGATATTTACATTCTGATATTGAAACTTTAGAGAGAATTGAAATTATAAGAAATTTGAGAATGGGAAAGTTTGATATTTTAGTTGGAATTAATTTATTAAGAGAAGGTTTGGATATCCCAGAATGTGGTCTAGTTGCGATATTAGACGCAGACAAGGAGGGTTTTTTAAGGTCAAAAACATCTTTAATACAAACTATAGGTAGAGCAGCTAGAAATATTGATGGTAAAGTCGTTCTTTATGCTGATAAAAAAACTAAAAGTATAATCGAGGCTATAAGTGAAACTAATAGAAGAAGAGAGAAGCAAATTGCTTATAACAAAAAAAATGGAATAACCCCCAAAAGTATAAAAAAAGATATAAGTAATATTTTAGAATCCGTTTATGAAAAAGATTCATATACTGTTAAAGTAGATAATCTAGGATTTGAAACTAAGAAGAAAAATATAAAATCTTATATTTCTGGTTTAGAAAAAGAGATGTTAGAACATGCTTCAAACTTAGAATTTGAAGAAGCGGCAAAAATCAGAGATAAAATAAAGAAAATGAAACTAAGAGATTTAGAATTAATTACGAATAAGAAAATTGCAAAATGATGTTTAATACAATTTTATTTACCATCTCAGGATTATTTATTCTTTTAATAAGTGCAAATTATTTAATTGAAAATATTGTGTCTTTAGCTAAAAAAATAAATGTTTCTAATTTTATAATAGCTAGTTGCACAATTGCTTTTGGCACCACTATGCCTGAACTTACTACTAGTTTAAAATCCGTATTAGCAGATCCTCCACATTCAGGGATTGCTGTGGGGAATCTTATAGGAAGTAATATTGCAAATATACTTTTAATTATGGGCATATCGGCAATAATTTTTCCTGTAAAGATTATCTCGGATAAATTAGTAAATCTTGAAATACAAGCAAGCGTTGTTATCTTGCTTTTTCCAGCAACAATTTTTTTTTTCAAATTAGATAATAATATTTCTGTTTTTATAGCTTTTCTTATGTTGCTCTTTTTCATTTGGTTCTTTCGTGAAAGAATGAGATTAGAAAAAAATAATATTAATGAAAAAATTAATGTAAAACAAAAAACTTTTTTTCTTTTATCTAAAACTATTTTTTGTGTAATTGGATTAATATTAGGAGCAAATTTTCTAATCGATGGTTCTGTTCAAATAGCAGAATACTATAAAGTTTCTGAAAGGGTAATTGGATTATCTTTAATTGCAATCGGAACTTCTTTGCCAGAATTAACAACAGCAATAATTGCTTCTATAAAGAAAAACCATGGAATTGCGTTAGGCACAGTTTTAGGTGCTAATATGTATAATATTCTTGTACTACTTAGCTTGGTTGAAATTATTCAACCTTTATCAATTTTAAATAATATTCAAGGTATTGATATTTTAGTTTTAGGTGTTTCTTCATTCTTCTTAGTCTTATTTATAAAAAATAAAAATATTACTAAGCTAAATGGGCTTATACTTTTATTTATTTATATATTATACGTTTATTCAATTTATTAATTTTGGAAAATACAGTATTAGTTACAGGTGGATCACAAAGAATAGGCGCGGTAATTTCTGATCGCCTTGCTAGAGAAGGATGGAATGTAATAATTCATTATAACAAATCTAAAAAAAAAGCTTTTAATTTAAAAAAAAATTTAAGTACTTATAAAATAAATTGCTGTTGCATAAAAGCAGATTTGTCAAAAGAGTTAGAATTAAAAAAATTATTTAAAAATGCAAAAAAAGAAATGGGGGTAATTACCTGTTTAATAAATAATGCTTCAACGTTTGAGTTAGATAATTTAGAAAATATAAAAAAAAAAAAATGGGACTACCATTTAAATACAAATCTTTGGGCACCAATTTTTTTAATACAGCAATTTATTAAAAATTTACCTAAAAATATTAATGGTAATATAATTAATGTGGTGGACCAAAGAGTAATTAATTTAACTCCTTTCTTTACTACATATACAATTACTAAATCCGCTTTATGGACATTAACTCAAACAACGGCATTGGCTTTAGCTCCTAAAATTCGAGTAAACGCAATTGGCCCTGGACCAACATTGCCGAGCAAAAGGCAAACTAATAACAAATTTAAAAGACAGTATATGAAAGTTCCTTTAAAAAAGTCAGTAAATCCAAATGAGATCGCAGAAGCTGTATTATTTATATTAAAATCTAAATCTTTAACTGGACAGTTGATCAATATAGATTCAGGCCAACATTTAGGTTGGGCAAACGCTAATAATAAAAAGATTATAGATGAATAGAATTTATTAAATATATAATTTATCTGCAGTTTTTAAAAATTTAGTAGAAAATAAATCATAGTTTTGCACAACGAGTTTTACTAATTATTAATTTATGAATAAAATAAATAAAGGAAAAAATATAAAATAATTTGACTTTTAATTTATGTATAATAATCAATTACTTAATTCATGTTGCCTAATTTTTAATCATTGTATCAAAACACAAGGAAATGAGCCAAAATTCATATTCTTTGATGATTTAACCACAACTTTATCCACATGTATGGTGGATATTATTAAAAAAATATTACAAAAGTAAGTTAAATGAATGCTTTAGATATTATAAAAAACAAATTAATGAACATACCTGATGGTCCTGGAATCTATCAATATTTGAATGCAAAAAATGAAATTATTTACATTGGTAAGGCAAAAAATCTAAAAAAAAGAGTTTCAAGTTATAGAAACACTTCATCTTTGTCTAATAGAATTCAAAGAATGGTTTATCAGGTAAATAACATAGAAACTATAACAACTAAAACTGAGGCAGAGGCATTTTTACTTGAAAGTAATTTAATAAAAAAAATAAAACCAAAATTTAATATTGTTTTAAGAGATGATAAGTCGTTACCATATATTTTAATAACGACAAAAAATAAATGGCCACAAATTTTAAAGCATAGGGGTAAACAAAAAAAAAACGGTATTTATTTTGGGCCCTACCCTTCCGCAGGAGTTGTTGGAAAAACTATAAATTCTTTACAAAAAGCTTTTTTAATTAGATCTTGCTCTGACTCATATTTTAAATCTAGATCTAGAGCATGTTTATTATATCAAATAAAAAAATGTTCGGCGCCATGTGTAAAAAAAATAAAAGAAAATGATTATTTAAACCTTACAAATCAATCAGTTTTATTTTTAAAAGGAAAAAATAAAAAAATTCAATCAAATTTAAAGTATGAGATGGAAAATTATAGTTTAAAACAGTCATATGAAAAAGCTGCTAGTCTAAGAGATAGAGTTAAGGCATTAAATCAAATACAAGAAAGACAAACAATAAATATACGTTCACTTGGAGATGCAGATGTTATATCTATTAAAAAAAAAAATCACAAAGCTTGTATTCAGGTATTTTATTTTAGGGGTGGCCAAAACTTAGGTGGAAGATATTATTTTCCACGTCATGAAGATAATGAAATAGAAGAAAATATTTTACAATCATTTATAGGGCAATACTATTCAGACAAAATAGTAACGAAATTAATTCTTATTAACAAAAAAATTCCGGAAAAAAATCTTTTAATAAATGCATTAAAAAAAAAATCTGGTTACAAAATAAATATTGAAATACCAATAAAGGGTCAAAAAAAAATAATTATAAAAAATGCAGAAAAAAATGCAGAAAAAGAATTAGATAGAAAAATTAACGAACAACAAAATAATGAAAATTTTATAAATAAAATAAAAAAACATTTTGGATTAACAAAAACTCCTAAAACAATAGAAATATACGATATTAGCCATATTTCGGGTGAATTTGCTGTGGGCGCTATGGTTTCTTTTAATAAAGATGGTTTTATTAAAAATAACTATAGAAAATTTAATATAAAAGGTAAATTTAAAAGAAAAGAAGTGTTGTCTAAAAGCGATGACTATTCGTCTATTTACGAAGTTTTAAATAGAAGATTAAAAAAAGATTCAAAAAAAATTAAAATCCCTGATTTAATTATTATTGATGGAGGGAAAGGTCATTTTAATACAGCGCTTAATGTTTTAAAAAATTTTAATTTAGAAAAAAAAATAGGGCTTATGTCAATTGCAAAAGGGGAAAATAGGAATGAAGGAAATGAAACTTTTTATATTAAAAATAAAAAGATAAAGTTTAAATCAAATGACAAAACTCTTTTCTTTTTACAAAGATTAAGAGATGAAGCTCATAGATTTGCTATTACATCTCACAAAAATATAAGATCAAAAATAAATAAATCTATATTAGACGAAATTGATGGAATTGGTCCTAATAAAAAAAGAGATCTGTTAAAGCATTTTGGTTCTTCTGAGCAAATTAAAAACGCGAAATTAAATGAAATTATAAAAGTAAAAGGAATAAAAAAAAATATTGCAAAAAAAATATATAATTTTTTTCATGAAAATTAAATTTAAATATCTTCCAAATATACTGACAGTATCAAGATTGATATCGTGTCCAATATTAATTTATTTATTTTATTCTTACCCTGATTTATTAAAAAATAATATTTTAACTTTAATTATTTTAATTATTTTTCTTACTGCTTGTATAACAGACTTTTTGGATGGCTATTTAGCTAGAAATTACAACTTAGAGTCAAGATTGGGAAAGGTTCTAGACCCAATTGCTGATAAAGCTTTAATTATAACAATATCAATATTGTTAATAATATACGCTAAAGATTTACCTCAGCTACCTTTTTTTATCATTATGTTACGCGAAATAATAGTTTTATCTTTACGATACGATTTAAATAATGTGGAACAATCAATAAATGTAAATATGTTATCAAAATGTAAAACTGTTATACAAATGATAGCTATTGCTTCAATCTTTATTTACTATATTTATGGTATTGGAAAATATAGTTATTTTATTGAACATGTTTCTTTTGGATTTTTATGGTTTGCAAGCATAATAACTATAATTAGTGGAATTCATCATTTTAAAACTTATTTAAAATTAAGAAAAAAATGACACAACTATCAAACGATTGTTTTAAACATAATAATAAAAGAATTTCTCTAGAAAAAGCAATTTCTATTTTGAATAAAAAAATAAAATGTATAAAAAAGGCTAAAAAAATAGAATTAGATAAAGCGCTAGGTAGAATTTTATCAAAAGATATTATATCAAAAATAAATGTTCCTCCATTTAATAATACTGCTGTAGATGGGTATGCATTTAAATATCTAGATACAAATAAAAAAAAAGAAACTTCATTAAAATTATCTGGCAGAATTATAGCTGGGATGGATTTAAATAAAAAAATTAAAAGAGGAGAAATTATTAGAGTTTTTACTGGAGCAAAAATACCTCGAGATCTAGATACTGTAATTATGCAAGAAGATTGTAATGTTAATAAAGATCAAATAATTATAAAACCAGGAATTTTCAAAGGTGCAAATATAAGAAAAAGGGGCGAGGATATTAAAAAAGGAAAAAAAATTAAATCTAAAGGCTCAAAGCTTAAAGCTCAAGATATAGCGTTAATAGCATCCATTGGTTTGAAAAAAATAGAAGTATTTGAAAAGTTAAAAGTTGGAATATTTACTACTGGTAATGAATTATTTGAACCAGGATCAAAAATATCAAAAAGTGGAATTTATGATTCAAACAGATATTGTTTAAAATTTTTATTAGAAACAATTAACTGTTCAGTAAAAGACTACGGTATAAAAAAAGATAATAAAATTTTAATAAAAAAAACCATAAAGAAAATTTCTAAAGAATGTGATTTAATTATAACAACTGGCGGTATGTCAGTTGGTGAAGAGGATTATGTTAGAAAAGTGGTAGAAGAGAATGGTTCATTAAATTTTTGGAATATAGCAATTAAACCTGGAAGACCTGTTGCTTTAGGTAATATCTTCAAAAAACCATTTATTGGATTACCAGGAAATCCTGTTTCTGTAATGATTACTTTTTTTAAAATAGCTTTGCCTACAATTAATAAATTGTCAGGTTTTGTATCAGCAAAAGAAAAAAATTTTATTGTTACAACTGATTTTAATTTTAAAAAGAAAAGCGGAAGAAAAGAATTCTTAAGAGTAAAAATAGAAAAAAATATAAATGGCCAAATAAAAATAAAAAATTATCCTAATAGTGGCTCAGGAGTATTTACCTCAATGGTAGAAACAGATGGTTTAATAGAGTTGCCAGAGAAATTAACCTATTTAAAAAAAGGAACAAAAGTTAAGTTTGTTCCTTATAGTGAAATATTAATATGAAAATAATATATTTTTCATGGTTAAAAGAAACAATTGGTGTGTCGGAAGAAAACATTAGTCCACCAGTAGAAATAAAAAATGTCAAAAACTTAATTAAATGGCTAACTTTGAAAAGCTCAAAACATAAAAAAGTTTTTTTGAAATCAAGAAATATTCGTTGTGCAATAAATCATAGAATAGTTAGTAAAAATAGTAGTATTAAAAATAAAGATGAAATAGCTTTTTTTCCACCTTTTACAGGAGGTTAGATGATAAAAGTTCAAAAAAAAAAAATTAATATTATTGAACAAAATAAAAAATTATTATCAAAAGAAATTGGAGCTTCTGTTAATTTTGTTGGCATAGCAAGACCTACAAATAAATCAGGTACAATTAAATATATAGAAATAGAACATTATCCAAAAATGACTGAAAAAAAATTGAAAGAAATTGAGACTTTAGCAAAAAAAAAATGGAAACTTTATAAATGTATTATAATTCATAGGTACGGTAGAATTTATCCTGGAGAAAATATAGTTTATGTAGGAACAGCATCACAGCATAGGAAAGATGCTTTTAGATCCTGTGAATTCATTATAGATTATATAAAAATTAATGCACCTTTTTGGAAAATGGAAAAACAAAATAAAAAGAAAATATATATTAATTCAAAAAAAAGTGACGAAAAAAAATTAAAATTTAGATATAAGTCTGTCTAATAAAGCCTCACTAATATTTTCTTTTCTTTTATTTTTTTCACACATAGCCCCTCTAAAACCAAGATAGTCTGGGCCTAATTCAATTAAAGGATTTATATCTTTGATATTTAATGAACCTGCAAGGCCAATTGATAAATTTTGCTTTTTTGATGCATTAATAAAATTTTTTATTCTATTTTTACTTAAATAATTTCTTAAATTTCCATTCTTCTTATTTTCTGTATCTATTAAAATACCGTCAAACTTTATTTTCTTTATCTCTTTAATTACTTTTAGATTAGGTTTGTTATCAGCAAATAACACTGCTATAATTTTTTTTTTCGCTAATTTCTTTAGATTGACCAATGACTTAATCTTATTTTCATTAAAAAAAAACCCTATTTTAATAAAATCAACTTTAGTTTTTGATAACATAATGGTTTTTTTTTTAATTTCTTCTAAATCCTTAATATCCCCTATTGTTGCACTTGTTAATTGAGTTGATGGAATATATTTTAAAAAAAAATTTATTTTTTTTGTAGGTAAATCACCAAGAGATCCACTGGCTGGGTCTTTAAAATCAATAATATCAACTTTTTTTTTTAGAACTAAATTAATTTCACTTAATGATTTAATACTAGTTAAAATTTTTGTTTTATAAAGACTAGGCATTTTTGTTATTAATTTTTTTAATTATTTTGTTCCATGCTATTTTTTCTTTTTTACCTGCGGTTTTATCTACAGCAATTTTTAAATAATTAATTTCCTTTTTTATCTTTTTCATTGAAATAATATTTATTCTACTAATCAAAATTGCTGCTTCAATAATAGAAAGTTGAGCTCTATTAAAACCATTGAAAGAACTAATTGTAGTTTTGTTTAAAATTTTACATTCAAATTTAGGTCTTATTTTGCTTTTTATATACTTGTTAACTTTTACCTCTATGTATGAAAGCGTATTTTTTAAATAAAAACTTTTAATTTTTTTTGTTGGTTTAATTTCAAAATTATTTTTACCTAATAAAGAATCTACGAAAACATTTACATCATCCGTAAAATTTATTACTGCATATGGGTTTTCTATGAGATTTAAAAAAGTTTTAGATGGAACAAATGGAGAAATAATTAGTTTATTTTTTTTGTTTGTAATACCCATTGGTACAACATGAGGTTGATTTTTTAAATCAGTTGTTATTACTATTGACTCTCTTATCATATTAAAAATTTACTTTTTTTTTCTTATTTCTTAAATCGTGCTTCATTTTTTGTCTTGCATCCATTGTTGTTCCTGGTTTTTTAAATTTTTTTAAATCAATAAATTTTTTTATTCTACTAGCACATCCCCAGTCTAATTCTTCATCTTGCACATATTTTTTTCCTAACTCCCAAGCAGTTTGTGCTCTAGCAGTTTCCACTCCTATATAAAAAGCATGCCCACCGTCATCTTCTAATTTTATTTTTGGAAAGAAAGCAAATGGGTCTTTTTCTAAATAATGACCATTTCTATTATATAAATGTATTCCCTTTTCACTTACTTGAATTCTAAAATTTGAATCTTTTATCATTTTGTAAGTATCTTTAATTTCATCTTCATTTATAAATGGTTTTTTTTCATGCAGTGAAATTAGACTATCATCGTAACCTACAGGTAATGAATTATCTTTTTTAGATACATACATAATTTTTCTAGCTATATCAGTTTCTTTAACAACTTGTAATGCATGATCGCTAACTTGGACAACTAATACATTATTTATATTAAGTTCTGATGCTATACCAATTAATAAAGCATTCATTCCCGCTGTATCAGCATCTGTAAGTTCTGTTACATTTCCAGTACCCATCAATATTTCAACTTCTGGATATTTTTTTCTTAATTCACGATATCTATAAATAGATTCCGTAAAGCCATAATTTATTGGATCCAAAATACTATCAGCAAGGAAAGGTTTTTTTTTCTTTTTAAATAATTCAATAGCCCTAAACAAACTTTCTAAATCGCCAGATTTTGAGGGAATAAGAACTGGGGTAGAATTTATATGATCAGCAATATCTAAATTTTTTTCATTTAAGCTTAAAATATAGTCCGCTCCCGCTTTTCCTCCTCTTAGTAATTCTTGTGTATTAGCAGAATCAACTGATACTTTTAATTTTAATTTTTTAAGAGCTTTAACTGCTTTCTCTAAATTTTTAAATTCTGTATCTGGTAAGCATCCAAGATCAATTACATTAGCTCCTTCTTTTTTATATTTTTTAGCTTTTTTAATAATTTGCTCCACTGTCATATTGGGGGCATCTACAATTTCAGCAAATATTTTTATATTATATTCACTTAATTTCTTTTTTTTTTCTGATCTTCCAAAAAATTCAGGGATATCTCTTAATTCTTCTGGACCTCTTTCAAACGGAACTCCATAATTACTTGATAATTTTTTTATATCAACCCTAACTCTGCCAGGTAAAATAACTTTATTTATACCTTTTAAATCTTTAAGTCTTCTAAGTATTAAATCCCCAGTCATTAGTGCTGCGACTGATAAGCCTAATTGTTTTACTCTATAATTCCATTCTGGAGGTTTTTTACATGGCGAAGGAACCGACATGTTTTCTAAAATTTTATTAAGCTGCTTTTCTGCTAATTTACCAGTTAAAAATAATATTACTTCCTTATACATTTAAATTTTTTTAAGAACCTTTTTTAAATCCTTAACACTACTTACAACTGTTGTCAGTTCAAATGATTTTAACTTTTTAGTATTTTCTAAATCAATCTTCCTAGGATATACTTTTACCATTTTACTTGGTGCCTTAGTGTCATGTTCAGGTTCTGTGTCGCATGCTAAAACAATACAAGGCACTTTACATTTTCCTGCCTGAGCAAAAATATTTGTTGCTAGATTATCCGAAATACCTGCGACAAATTTAGCTATTGAATTTGATGTTGCAGGAGCAACGACTAACGTGTGATAAATATTTTTATAGAAAAAACCAACAGGAGCTGAACTCGCAGTTGTATCTCTGAAAATTCTTGTTTCTTTGGGAAAATTTGCATTTTTTTTTCTATACATTCTTATAACTTCTTCTGCAGCTTTACTTACAAATAAATCAAAATCTCCTAAATCTGACATTATATCTAAACATTCTTCAAAAAAATGTCCTGATCCAGTAATAACCCATCCTAACCTTTTAGTTTTTTTATGTTGAATCATTTTTTATTCATTCTAATAATTTCAACTCCAACGCTTTCAGCTTCTTTGAACGGTTCAAGTTTTTCTACTTTTATTTTTATTTTTAATATTCTTTTATCTTTTAAACATTTTTTCGCTATCTGATCAGCCATATTTTCTACCAAAGGTATGTGTCCTTTCATTAAAACATTCTTTATATTCATAATGATATCGTCATATGAAATAAAATTAGATATTTCATTCGTAATTTTTATGTTATCTTTTGATGTAACAAATATATTAAAACGAACTTTTTGCTTTTTTTTTTTTTCTTTTGGAAAGATTCCAACTGAAGCTTTTAAAACTAAATTTTTAACAGTTACTAAATATGTTTTTTCTTTTATCATTTTTAAAAAATCTACTATTGAATAAATTTTTTTTTATCTTATTTTTTTTAAATATTTAAGTAATTTTTTTTAAGTATAACAATGTTTTTATTAAGAAGATTTAAAATAATTTTATATACAGTTGCTTTTTTTCCATTTTTTGGAAATAGCTTAATTAAAAGCGCGGAATTAACTGAAGTTCATAAATTATTAGTTTCTAAAGACCATCTTTCTAACTTAAAAACTCCAACTAAAATTAAATATATTTTTAGAAAAACAGGTTCTTTAGAACCAGGTTTTAATGATAGAGTTGTTATGATCGTTCCTGAAAAAGATGATAAAGGAGTTCATAATATAAAATTTGACTTTTTTAGTAGTTATAACAAAGAAGATATAAAATCAGCTGATTACAAAAAAAATAATCCTATTATTCATGCGTTTTGGGAGCATGATATTCGACTTATGGAACGGCTAACAGAGGGAAGTTGGATATATTTTAGGAAAAGAATAACATGGTCAATGAGTGATGATTATAAGTTTAATATTGAGCCAGCTACATGTACTTTTAATAAAAAAGAAGTTAGTGGTAAAAAAATTGAGCTTGTTCCGTACGAAGAAGATTTTGATTCAAAAAGATTTCCAAAACTTGCAAAAAAAAGATATTACATAACAATTTGTGATGAAGTTCCAGGAATGATATACGAAATGTCGACAATTGTTCCTTCTGAAAAAGATAAAGAGCCGTTAATGAAAGAAGTTTTAACATTTGATAAAATTTTAAAATAGTTTATTTTTTTTTAGTATGATTAATTATTTTCGAAATTATTTAATAATTTTATTATTTCTCTTCATTGCTAGTTGCGATGAAAAAAAAGAAGAAAATAGTTATGATCCAGAAACAAAAATTGAAAATTTTCCAACACATGAAAAAGTAGAATATGTTTTTGCATGCATGCAAGGAAATGAAGATTCACAAGCATATATATCAAAATGTTCCTGCAGTATAGATTATATTGAGGATCAAATGACATATGATGAATATGTTGAATCTGAAACAATTATGAGTTTAAGACAAGTTTATGGTGAAAAAAGTTTAATGTTTAGAAACACTCCAAATGCAATGAAAATTTATACTAATATTCAAAATATACTAGCTGAAGCTGAAATGGAATGTTTTTAATAAAAAAAAAAATAACGCTACTTATCTTCTTTGTTTTATCTTTAGCTATTATCTTATTTTTTTTCACGCAGAATAAAAATAATAATGAAAAAATAGGTGGAGATTTTGATTTAACAAATCATCTAGGTGACAAAATAACAAATGATAGTTTTAATGATTATCATCGTCTAGTTTTTTTTGGTTTTACTAATTGTCCTGATCTTTGTCCTAATACACTTAACAATGTTGGTACAATCATCGATGAAATTGATAAAAAGAATAAAATAGTTCCTATTTTTATAACTGTTGACCCAGAAAGAGATACCGTTAATAAATTAAATGATTATTTAAAAAATTTTCATCCAAAAATTATTGGTCTTACAGGAACAAAAGAGCAAATAAAAAATGTTAAATCAAACTATAAAATTTTTTCTAAAAAAATAATAGATATGAAAGATATGGATGAAAAAAAAGATGACCATCATGACTCTCATAATCATGATCATGGAGGTTATTCTGTTGATCATACAACAATAATTTATTTAATGGATAAAAAAGGTTTTTATATTACTCACTTTAGTCCTGAAAGTAAAAATTCAGAAATTATAAATAAACTTAATAAGTATTTATAAATAATTTAATGATTTCTTTTATAGCTGCAAAAACATCACCAAAATGGCTATTAGTTCTTTTTGTATGTTCTGGAGACCCTAAATTAATAAACGACCCAACAAAAAATGAGAATTGTGAAAGAATGGAAAGACCAGCTTTCAGTCTTAAACATTGTCAAAATTCCCAAACTCTTGCTTCTGTCAGAATTCTTCCACCTTTGTTTGTTCTAAAATCTAAATGTGTTGAAATTATAAAAAATAATCCAAATGTTGGATAAAACTATTTTTTAAAAATTTGGCTAGTACTTAATGACACTAAAATAGATAAAAGCGCCCAAACAATAAAATATTCACCATCTGTTATATTGTAAACAGCACCAAAATATTTAGCTGAAAAAATTAAAGCATATAAACCGATTGTTGCGATAGCAAGGCTAGTTAAAATTCTGCAACAGGCTCTTTTATATTTTTTTTGATTTTTCATATTTAAAAGAAGAAAACGGGCATGATTATTAAATCTGCCCGTTTTCAAAACTTACTTTTAAAAGCAAGTGAAAGTAGAAGAGTACTTACTCTCCGCCTTCTTCACCGCCGCCGCCAGCATCGTCGCCGCCAGCATCGTCGCCGCCACCAGCATCGTCGCCGCCACCAGCGTCGTCTCCACCCTCATCATCGCCTGCGAAAAGAGTGTAATCAAATTTAAGTTCTTCCATTTTATCTCCAAAAAGAAGTTAAAATATAAAATAAACCCTCTTATAACTCCTTTGCCATGTATATGTCAACTGATTTTTAATGCAAAATCAAAAACAGTTGTTGATAATTAAATATGTATAATCAGTGTTTTAGTATAGTTTTCCCCAGTTTTATTTCTTTTAAGTGAATGTTGAGGTTAAAATAAAATCATTCATTTATATATTTTTGCATATATTGATGATTTTATCTCTTATCCATTTATTACCCACGTTTGTATCTGTGCGTTTGTGCCATATAAGTTTTAGTCTAAGAGGATTTGTAATTAATGGTAAAGGAAAAATTTTTACGCTATCTAATCTAAATCTTTCTGCAACTCTTTTACTTACTGTTAAAATCATATTTGATTCTCTAATAATTGCAGGAGCTACCAAAAACTGGTTAACTGTCATCGCAACTCTTCTTTTTAAACCTTTTGCTTCTAAAAGATAATCTACAAAACCAAAAGCCTTACCAGTTGTTGCTACCATTAAATGTTTCGATTGTGAAAATTCTTTTACTGTTAATTGTTTTTTTTTTGCAAGCGGATGGCCTTTTCTCATAACGCAAACAAAATCTTCATCATACAAATCTTGCGATATAAAATTTTCAGTTTCTTGTAACTGTTGACCTGCAATTATAAAATCTATATTAGCAGCTTCTAATTCTTTTAATAAATCAACGTCACCTAATTGCTTTGATCTAACGTTTATATTAGGCGCTTCTTTTTCTAATATTCTAGCTAATTGTGGGAAAAGAATGGAAGCTGTGTAATTCGAAATAGCAATATTAAATTCATCAATAGAATTTTTTGGATCAAAAGTAGTCGGATCAAAAGCATTTTCAACCAAACTTATTGCTTGCCTTATTGGAGGTCCTAATTCTAAAGCTCTAGCAGTAGGTACGACTCCATCAGAAGCTCTAATAAATAAATCATCTTTTGCTATATGTCTTAGTCTACTTAATGCATTACTTACAGCGGGTTGCGTCATTCCTATTCTTTTTGCCGCTCTAGTAACATGTCTTTCTCTCATAACTGCATCAAAGACAACTAGCAAATTAAGATCTACAAGGGCAATATTCATTATTCATACAAATTATAATGGTCATTACAATAATAAATTATATTTATATTATATATTGCTTAAGTTATTAAATGTAAAGAACAAAAAGTTTACCCTCCCTTTCTCCCTATAAAAAAAAGCCCTTTTCCAAGGGCTTTTTTCTATAAATTAAAAAAATATTAAGAAAAATCTATTTTGATGCTATTTCAATTAATTGATTGTTTTTGTATGCGTATTCTTTAGTAAATGTATATTCTTTTCCATCTGTGTCATTTGCTGTAATTTTTAATTTACCACCCTTATTTGTTGGAAAATTAAATCT
>CEUZ01177256.1_pt1 | contig 27897 bp, 24 predicted proteins | sample 361511 | NCBI WGS metagenome assembly CEUZ01 (sample SAMEA2622822, study PRJEB7988) | marine metagenome | biome: marine biome (ENVO:00000447); feature: surface water layer (ENVO:00002042); material: "saline water (ENVO:00002010), including plankton (ENVO:xxxxxxxx)" | depth 5 m | reverse complement strand
AATTAGGGTGCGCGTTAGTGAATCAACCACTAATTCTTGAAACTGGACGAGTCAAAGATGGTCTGCGAGTTCTGGTTACGGGCGGAGGTTCTGGTATTGGCTCATCGATAGTTAGCGCCCTTAGTGCCGCCGGAGCCAATGTCTTTGTTTGCGATATAGACCCAAGGACCGGCCCTAACCATGTCGCAGATATATCCGAAGAGGTACAAGTAGAAGAGATGTTCCGCTTGATAGAACGCGACCTCGGCGGACTTGATGTTTTGGTCAATAATGTAGGTATAGCGGGTCCCGCAGGCTTGGTAGATGAGATTGACCCCGATGACTTCGATGAAGTACTGCGTGTCAATCTAAGCGGAACTTTTCGAGTGACAGCTCGCGCCGTGCCGTTGCTGCGTTCCGCTGACAGCGGCTTAATCGTCAACATAGCTTCAACGGCAGGTATCTATCCCTATCCCTATCGTTCCCCTTATGTTGCGGCGAAATGGGCAATAGTTGGGCTGGGGCGAAGCTGGGCCATGGAGTTGGGTGAAGACAACATTCGTGTAAACGTCATCTGCCCTGGGTCTGTTGGCGGCCCTCGTATGGACCAAGTAATCCAAAAAGAAGCGAAAGCAAAAGGGACCGACGAAGAAGAGATTCGTGACGGATATGAGACTCAGGTTTCAATGCGGCGATTTATGGACGCCGCTGACGTCGCCGGTGCTGTTGTCTACATGGCGTCTCCAGCTGGTCGACACGTCTCGGGACAAGTGCTGTCGGTTGATGGAGCTACCGAGTCTTTGCGAAGTTCCTGAGCAATCAAGTTTCTCTTGAGGCACACTCGTGGGAGCCGTTAAGACCAGGAGCGACCAAAGTGAACGTCAGCGAAGCGACCCAACGAAGAGCGTCAATCAGATCATTCCTGCCCGACCCCGTAAGTGACAAACAAATCCGCGATTTGTTGGAAGTCGCATCACGGGCTCCCTCAGGCGGGAACGTCCAGCCTTGGAAGGTCTACGTAGTTAATGGCGATGCCATGGATCGCTTCCACACATTTATTTCCAGTCGAAGTCCAGGAGAATCTGAATATCCGGTATACCCGCCGAGTCTGCAGGAGCCGTATCGGACGAATCGATTCGAGTTGGGGGAAGCAATGTACGAAAAACTGGGGATCCCTCGGGAAGACAAACCAGCAAGACTTGCTCACCTCGCTCGAAACTTTGAGTTTTTCGGGGCCCCGGCAGCATTCTTTTGTTTCATTGAAAGAAATATGGGCTCTGCGCAGTGGTCTGACCTAGGGATGTTCCTCCAAACCTTTATGCTTCTAGCGATTGAGGCAGGGTTAGACACCTGCCCGCAGGAGGCCTGGGCCAATCATTGGTCAGCGGTTCAAGAGTTTTGTGGAGCTCCAGAAGAAGAAATGCTCTTTTGTGGAATGGCTATAGGAAAACGCGACGAATCGAAGCCTGTCAATAGTCTTCGAAGTGAGCGGATGGCCGTGGATGAATGGGCCACTTGGGTATAAGGATCAAAAATGAACGACATTTACGAAATGATGAGCACCCTGAGAGCGGTGCGACGCCTTCTACCAGATCCAATCCCTGACGATGTAATGGATCGAGTGTTGCAGGCCGCAGCATGGGCCCCAACCGGTGGCAACATGCAGCCATGGCGAGTAATCGTGGTAACGAGTTCCGAGCGAAAGCAGGCTCTAGCGGATATCTATAAGCCTGCCTGGTATCGCTATGCGAAAGGTTATGACAAAAGGATTGAGCAACTTCCGGCAGATGAAGCAGAAAAAGCTCGAAGAAATAGAGTCGCCGGCGACTATTTAGCTGATCACCTTCATGAGGCTCCAACGATCCTTATGTTTGTCGCGGATCCCCAAATGATGGCCATCACGGATGCGAAGCTAGACCGCGTTTCCATGGTGGGAGGCGGTTCCGTCTACACAGCAGTGCAGAATGCAATGCTGGCCGCGCGCACCGAGGGGTTGGGTTGCGTCCTAACGACGCTCCATTGCTTGGCTGAACAAGAGGTCAAAGAGGCGTTAGAAATCCCGGAAGGATGGGCGACTTTGGCGATGATTCCACTTGGATACCCAATAGGTTCAGGTCATGGTCCGATTACACGACAATCAGTCACGGCACTTGCATTCGACGATGCATTTGGAGTGACTTGGAGTTGACCGGAGCATCATCTCGAACCCCATCAGTTTTTTCGATTCAAGAAGCTGAAGGTCACCATCTACCTGAAGCCAGAGCGGGTGTAGGAGACGCTCTGCCGTTAGCGGTGATGGGAGTTGTTGTATTGGTGTGGGGCCTAGGGCCTCCGATCACCAAGCTCGTGACGGCACCTCCCCTCATAGGAACATTCGTTCGCTTTGGAATGTCGTCTCCTTTCCTACTGTTAGTACTCGCGGCGAGAAGACGGATGCTGTCGCGTCAGGTTTTCGTAGCTACCGCGCTCCCTGGGCTGTCTTTCGGGGTAAATCTCATCTTTGTATTCGCCACTCTTCAAGAAGCTACGGTTTCTGTTCTGTCGACCGTTGTTGCGATGCAGCCCGCGCTGCTGTTGGTTTTAGCTGGTCCACTGTTTCGCGAATACCCGACGCAACGCCAACTGGTGTTCACCTTGTTGGGGGTAGTTGGGGCCATAGGAGTCATCCTTGGAGCCGGTTCGGAATTGAGGTCATCTTGGGTCGGTGTCGGCTTCGCCGCCTTGTCGCTTCTAACGTTTTCTCTATATTTCGTGTTGACGCGTCTCGCTAGATTCGACAATGACGTCGATCCGATTGAGTGGATGGCTGGGATCAATATCTGGGCCTTTGTATCAACCGTTCCACCGGTTTTGCTGCTAGCTGATCGATCTGATTGGGCCCAGTTTGGGGGGATCGACTGGCTGTGGATTTCGATAGTGGCCTTCGTCACTGGAGTGTTTGGGCACGTATTGATGACATGGCTTCACGGTCACCTTGAAGCTGCCCGATCTTCGTTGTACATCCTCATGATGCACTTGGTTGCTGTTGGCCTTGCATGGCTGATTCACGATGAACCAATTACCTGGCTACAAGGGGCTTCGGGGGGAGTTGTTCTGCTGTGCGTAGCCCTAGTGATCAATGTTCCTGATCGGCGTGAGGTTCGATAACAGGGAAAAGACGAAACTTGGTCAGTGAATCAAAAAGTTTGAGAACCAACGACTCGTCGCCGTCGATAGCGACGTGCTTTTGATGCAATGCATCGGAAAATGAAGTGATGCCCCCGAGCGCGTCGGCGAGAACGTGGCGACTAATGGTGATAGTGGCTTCGGCATCTTCTCTGTGTCTATTAGGCAAGTGATGAATTGCACAGTTACGGATACCGAGAACGTGATCTTCGTTCAGGTCTGAGAATGTCCAGTTGATCGATACATCCAAATCGCTTAGAGCCGCGGTGCCGAGGCGGACTCCGATTGAATCGAATAGCTGCTCAGCGGTCATTGCATGTGCCAAGTGGCGGCCTCGACCGACTGAAACGTCGAGAGATCCATTTCGGAGCTCATGGGCTCCATACAGATAAGCATTTCGCCAAGTTCCAGATTCAGCCTGGTAGCCCATCTGTTCCAAAGCATCAGCTTGTAGTTCTCTAGCTTCTTGAAGTGACGGTTCGGCAAAAACTAGATGGTTGACCACCTGAGCAACCCATCGGTAGTCACCTTTATCAAAGCTGTTTCTAGCGCGATGCAAAAGTTCGTCAGCGCCGCCCATGAACTCAACGTATTTCTTGCTGCTTTCAACTGGAGGATAAGGGTTCAGATGCGCCGGGTTGCCGTCATACCACCCCAGGTATTTGTTGTATACGGACTTGACGTTGTGACTCACTGTCCCGTAATAGCCCTGAACGTGAGAGTCAGAAGAGAAACAGTTCGGCAGTTCTAGAACCTCTGCAATCTCGGTTGGTGTCCAGCCGCGGTTCGCAAGTCGCATGGTCTGATCGTGCATCCATCGGTAAACGTCACGCTGCTTTACGAGAAACTCCTTCAAATCATCAGTGCCGAAGCGGGGCCAATGGTGTGTGGCGATCATGATGTCGGATCGGTCGCCCCAAAGGTCTAATGCTTCGTTTATGTACTTTGACCAAGCCAACGCGTCCCGGGTTTGTGCACCTCGGATGGGATAGAGATTGTGCATGTTATGGGTGCAGTTTTCAGCCATGCAGAGTAGGCGAAGATCCGGGAACCAAAAGTTCATCTCGGCGGGGGCTTCTGCATCGGGCGTGTTCTGGAAGATGATGCGGATACCATCGACTTCTAGTTCGATGCCCGTCTTATCTATGGTCTCGGTTGGAGCGATGAGGCCAGACGGACTCAGGGGCAACGCCTTACCGAGGCCATTGTCAACATGTCCATTAGGTCCCGGGGATAGAAAGAGACCGAATTGGTACATCGCTCGACGCGCCATAGCTGCCCCCGCGATGACGTTCTCGTTGACTACTTCGTCGAGAAATCCTTCAGGAGCAATGATTCGTACGTCGCCCCGCTCCACTGCCTCGGCGTTAGTGACCCCTAGAATTCCGCCGAAATGATCCGCGTGGGAATGGGTGTAAATGACGGCCTTAACCGGTCTCTCGCCTAGGTGTTTGTTCGCAAGCTCCAAGCATGCTTTCGCTGTTGCGGCGGTGGTCAATACGTCGACCAGGATCCAACCAGACTTACCTTCTATGAGCGTTAAGTTGGAAATGTCGTAACCACGTACTTGCCACACGCCTTCCATCACCTCAAAGAGGCCGTGAATTGCATTAAGGCGTCCCTGACGCCAAAGACCCGGATGGACGGTGTCTGGTGACTCATGGTTGTCCCGCAGAAAGTCGTAGCGAGCGCAATCCCAGACGACCTGACCGTCCGCTAAAACTTGAGCTTCCGGCAGAGTAGCGATTAACCCCTTCTGCGCCCTCTGAAAGTCTGCTTCGTCATCAAAGGCGATCGAACTTGCTGCCACTGCGTTAGCTGCAGCGGTTAATTCAGCGGCACCTTTAGGTGTAGTGGGTGTTTCCGACATCTTTTTTCCTTGGATCGGTTAGCAAAACCTATCCCTATAGTCAGGGGCGCCCGGGCTAGGCGTAGGTGTTGCGCAGGGTTTTGGCTATCCGATCAGTCATGATTTCGGTTGAGCCATCAACGTAGTTGGCGACCCTTGCAGCGGTAAGACGATGTCCGAGTAGCGATTCTTCTTTCAGGCCATTAGCTCCCATAGCTTGAGCGCAGGCTGTAAGAGCTGGTTCCACGAATTCGGTTGCAAACTTTTTCGCGTGCGCGGCCGGAAGAATTGCGGCCTCGCTATCCTCCTTTTCGATAACCATGATCGCCTTAGCGGTTAAAGCTCTGGCTGCTTCAAGCTGATTGGCAACGCGAGCCAACTGCCACGACAGGCCTTGATGTTCGATTATCGGTCTTCCAAAGCTTTCTCTTTTCGACGCGTAATCCACAGACGTTCGCAGGGAGGCTTCGACCATGGCACAGCACATTGACGCGACATAAGTTCGGGCTTCGTTGATTGTTGCTAAGGCAGCGGAGAACCCTTCTCCGGCGGGGGCGAGGAGATCGGCGTGAGAGGTGAAGTAGTCGTTAAGTCGAAACCCACCGGTTCCTATTGCATGACTGCCGATTAAGTCGTATGGAGCGACCCGTTCGAAACCTTCTTGAGTCCCGTCGATAAGAAAGGAGGCGATGCCTCGAGCGCGTGCACCTGGCTCGGTTTGTGCGTATGCAACGATGACTGTTGATCTGGCTGCGTTTGTGATCCAAGCCTTTTCTCCGTTTAGTCGCCACCCATCTTGTTCGCGAGTGGCTTGGGTGGAAATTGAAGAAAAGTCGCTACCGGCGTCAGGTTCAGTGAGCGCGGTAGATCCCAATTTGTTTCCTGACAATAGATCTGGCAGGAATCGGTCTTTTTGGTCCTCGGTTCCGTGTCGGGCCAGTCGTGCCGCGACGTTGTGTGAGTTCACCAAACTAAACGCATAGGGCATTGAAACTTCAGAAAGAACGTCAAGTACTTTGAGTTTCTGTCCGAAACTCATCCCAAGACCGCCCAGTTCTGGGCTGATTTCCATTCCTAGAAGGCCTAGCTCGTGTGCGGAAGCGATCGCATTAGCAGGGAACGTGCGGGTTTTCTCCCAGTCGATTACATATGGGGCTATCTCTCGATCACGAAATTCGGTGACCTGCGTTAATAGCTCCGTGAACTTGTCTTCGGATAATCCATTGGAATGGCTCATGCTTTGACCCTAGATGCCTGCGTAAAGTCATTCATCGTGGATAACGTATTCTCTCCGGACGAATTAACTCAGGCACTTGTGCCCGGGGTAGCCCCACCGGCGAACGGTCCATCTGCCGCGGTGGCAGCTGTGATTCGGATCGGTCTCTCAGGCGCCGAGATGTTGTTCATTGAAAGGTCCTCCAAGAAGGGTGACCCATGGTCAGGGCAAATGGCGTTCCCTGGCGGGCGTATGGAGCCTCCCGATGAACACAGCCTGGCCACCGCAGTTAGAGAAACGAAAGAAGAACTGGGTCTAGATCTTTCTGACTCGCTTACGCTAGGTCGACTGTCTGACCTTGAAGGAGGTCCTCGCGGAACGCGTCAACGGTTGAGAGTGACCCCGCACCTTTTTTGGCTCAGCGGGGAGCGACCCGCAGTTACTCCCAACCATGAAGTCGCTGCAGCGGTTTGGGTTTCAGTTGCTGATCTAATAAACGAAGAACGATATATCCAATATCCGTATCCTCCGTTGGGCACTGATCTGTGGCCCGGTATCGAAGTTGAGGGGGACAGGGTTATATGGGGATTGACCCTGCGTATGCTGATCGATCTCTTCGAAAGACTTGATCGACCACTCACAATCGGGCCTTAACCGCCCTAGGTGAATAGGCTGGTAACTATGGCTGACCACCCCCACAGAACAAGCTCAGCTGCTTCAACGACGAACCCGACGCGGTGTGACGTTGATGTAGTGGTGGTCGGCGCCGGTTTTGCCGGCATGTATATGCTGCATCGACTCCGCGCCCTTGGCTACAGCGCCAAAGCATTTGAGGCGGGCACTGGTGTAGGTGGTACCTGGTATTGGAACCGATACCCAGGTGCCAGATGCGACGTTGAAAGCCTCGAATACAGCTACAGCTTTGACGAAGAGCTGCAGCAAGAATGGAAATGGACAGAACGGTATTCAAGTCAGCCAGAAATCCTTGCGTACGCCAACCACGTCGCTGATCGCTTTAGCTTGCGAGAGAACATTCAGTTTGAAACTCGAGTCGAGGCCGCAAAGTTCGATGAAGATGACAACCTGTGGCACGTCCGTACTAGTGATGGGCAAGCCACTGTTTGCCGATTCTTCGTTATGGCTACTGGATGTTTGTCCTCAACATCTCTACCCGAATTTGAGGGCATCGACGATTTTGGTGGTACGACGATACATACAGGCCAGTGGCCAAAAGAGGCTGTAGCCCTAAAAGGTAAACGGGTTGGCATTGTCGGAACCGGGTCTTCTGCTGTACAAGCAATTCCGGTGATTGCCAAAGAATGCGATGAGTTGATCGTTTTTCAGAGAACCGCTCAGTACACGATCCCTGCTCGAAACGCCCCCCTGGACTCCACTAAACAGGCTGAAATAAAGAGCAGGTACCTAGAGTTCCGCGAGGCAAACTTTTCGATGCCTCAGGCATTGGGAGCAGAAACCCCTAAGTTCAATGATTCAATTCACGACGTGTCGGACGCAGAGCGAGCGCGTCGGTTTGAAAATGCCTGGGACCGCGGCGGAACGCTGTTCATGACATCGTTCAACGACGTCCTAGTTGATGAGTCGGCGAACGTGTACGCACAGGATTTTGTTCGACAAAAAATCTCTGACACTGTCAACGACCCGGCTATCGCAGCCAAACTGACCCCTCATCACATTATTGGTTGCAAACGATTAGTAATCGACACCGATTACTTCGAAACTTTTAATCGTTCTAATGTTCGTCTCGTTGATGTGAGTGATGACCCAATCGAGAAAATAACGGCAAGCGGGCTATCGACTCAAAGTGCCGAATACGAACTTGATGTCCTAATTTTTGCAACTGGGTTCGATGCGATGACCGGGTCAATACTGCGCGTTGATATCACCGGAAGAGACGGACTGACCATACAAGAGAAGTGGTCGGCCGGTCCGCGGACATACCTTGGCCTCACTGTCCCAGGCTTTCCGAACATGTTCACCATCTCTGGCCCAGGAAGTCCCTCGGTGCTAACCAACATGATCATCTCAATAGAACAACATGTCGAATGGATCAGTGACTGTATTCAATGGCTTGATAGCAGGGAAGCATCAACAATCGAAGCCGAGATAAAATCTGAAGAGGATTGGGTCAAGCACGTCAACGCCAAGGCCGACAGAACCTTGTTCCCTAGTTGTAACTCATGGTACTTAGGGGCAAACGTGCCCGGAAAAACCCGTGTCTTTATGCCGCTGCTCGGATTCCCGGGCTATGTCCGTCGGTGTGAAGAGGTAGCCACCAACGATTATGAAGGATTTGTGATTCAGTGAACGAGCTTGAACTATTGACCGAAGGCTGGGGACTAATTGAAGCACCCAGGGTGGATGAACAAGATCACCTGTACTTTTCAGATGTTCCCAATGGCGGGGTTTATCGCCGTACACCTGAGGGTGAGATTGAGACCATAATTCCCAAACGCCGAGGTGTCGGGGGGATGGTGTTTCACAGCGATGGAGGACTCGTCGTGGGTGGACGCAATATCCAACATGTTCGCGACGGAGAAATAAGAGTTTTGTTCGACCCAGGGTTTCCAGGCTTCAACGACCTTCACACTGATTCTCTCGGCCGAATATACGTCGGGTCACTAAAGATTGACCCATTTGAAGAGGGCGCAGAAAATCCAGGTGGGGAGCTTTGGCGATTAGGTCCTGATGGCGATGCCACTGAACTCTACGACGGGGTTTTGCTCACTAATGGCATTGGTTTCTCTCCGGACGGATTGCTTCTGTATCACGCCGACAGTGTCCCTGGCAGAGTCTGGGTATCGGATGTAGACGGTGATGTCGTATCGAACAAGAGAGTATTTGTAGAAGACCGAGTGAATGCGACCGACGGTCTCGCTGTAGACGTCGAGGGTGGAGTTTGGGTCGCGCAACCAAGTGGGGGCAAGGTGCAGCGTTACGCACCGGACGGTACAGAAGATATGTACGTCGCGATTCCCGACCCGATGGTTACTAGCTTATGTTTCGGGGGAGTAGACCTTAAGGATTTGTACGTGGTGACCGGAGGCGAGACTTCGCGTGGTGGTTGCATCTATCGAACAAGAGTTGACGTCTCGGGTCTTCCTGTTCCTCAAGCCACGATTTAATTTAGGCAGAGCCCCAGCACCGCTAGAGATGAACTGATGCGAGAGACACCGTTTTACTGGTCACATGGAGAAGAAACCGACGAGCTGGTGTTTTGTATGCATGGCATCGGTTCCTGTGCAGATGCCTTCCTCCCTCAACGCGATCTAGCAGACGAGTTGCACTATCGACTTGTGGCATGGGATGCGCCTGGGTATCGCTACTCTGCAGATCCCACGAGAGAACCAGGAATTGATGGCTGGGCCGATGCAGCAGCGGATCTAATCAGTTCTTTAGGTTACGAGCGGGCCGTTGTCCTTGGCGTTTCCTGGGGCGGAGTTACTGCGACACGCTTAGCTATTCGTCATCCTGAGCTAGTTGCGGCACTAATTCTGGCCGACTCCAGCGTTGGATCGGGGACTAACCCCAAACAGGCTGAAGCTATGCGGAGCCGAGCGGGAACTCTAAATGAACTCGGTGCTGTCGAGTTCGCCCATCAGAGGTCACCACTTCTGGTAGCCGAAGCCTCTGCTCAACACATCATTGAGGAAGTCGAACGCCTATTCGCTGAGTCGGTTCGGATGCCCTCATACCAGTGGGCCTGCAACTCGATGGCTGAAACCGACCACCGGGATTCTTTAGCATCGATTGTTGCTCCTACCTTGGTTGTCTGCGGTGATGAAGACAGGGTCACCCCGCCGAAGCTGTCACTAGAACTTGCGGAAGGGATAAAGGGGTCAACTCTTGCATACGTTGAAGGCGCGGGTCATCTCGCCAACCAGGAACGACCGGACGTCTTCAATGCCATCGTCTTAGATTTCGTCAACTCGCTTATCTAGCTAGCTCGATTCATATGAGCGACCCTTAGCGAGGGGGCATCCGGATTCCCCCATCGCATCGAATGGTTTCTCCATTCATATAAGGGTTCGTGATGCATTCCATCACCATAAAGGCGAGCTCTTCTCCATAGCCCAGGCGCTTAGGGAAAAGAACGCTTTCACCAAGATGGGCCTTGAATTGATCTGACTGTTCACCTTCACCGTAGATCGGAGTATCTATTAACCCGGGAGCAATGGTGTTGACTCGAATGCCCGTTGCAGACAGATCACGGGCGACTGGCAAGGTCATCCCTACAACTCCACCTTTTGATGCGGAATAGGCGGCCTGGCCAATTTGACCATCGAATGCAGCAGCGGAAGCCATGTTCACTATTGCGCCACGCGAGCCATCTTCATCTATAGGGTCGGTCTGTGCCATCGCTGAAGCAGCTTGAGCCAGCATGTTGTAGGTGCCGATTAGATTGACCTTCAAGACAAACTCAAATTGGCTCAGATCAGCAGGGACGTTGTTTCGGTCAATTGTTCTGGCCGCTCTTCCAAGACCGGCAGAGTTAACCAGCGCACGCAAGGGCCCCATCTCGGAGGCCGCAGCAACTGCTGATTGCGCGTCTTCAACATTTGAAACGTCGCATTTGACGAACAAACCACCCAGTTCTGAAGCCACTGCCTGACCTTTGTCTTCTTGTAGGTCGGCGATAACAACTCGTGACCCAGCGTCGGCAAGCTGACGGGCAGCCGATTCGCCGATACCGGACGCACCACCAGTAACTATCGATGAAGAGGAGTCGAGGTTCATTCTTGGCATTACGCATCCAACCTTTCAATGATTGTTGCGTTCGCCATACCCCCGCCTTCGCACATTGTTTGGAGACCGTATCTTCCGTTGGTGCGTTCAAGTTCGTTCAAGAGGGTTGCCATTAGCTTGGTACCTGAACAGCCAAGGGGATGTCCCAAAGCTATTGCCCCACCGTTGACATTTGTTTTGTTGAGATCTGTGCCATGTTCCTTTTGCCAAGCTAAGACCACTGAAGCGAAAGCCTCGTTCACCTCAAACAAGTCGATGTCTTCAATGGCGAGACCAGAACGAGCCATAACTTTTTCGGTAGCTGGAATTGGACCCTTCAGCATCGTCACTGGATCAGCGCCTGCCAAAGCGAAGCTGTGAAACCTAGCTCTTGCGCGCAAGCCCAATTCGGCTGCCTTTTCAGCGCTCATTACCAGCACCGCTGAAGCGCCGTCTGTAATTTGGCTCGAATTACCCGCTGTGACCTTTCCGTCCTCGCGGAATGCAGGATTCAACTTTGAAAGCGACTCGGAGGTCGTTCCTTCACGGATGCCTTCGTCGGCTCTCATGACTTCCGTCGCGCCGTCTATGTCCACTGGGACGGGCACAATTTCATTTTCAAATCGACCTTCTGCTGTGGCGACAGCCGCTCGCCGTTGGCTTTCGGCACCGAATGCGTCAAGGTCTGCGCGGCTAAAGCCGTACTCGTCAGCGATCATCTCTGCACCGATGCCTTGAGGGGGAAGCCCTGTCTCTTCGTAACGATTTTGCATCGTCTCACTGAATGGGAAGCCCATCCCTTTGACCACACTTGCCCCCATGGGTGTTCGGGTCATTACCTCGACGCCGGCGGCGATGGCTACATCGTAGGCACCTGCTATTACACCTTGAGCAGCGAAGTGCAAGGCCTGCTGGCTGGAGCCGCATTGTCGATCGACGGTGGTAGCTGGAACCGATTCTGGCCAGCCCGCGGCAAGTACGGCGTTCCTGCCAATGTTTAGAGACTGCTCGCCTACCTGCATGACACAACCCATGATCACGTCATCAATGATTGCAGGGTCAATGCCCGTCCTTTCCTCGAGGGCTTTCAATACATGTGCTGCTAGATCGACTGGGTGCCAATCCTGTAGCTTGCCGTTCCGTTTGCCACCGGGTGTTCGAACTGCGTCGACAATGACTGCTTCTCTCATAGGTCAACTCCTAAATAGGCGTATGTTCGGCGGGGTATGCCGAATCTCAATAGCGAATCGTAGATGGCATTGCGAGCGGTAGCGAACTGGGAGCGCTACTTTGCGTGGGTGGCTTTTCTGGGCAACAAGAAAAATAGCTCCGCGACCTTTGTTTCTTTAAGGGTTCCGTCCTTTCGATTGTTCTGGTGGAGCGGAGCATTCTCGTACTTGGGCGTGCAGATGCAGTTCTTGCTAAGGGGGTTGCTGGCTTGGGACCTCACTGAACGCGAAAGTGGACTTGGTGTTGTTTATCTTTCATTTGGTTTGGGGTTGTTGGTCTTTACACCTATCGGTGGCGTTCTTGCAGATCGGTGGGCGAAACGTACGTTGTTAGCTCTAGGTCAGGGAACCATCGCTCTAGTTGCTGCAGCTATGGGAGTTGCTGCTGTTTCCAATAATGCTCAATTCTGGATGTTGATGGTGGCGAGCTTGGCTCAAGGCGCGATGTTTGGGCTCATCGGTCCGGCCAGAGTCACAGCAGCGGCAGAACTCGTGGGCCATGAACATCTCGGAAATGCGATCAGTCTGACATCGATGTCGATGAGTCTTACTCGAATCTTTGGACCCGCAGCGGCAGGAGTGCTCGCAGGAGTAGCTGTCTTTGGCATAGGTGGAGCGTATTTGGTAGCGGCTGTATTTTCGGTGGTGTCGACGTTGCTGACTATGCGATTGCCGAAACTCGAGCCCCAAGCCGTCGCTCGCGAGCATCCCGTTACTGAAATCTTAGATGGGGTTCGCTACGTGAGAAGTGAAAGGCAATTGAAGTGGCTCATCATGACCACCACCCTCGCCATCATGATTGGATTCAATTACGTAGCGTTCTTGCCCGCCTTAGTCGAAGGAGAATTAGGTCTATCGGAAAGCCATGTTGGCTTCTTAACCACAGCGTCTGCGATCGGGGCGGTGCTGATCACCGCGTTTGTCGCGTCAAGAGCGGATGGGCCCGAATCGATTCGACTGATGGTTTGCTGCGGACTGACGTTCGGTGTTGGCGTAGTCTTTTTTGGATTAGCTCGGAATTACTGGGCGGCGTTGGCGATCATCGCGGTCCTAGGGCTTGCTACGAATGGATTCATGGTGTTGACGAGCAGCCGTTCGATGGCAATTTCAGATCCTTCTCATCATGGTCGAGTCCAATCATTGATGCAGTTGGCTTGGGCCGGATTCGGCATCGCCGCGGCACCCCTGGGCGCGGTGGCCGAGCTCATCGGATTACGGCAAACGATAGTGGGTATGGGCGTAGTGACTTTCGTAGTGGTAGCGCTTTACGCCACAACTGTTTTGGATGACGTTGTCAGCGAGCGGAAATCGGCAGAAGTTAATCTGTGATCCGAATTGGAACAGAGCGAGGCCCGCGCACGTGCCCTCCGCTATAGGTAACTGCGTTCGCGTCGGTCAATTCGAAATTGGGGAACTGTTCCATCCACATCTCCAAAGCTATTTGCATTTCTAGCCTCGCGAGATTCGAACCCAGACACCGATGAACTCCTAATCCGAATGCAGAGTGCCGGTTTTCCTCTCTGTCGATCAATACTTCATCCGGTCGGTCAAACAGATCGGGGTCTCGATTCGCAGATGGAAAAGCTAAAACGGTCCACTCACCGGCGCTCACAGGGCAACCCGACACTTCGGTATCTTCTTCAGTTACTCGCGCGATGAAGACCGGTGAATACGCTCTGAGAAACTCTTCAACTGCGGTTGGAATCAGTGACTTATTCTCAGCAATTCGGTATCGGTCTTCGGGGTGAGTTGCGAGATGAAGTAACGAAAATCCGAGCGCCGACCAAGTTGTGTCGACTCCTGCAACCAAAAGAAGAAAGAGTGTTCGAGCGATTTCATCGTCGCTTAGTTCCGCGTCTTCTATCCGTTGATCCAAGAGGTACCGGACCATGTCGCCGTCCTTGTTGTCTGCGCGGCGCTCTGCGGTCAGTGCGAGCAGATAATCCATCATCTCATTTGTGGTTTCCCTGGCTACTGTCGGTTCGGTGGGGCCTACTTCCAGGAGGTCGTGCAACCAGGCTCGAAACTGGGGCGCATCTTCTAGCGGCACGCCCAACATCCGAGCGGTTACATCGCCCGGAATTTCTTGCGCGTATTCAGCGGCAACATCGAATTCTGTTTGCCCGAGTAAACCGTCCAGTAGTCCCGAACAGATTTCCCTAATCGTGGGTTCCCAATCAGCAGTTGCTTTAGGCGTGAAGAATGGCAGTAAAAGCCGCCGATAATCGGTGTGATCCGGAGGATCGATATTGATCGGAGGCAAGATCAATCCGCGTCTGTCGGTAGATATCTCACTAATGATGGTGCGTCGACTGCTAAAGACTTCGGTGTCGTTCGCCGCAGCTGAAACATCACTCGCTTTGGTCAACCAAGTCATACCCCCGTATCGATCGCTGTGAGCTACTGGGCACTGGCCACGGAGCTCTTCATAAATTGGATAAGGATCTGAGATGAACTCTGGATCGAAGTGATCTAAGTCTGAATGCCAGTCTGCGACGGGCGGGCGGTGCGTTGAATCATTCATAATGGTCGAGTTGAAGTGAGATGCGAACAGGTCAATATAGAGCATAGCTAAATGTGATTATCCGCATTAGAGCAGAGTGTCTCTAGAACTATTTTCGAGTCGTGGAGACGCTGTCCAAGGGGCTCATGAACGCCGCCGACAAACCGTCTTGCTACCCTTCGCTCGATGCAGTTCGCGCCTTTTGTGAATCTCTTGACTGGACAAGGAGCTGAAGCTTGGGACATTTTGACCGAGTCCCGTTTGGCCTTAGACCGCGGGGAGGATGTCATCGTCCTCAGTATCGGCGATCCTGATTTCCAAACGTCGACCTTTGTTGTTGACGCAGCTATTGAAGCGATGCGAAATGGGGACACCCATTACACCGAACTGGAGGGCCGCCAATCATTGCGGACGGCTATAGCTGAGAAGGCTTCTCGCTCGGCGGGAATAGCGATAGATGGAGATTGGGTAACAGTCCTGGCTGGAACTCAAAACGCTTTTTACTCAGCCTGTAGGTGTTTGTTTGGTGTTGGGGATGAGGTGATTGTCTTGGACCCTGCATATGTCACCTACGAAGCGTCCATAGCCTCAACGGGAGCCAGGCAGGTCCGTGTGCCACAGCCAGCTGGTTCAGGTTTTCGACCGGATATAGAGGCGGTTTCTCAAGCGATTACCCCGTCAACGCGAGGCATCGTGTTCTCTAATCCATCTAATCCGACCGGCGTAGCTCTGATGCCAACGGAACTAGAGGAATTGGCGCGATTGGCTGTGGACCATGACTTATGGGTGTTAGCCGACGAGGTCTACGGGGACCTTGTTTTTGATGGAACTCATCATTCAATCATGGGCATGCCAGGCATGTTGGAGCGCACGGTAACGGTCAGCAGCGTTTCTAAGTCCTATGCGATGACGGGATGGCGGTGCGGGTGGGCCATTGGCCCACCTGAGTTGGGACAACACCTAAGGAAAATGGCCCTCATCAATTTGTATGGTCTACCTGGATTTGTTATGGAGGCAGCGGACGCGGCGCTACGACACGGTGATCAAGAGATCGAGGTTGCAAGGGAGACGTACCGCGAACGACGCAACCTGGTAGTCGAGAAGCTGGAGGCGGCTCGCACTCTCCCGGTCTTAGTTCCTGAGGCCGGAATGTTTTTGATGGCTGACGTTCGAGCCCATAACCCTGATGCTAATTCTTTCGCTTGGGATCTTTATGAAGCGACCGGTGTTTCGGTACTAGATGCTGGCGCGTTCGGAGTGACCTCACAAGGATGGATCAGAATCTCGTATGGCATCAATGAGCAACGTCTTGAGGAGGCCTGTCGACGTATCATCGCCTTTACACATGGCGGAGGCGGTTAAGGCCAAATAGGTCAAGAACCTTTGTTTATGAATTAGTTGTTCTCGTCACAGGGCGCATCACGTTTGTCGCGACGATGGATCATGCACTCACGGTGTTGCACTCTCCAACCCTGATCAGTTTTTACGACACGGTCGTAATAAGACGCGGTGCCAACTAGACCTTTTCCGAGCAGCGCGACTATTCGGAAATTCATAGTCACTCTTTCGTCCTGCGCGTCGACGTAGATGTTGGTCATCATGTGCGTTTTCGGGTGCGACGCCTCAATATTCATAAAGTGAACTATGTCGTCAATGCCTTCTAGACGTCGAGCTCCAACGCCTGTTAAGTCGAAAACTGCGTCATCGGTAAATATTTCTCTCAAACGGTCCCAGTTTCTGTCGTCAATAGCGTCGCCATAACGACCGGGCAGTTCGTGGAGTTCTAATCGGTCAGCAATATCGATAGTCACAATTTGATATTAGACCGAATCGAGTCCTCAGGTACCTAGATCAGGAATGGTGAATTAGCGGAAAAACTTTGTCGTCGGAGATAAGTTGACCGGGTTTCAAGACAGTGTCTCGTTGCTGAATTATTGGGTTCAGCTTCCGGATGTGAACGACGCCGTCAGAGCGAAAGGCCGCCACTTCAGAATCGTCTAATTCTCGCATTTGACACCCTGACGGAAGCTTAGATCGTTTCTATGACGTCGCTATCGGAGAGTGTCGAACGAATATCGGTGTCGGCCTGAGCAGGAATGTCTGGACACCAGATTCGCATCGCTTCTTCCATAGTCTCTTTAACCATCGATGCAACCGCCAGGGCCTCGCCGCGGTCGCACTCCACTACAACGCTGTCGTGAACGGTTTGAACGCCGAACGCTTCGCTGAATGCAGCAAGCCGATTATTTAGCAGGCCGTAGGCTTCAAGCATGATGTCGGCAACACCTCCCTGTATAGGAGCGTTTCGATAGGCATTGGCCATTTGCGATATGCGCGTGTTAAGTGATTTGTTGAGCAGTAACGCCAAGGCATCTGAGCCCATGGTTGCTTCAACTTCTTCAACGATTTGTCTGCGCAGTTTCCGGTCTTCCAGCACTTTGGCTACGTCTGCTGTCGGAAGAAGTTTTCCCTCTGTTCCCAAGTTGATGTTTTGTCGCGCCGTTATTATCTCGCGAACTTTCCTTGGGCCGTCTTTGGACGAGCTCATAATTGTCTTTGCTGCCTGCTCTAGAACTCCTTCGGTATGGAACGTGAACTGTTGCCTCCTGCCCGACTCGGTGAATGAATTGAAGCCGAAGCTGCCACCTTCGGCGTCTATGACAACTGACGCCTCGAAGGAGAGTGTCCACGCAACTGCGTCGATGCTCCAAGTTGCGCCGAGGTGTTCGGCTACCTCTTCGGCCGTTGGCCAGTTGCGGTGTTCGTGTCGATGTTGGCGCACGGCTTGACGGACTAGAGGCCATTGCTTATGCAGGTTAAGAGTTAGCTCCCAATCTATTTCCTTGTTAGATGCAGCTAATTGCTCCACGAACCTGTCGCGCTCGGAAACCCACGAAGCGATTTGGGGATAAGCGTCCAAATACTGGTCTAAAAGTGCGCTGCCCTCCGCTTCGCTCGTTTCAACACCCGATTGGGAAAGACTTCTAGCTAGGCCGCCCCCGCGTTGGCCGTACACAATTCCAAAATTGATGCGCTTTGCTTTATCTCGGTATTCGCTGAACTGCTCAGGCCGCGTGCTACGGAGCGATTCCATATTCACTCCGAACATTCTTTCGGCAGTGGCTGAATGGATATCTTCTCCCTTGATAAAAGCGTTCTTCAAGTTCGTATCGCCGGCGATTTGAGTAGCGAACCTCAACTCTGCCTGGCTCAAATCTGAATATACGAAGACTCGATTGGAGTCCGGTGGTCGAATGTGTTCTTTCATCTTTGGAGAAAAGTTCTGAGCGTTAGGTCGACGGCTCGCCAATCTGCCGGTGTTGGTGCCCACCACCTGTAGATACTCGGAGTGCATTCTCCCGTGATCATCGATATGTTCTCGGATCGATTCACCGTAGGTTGAAATGATCTTGCTTAACTCCCGATATTCGAGCAGCAACGAACAAATTGAGCTACCGATCTCAGAAAGTACCGTCGCGGTTAGGGGATCCGTCGGTAGCAACAATCTTGCCTCGCCGAACTTAGAGGAAGACCAGTTCAGGACCTCGTCAGGGTTCCACTCGTTGAGTGCCTGTTTAGCTTGTTGTTCGCTGGCTGGATTCCATGACGGTTCAAGCGCCTCGCCGAACAAACTTGCTTGGCCACCACCTGTCAGCGCCGCGAGGTTGGTTGATAGTTCGGTTCGACGTTGTTCCATTTCTTGGAGCCGCTGTTGCCAACTTGACCAATCGAAGGGAAGTCCCACTCTTTCCATGTGGTCTAGAAATGGCCGAGCCCCCTGCTCCAACCTGCACACCGCTGACAGCCCGGCATTGCTAATGCGAGATCTGATTTCCTCAGCCACCCAAAGTGTCTCTACGGCATCTGCCGCTGCATACATAATCTGCTCTTCGGAAAGAACTTCGGTTTCGGTGTAGGACAATTGGGTAGTTCCTTTACCCTCCGCACTCAAGCCGAGGTACCACTCGACTGCCCAGGCGAGGCCGTGATAAAAGCTGAATCCAGTGCGCCCTTGGTGAAGAAGAGCGTCTGCGATCTGAGCGTCCCACCAGGTAATCGATTCAACAGGGCTTCCGGCTTGTTTTGCAGGGTCGAAAAGATCTCGATCTAAGACCAGCGAATCGAAGTCGGCGTTCCATGCATCAGCAGTGACTCCACTTAAGGCCCTGGCTAGCGGTAAGCAGTCGATTGACATCGTGTCGACGACCCACGCTCGCTCGAACCCCTCGGTGTCTCTGGTGGCAGCCGAAATCACGCGAAGGGCACCGGGAGCAGCATTTGGACCGGTAAACGCATCGGCGGTATAGACAGTTTCAGTGTCTATTGCCCTAGCGCTTGACTCGCGGATTGCGGATTCGAATTCTTCCAAAGAAGATGTGTCCACCAAAGTTACTGGGACTTCGTCGACGCGTTTTAATGACCGGGGTCGGGGGTCTACGGGAACGGCCACCCTATGACAATAGATCTGGCGTTAAGGGAATTCAGCCAATCGGGAAGGTAACTCGCTGATTTGTTGCGGCTCTAGGTTGGCGAAGCTGAGACGAATCATGGAATCGTCGTTGACAGTAAAGGCAGTGCCTGGAATCGCCAGGACATCGTGTTCGAGAACCAGCTTCTTGACCACTTCTTCGGTTGGTAAATCGGATCGTGGATGTTTAACCCATCCGAAATAGGCGCCTGAGGACTCGACTTTGAATCCGCCGGGTTCCTTTCGCATCGCCTCAAGAAACTGTTGTTCTAAGTTCTTGATTCGATCTGCCTGACGCAGGCGCCACTCCTGAGCGTGGAGAAGACCTGCGAGTGCTGCCTCTTGCCCAATTCGGGGAGCGCTGATCGCAATGCAATCCAACACTTTTAAAGCTTCGGTTATAGCGAGTTGCCCGCCGACCGCTGCTCCGCATCTATAGCCCGGGATAGCGAAATCCTTTGAGAAGCTGTGGAGACTGATGACGTTTTTGGCCCAGTCCATGTTGCTAAAAAGCTGATGGGCGCTATCACTTTCGTTTCGAAATGAACGATAGGTCTCATCAACGACGAGAGCGAGATCGTTCCGTGCCGCTAAGTCGGCGAAGCCATGGATAACGTCACTAGGAATAGTTACGCCCGTTGGGTTACCAGGCGTCACTAAAGTAATCAGCTTGGTTTTTTCGGTTATGAGACTCTGAGCTTGTTGGGGATCTGGAATTAAGCCTTGACCCGGGTTCAGATAGCGCACCTTGACGCCTTCAATCTTCAGCCACATGTCGTGGTTGAAATAAAACGGTGCTACTAGAACCGCTTCATCACCTGGTGCAGTCAACGCGCTCGCCACCACACAGAACGCCTGGTTGCAGCCAGCGGTTATTAGTACAGAATCGGGACTGATTTCGCCTTCATAACCTGATGTCAAATCCTCCGCGAAGGCTTCTCGTAGCTGAGGTAGACCTGCTTGCGGTGGGTATCGACCAGAATCGGGCTCGGTAGCGACTTGGGCGATGCGAGTTACGACGGCATCGGCGGGTGGAAAGGAGGGTGCGGCCTGGGACAAGTCTAATAGAGGCCGATCGTTGCTTCGTAAACCCACGAGAGCATGCGCCGCTCCGATGGGCGAGTGAACGAGCTCACTGACTCTTTCACTGAAACGCACTAGCTCGCCGTCCTTTTCAATCTTCGTAATTCACGTCAATAAAGTCGGCGGGATCACCAGGTGCCTGACCGAAGGCTTCCGCCTCGAGTAACTCCATCAGCCGTTTTGCTACTGGTCCAACGTTTCCGTCGCCAACAGCTAAGCCGTCCCAGGAAACTACCGGGTACAAGTGTGTATCACCGCCACAGAGAAACATTTCGGTGACTCGGTCGCCGGACACTTCTGACGCTAGGACTGGTGATTGGTCAACTGATGAGACCAGACCTTCTTGTATAAGGAACCTTGATGCAAGGTCCATTGCCCGACGAACAGTTGTGCCGAACAGAATTCCGTCGAATGGAGGGGTACGAAGAGTTCGATCTTTAGTAATGAAAACCACATTCAAAACACAAGACTCAGCGACGTATCCTTCGTCGTCTACCAAGATTCCGAATGTCCCACCGAGGTCAACGGCTTCCATGTGTGTGAGGACGTTAAGCAAGTAGTTGTTGGATTTTATGGTTGCTAGCAACTGTGGCTTCATCGGAGTATCGCGGACTGTCACTTCCGGTATGCCAGCGCTTAATGGGTCAGAGTCGGTGACTCCCAAAGGCATTGGATCGAAAATGACGCAATAGAAGCAAGCTTCTGGGCACTCCTGTGGGCTGGGCGAAAAGCCGCCGGGACCAACTGTGAGCCAATACCGGACCGCGCCATCCCTGATGTCGGTCTTGCTAGCGGTGTCGACGACCATTTGGATGATGTCCTCTTTGCTCCAGTGATGGTCGATTCGTGCGAGCGACGCGCTTTGCAGCAGTCGGTCAACATGAACGTTGAGACGATAAAGACGGCCGTTGCTCAAAGTACAGGTATCAAAAACTCCGTGACCTCTATGAACTAGGTGATCATCAAGAGGTATTTGCATGAGGGCAGGGTCAGTCACTATTCCACCCAGCCAAGAACTGAACATCGCTCTATAACCGGTTTGTCCTCGTTTGGAGCGTAAGCGAGAAAGCACTTCAGACTCTGAGAGCACGTAAGGGGTTGAGCCAGTCACGGACTTGAGACTATGCGAGTTAGGGCGCTAAGTATGCGACAACTTCGGAGGAGCAAGTCAGAAAAGAGATTTTAGCCCTTAGCTGGGTATTTCCTGAATGGGGCTACTGAGACTACGAAAGTTACGAAGTCGCATACTGTTTACGACGACCAAGAACGATGAGAGAGCCATGGCCACGGCCGCTTGGGTTGGGGAGAGAGTTCCGGTTATCGCGAGCGGTAGGGCAACGAGGTTGTAGGAGAACGCCCAGCCTAAATTGACCTTTATCGTGTTCAGGGTTTGGCGTGACAACGCGATTCCGTCGGCGACTGCTCGCGGATCATCCGTCATGATGGTTATATCAGCGGTGTTTCGGGCGACATCTGTCCCCGATTGAAGAGCGATGCCCAGATCCGCTGCTGCGAGTGCTGGAGTGTCGTTGACGCCATCACCAACCATTGCGACACATCTACCTTGGGACTGCAGCGTCGACACGTGATTTTGCTTCTCTTCAGGTAGAAGCTCTGCGACAACGTCTTCGATTCCTATGACTTGCCCGACGCGTTGAGCTATCGAACGCCTGTCACCCGACAGCAACACCACATGAAGGTTCAGCTTGTGGAGCAATTCGATGGCTTCTGTACTAGTGGGTCGAATTTGGTCGCCGACCAGAACTACTGCTTCGGCTGCGGTTCCTCGACCCAAGTAAACAGGTGTGCCCTCCGAATGCAGAAGACGCAGCTCCGATGGAACTTCGTCAAAAAGTTCGGCTTTCCCGACCCTAAATTCGATGTCGTTAACCCGACCTGTGATTCCTTTCCCAGGGTGGCTAACAAAGTTCTTTACCTCGGCATCTATGTCTCTAAACGAATCGAAAGCTCTGCCCAGGGGATGACCAGAACGAGATTCGAGAGTGCCGGCCAGTGAGAAAAGGAGATCCCGATCGAATGGAACGTTCGCCTCAATAATCGATGGGCGACCGTTAGTGATGGTTCCCGTCTTATCGAAGACCACGGTGTCCACAGCTCGGGATGAGTCCAACACGTGTGCGCCCGCTACCACCACCCCTAGCTGGGCTGCTCGACCTGTTCCAATGAGCACCGCAAGGGGAGTGGCAAGACCGAATGCGCAAGGACATGAGACCACGAGAACCGCTACTGCGGCGATTAGAGCATCGTTAACGCCGTGACCGAGCAACCAACGAATAACGAAAGTTCCGAAGGCGATTCCCACTACAAATGGCACAAATTTGGCCGCTACTTTGTCCGCTAGGCGTTGAATGGGAGCCTGTGTGGCCTGTGCTTCCTCGACGAGTCTCGCGACCCTTGCTAACTCGGTGTCTTCTCCCACAGCGGTAGCTTTGATGACTAGCGGTCCGTCGCCGTTCAGTGCCCCCCCGGCAACTTCTGAGCCGGGTGCCACCTCCATTGGTGCTGACTCTCCGGTGGATTGAGAAGCGTCGACACTTGACGAACCTTCAACAACTTGACCGTCGGTTGCTACACGTTCCCCGGGACCGACGATGAATTGCATGCCCACCGCCAAGCCATGAGCGCTTATTTCGGTGCCATCCCGTAGGTGGACCCACTTTGGAGTCATGTTGGCGAGCGCTCGTAAGGAATCTCCCGACGTCCGTATCGCGCGGGCTTCCCACCACTTTCCAAGTAAAACGAATCCGATTATCGAAGTGGCGCCTCCGAAATGAAGATTTTGGTCTGCATTTAGAATCAGAACCACCATTGACCAGCACCATGCGGCGATGGTTCCGAGCGAAACCAAAGTATCCATGGCTAGAGCCCTCTGTGCGATTTGTAGGCGTGCGGAGCGGTGAAAGCTCCAGCCTGACCACCAAACACTCAAGGTAGATAATGAAGCCAAGATCCAGCTGCTGGCAGGAAATTGTATAAACATTGTGATCATCGCGAATGCTGCGATTATTAGGGCAGGAGCGGCTCGTTTTTTGAGTGCCGCTTCATGTGACTCTTGAATCGATTGCCGGTCGCCATCGTGTCGAACTTGGTAACCCAACTGCGTAACGGTCCGAGTTATCGCTGAGGCATCAACTTGGTTCGTATGGTGAACCAATGAGGTTGCTGTAGCGAAGTTGACGTGCGCCGTTTTGACTCCTGGAACGTCTTTTAGGGCGCGTTCGATCCGAGCGGCGCAGGCTGTGCAACTCATGCCTTCTATAGCAAATTGAGTCCGCTCCTTTTCGGATACAGGAGGACCCGCGTTCATATCTTGATGTTAGCTCTCATTTCAGATCGACTAACTGTTGTTAAGTCGTACCCTAGAGGTGTGATGACGCCATCTGCGCAGAGCTTCCATCTTCACACGTTAGGGTGTCCGAAGAATCAGGTCGATTCGGACAAGATTGCCGGATCCCTAATTGACGAAGGCCTTACTCCCACCGACGATCCGTCTGTGGCAGATTTAGTAGTTGTCAACACGTGCGCATTTATCGAAGAAGCGCGTGAGGAATCGATCAACACTATTTTGGCCCTGGACAGCGAACGATCGACTGATTCTCGGATCGTTGTCACGGGTTGTATGGCTGAGCGATATGGGGTTGAACTTGCTGAAGCCTTACCAGAGGTGGATCGAGTTGCCGGTTTCGGAGTTCCCGTAAACTTTCGAACTCGGCCAGATGGATTGTCTGTGGCGGCGGAGGCTGAAGCGCCGCAGTTTGATTTGCTTAACTTGCGCCGGCCGGTGTCGGATGTTCCATGGGCGTATGTGAAAATTGCTGAAGGATGCGACAGGGCATGCGGGTTCTGCGCCATCCCTTCTTTTCGAGGCCCACAACGCAGCCGCGACTCCGAGTCCATATTGAAGGAGATAGAAGAATTAGGTGTTCGGGAGGCTGTCCTAGTAGCGCAAGATCTAGCTAGCTACGGCTCAGACATGGGAGAGCGCGGTTCGATTGTCTCGCTGGTAGAAGCGGCAGCGAAGGTCGTTGACCGTGTACGACTTCTGTATTTGTATCCATCCGATCTGTCGGATGAGCTCATCGAGGCGGTCTTGGCGAGCGGGGTGCCTTACTTTGACCTGTCCTTGCAGCATGTTTCCCGAGGACACTTGAGACGCATGAGGCGTTGGGGCAACGGCCAAAGATTCCTCGAAAGGATTGAGCGAATCCGAGACGTGTGTCCCGAGGCGGCGTTCAGATCGAATTTTATTGTCGGCTATCCAGGGGAAACTGAAGATGACCAAGCTGAGTTATTGGAGTGGTTAGAAGAAGCGCAACTGGACTGGTGTGGGTTCTTCACTTACTCCCCGGAAGAAGGCACCTACGCTACGTCTCTTGATAACCAGATCCCGGCAGAACTTATGCAGGAACGCCACGCTGAATTGAGTGAAACCCAGGACGTGATAACCGCTACGCGTCGCGATGCAATTGTGGGACAAACAATCGAAGTGCTGGTCGACAGTGAAGGAATTGGTCGTTCACACAGGGAGGCACCAGAAATTGATGGAGTGGTTCGCGTCCCATCCGATCTCGAACCCGGAGAGATCTGTGATGTAGCGGTTGTTCGGTCAGAGGGTCCTGATATCGAAGCTATACAAGTGGAAGCCCAGTAATGGAAGAACACGATGATCCGCCACCCACCTACGGGCCGACGGCGCTAGCAACCCCCGCGAACTTTGTGACGGTAGCTCGGATACTTGCTACTCCGGTGTTTGTGTTGCTGATAGCCACCCAGAAACCATCGTGGCTGACTTTCGCTGTCGGGTTTGCAATAGGTATGTCTGACTTCGTTGATGGCTGGCTTGCTCGACGGCAAGGAGCTACGCGGTCGGGAGCGTTTCTGGACCCGCTCGCCGACAAAGTGCTGGTCTTGGGTGGAATGTTTGCTCTTGTAGCAAACGAGCAGTTCCATTGGCTACCCGTCGCACTAATCGCTTTTAGAGAACTAGCGATTAGTGCTTACCGTTCCCAAGCTGGCCGTCGTGGCATTACGGTTCCAGCAACCAAAATGGCAAAGTGGAAGACCTTTATTCAACTGTGGGCCATCGGGTTCGGCGTCATTCCCCCGATTGTGGAGTCAGCTCATTGGATAGCCACGGGAACGTTGTGGCTAGCCGTGCTCTTAACAGTGCAAACGGGAGTTGCATACTTCGCCGGCGCTCGGAAAATAGCCAGGGCACAATTGGGGAAGGATGCCTAGCCATGTTACCGATTGCCGTAAACATGGGGAGCTTGCAGTCGTATTGGAGAAGAACAATAGGGTCAAGAAATGAATTGTGAAATTATCGCCGTAGGCACAGAGCTGTTGCTGGGTCAGATCGTTGATACAAACTCGTCCTGGATAGGCGAACAGCTAGCGCTGGCGGGAATCGACAGTCATCACCAAACCAAAGTTGGTGACAACTGGTCTCGGATAGAAGAAGCACTGCAGTTGGGCTTAGAGCGGAGCGACGCAATCATTGTTTGTGGTGGATTAGGCCCAACTCAAGACGACATCACCAGGGAGGTAATCGCCAGTGTCGTGAATTCTGACCTGGTTTTCGATGAGGCGATCGCCGATCGGATCCGGGAAATGTTTCGAAGTCGAGGCCGCGACATGCCCGAAAATAACCTTCGCCAGGCGATGGTCCCAGAAGGCGCCCACACCATAGAGCAGCAGCCTGGAACCGCTCCTGGCCTAGTGGTACCCGTCGCTGTTTCAAGAGGGGACGACAAAGTCATATACGCGGTCCCGGGCGTTCCCTACGAAATGAAAGAAATGGTTCTAGGGACCATCTTGCCGGATCTGCAGCATCGTTCAGGCGTTACATCGGTGATCGAAAGCAGAGTGCTACGAACATGGGGCCAGAGTGAGTCGGGACTAGCGGAACTACTGAGTCCGCGAATCGCCGAGTTGGAAACAGCAGGCAATCCGACATTGGCATTCCTCGCGAGCGGAGTCGAAGGAATAAAGGTTCGAATAACCGCAAAGGCTGAAACGTCTGATCAGGCGGAGATCCTTCTCCGCGAAGAGGAAGAAGCTCTGCGTCGTTTACTGGGCGACATGGTTTTCGCAGTAGACGAAGACAACATGGAATCAACAGTTCTCACCCTACTTGCGCAAGAAGGACTGACCCTCGGAGCGATTGAGACGACAACGGGTGGTTATCTCGCCCACCGGCTTTCAACAGCTAAAAACGGGACCGAGGCGTTTTCGGGGGGTGTAGTGGCCCGAGGTCCGGGAATTTTGTCGTATCTGTTGAAAGGCGATCCGGCGTCATGGCAGCCCGATGATGCAGCGATGCAAATGGCGCGAGTTGCACGTGGGATTCTCGTATCAGACGTTGGTATTGCGACGACCTCGATAGAGGATCCAGATCGAGCTACGGACTCTCAACCATTTGGTACCGCCTGGTTAGCTGTTTCGATGGAGGGTTTCGAAACCGTCCAACAGGTACAGCTTCCAGGTGACCTCGAACGAATTAGACAATTCAGTGTTATCTCGCTTCTGAACCTTCTGAGGCTTCATCTGCAAGGGCTTCGCCTTTAGTCGTGGTCAGAGCGTTCATATCAGCCCCGCTGGACAAAGCGACTAGGAAAATACTGTTGCGGCTCGACCGTAACCAGGCTCATGTCAAATGGGTTCGGCCCGAGCAATGGCACATAACGATGCAGTTCTTTGACGCAGTGAACTTAGATGAATTGCGTCACCGCTTCTCGAGGTTTGAGGCTGTCCAGGCGCTAGGTGCTCTAGGACCACGGGTTACCCAAATTGGAGATCGAAATCTCGTGGTGCCCGTCCAAGGGCTTTCGCGATTGGCCGACAATGTCCGAAAATCGACGCGCCGACTAGCCTCAAAAGATCAGTTGCCCTTTGTGGGCCATATCACCATTGGTCGGACTAAGAGAGACAGTGTTCCCGAATTGGTAGGTACGGCCATCAAAGGGAGCTTTAGAGTCGAGCGACTGTTGTTGATAGAAAGTGTCATTGGGTCGGAAGGAGCGACGCACACCCTCGTCGACTCAAGGTCACTAATTCCTTTGGATGTATCTGCGCATAGCAACGACATCTGACAGGCTGTTCGAATGCGATTTAGTTTCTGGACAGGCAATGGTCAAAAGTGGCAGGACACTCTAGAAGGCTGCCGCTATGCGGAAAGCACAGGCTGGGACGGTATTTGGTATGCGGATCACTTCATGCCCAACGAGGAGAACGTTGACCAACCAATTCATGAAGCTTGGTCGATTTTGGCTGCTATTGCAGCAAGTGTTCCGCGAGTCAGAATAGGCCCGCTAGTAGCAGGGAACACTTATAGAAACCCAGCACTTACAGCGAAAATCGCTGCAACTGTTGATCACATATCTGGCGGACGAGTGGTGCTTGGGCTTGGCGCTGGTTGGCAAGAAAATGAACACGAGAAATATGGCTTTGAGTTCTCGACTGTCAAAGGCCGCCTGGATCGTCTTGACGAGGCGGTCGAGATCGTTACTTCGCTGCTTTCGAACAATCGCACCAATTATCAAGGCGATCACTACACAATTCTCGACGCTCCGCTTGATCCGAAACCAGTCCAAAGCAAGATCCCTCTGATGATTGGCGGTGGCGGACGTAAACGTACGTTGC
>CEUZ01040642.1_pt1 | contig 27992 bp, 34 predicted proteins | sample 361511 | NCBI WGS metagenome assembly CEUZ01 (sample SAMEA2622822, study PRJEB7988) | marine metagenome | biome: marine biome (ENVO:00000447); feature: surface water layer (ENVO:00002042); material: "saline water (ENVO:00002010), including plankton (ENVO:xxxxxxxx)" | depth 5 m | reverse complement strand
GACCATTACCTCGGCTGTGCCTGGCTCATAAAGCGCTGCTAAAGCCACCAAAGAGCCTTCATCGTCAGCTAACCAACCCAGAGATACCGGCTGCTGCTTTTCAGCCAAGGCCTCGAGCAGCTCAACGCATTGGCGCTCAGAAGTGACGATCGTCGGTTCTGCTTCCAAAACATTCTCTTGTGAGCCCATTGTTGGAAGCTCATCGCCCACTAACTCGCCGAGGCGTTCATACAGGGAGTTGAACTCAAGCTCCTCAAACAGTTGCCTGACTTCGTCGGTGTTGATTGTCCCCCACTTCACAGACGCGAGGTCTAAATCCACTGGAGCATCAGTTCGGAGAACCATTGCATCAACGTTTCGTCTTGCTCGTTCTTCGAATTCAATGAGGTTTTGACGAAGCTTTGGAGTCTGTTCTTCAGCGTGTTCGAAGATACCGTCCAGACCTCCGTACGCATTAATGAGCTTGGCTGCTGTTTTCTCCCCTACCCCAGGAATCCCTGGGAGATTATCTGAGGGGTCGCCTCGTAGGGCTGCGTACTGGGGATACAACTCGGGGGTAACCCCAGTCCTTTCAACGATTCCTTCCTCGTCATACAACGCGTAGTCGCTTACGCCCCTCTTGTTGTACAGGACTTTGATGAAGGGATCTTTGACCATCTGATAGATGTCTCGGTCTCCCGTGACGATAATGGCCTGATCTCCGTTCTCGGCGACTTGGACTGCCATTGTCGCCAAGACATCGTCTGCTTCGAAACCTACTAGGTCGACTGTCGGAACCTGAAGGGCATCCAGGACGGTTCGGACTATTCCGAACTGCTGAATGAGGAGATCAGGTGTTGGATCGCGGTGAGCTTTGTACTCGGGCAACATTTCATGACGGAAGGTTGGTTCGGGGCGGTCGAACGCCACCACGACTCCGTCAGGGTTTTGATCTTTAACTAAATTCAACAGCATTGAGGTAAACCCAAATACAGCGTTGGTTACTTGACCGGAGACCGTTGCCATATCGGTCGGTAACGCGAAAAATGCTCTGTAGGTGAGTGAATTGCCGTCAAGTAATAAATGCTTGGCCACGATGAAGACCCTAGAGCCCAGGCTTGGCTCGGCGTACGATCTTGGGAAAGCTTGATCGATATTTAGGAGCTACGGGCGAAGATCGCCGCTGACTACCCTGTTAGCGACATCTAACATCGTTGTCCGTTCTGCCATCGCAGTCTTCTGTATGAAGTTGAAGGCGTCACTTTCGGACAGGCTCCGCTCATCCATCAGAATTCCTTTGGCGCGATCAACCGCCTTTCGCACTTCGAGTTGGTCCTCCAGCTCTCGAACAGTTGCGTCTAATTGCCGCATTTCGTCGAATCGACCTAAAGCAACTTCGATGGCTGACACAAGTTCTTCTCGTTGAAACGGTTTCACCAAATAAGAGAGAACTCCTGCGTCTCTGGCCTCTTCGATTAGGTGGCGCTGACTAAACGCCGTAAGGATCACTACAGCTGCCTTGCGTTCAGAAGAGACTTCTCGAGCTGCTGCTAACCCGTCCATGCCTGGCATTTTGATATCAAAGATGCACAGATCCGGAGCGTGTTGTTGAACTAATGCAACTGCCTCATCACCACGTCCGGTCTCCGCGACAACTGCGTAGCCTTCTTCTTCAAGCATTTCGCGAAGATCTAAGCGGATGATGGCTTCGTCTTCGGCGATTACGACGCGTTTTGGCAACTGAATCCTTGTGTTGGGAGGCCGAGACCTCGAGACGTGCAGATATTTACAATAGCCAATCAATTCGGCTTTATTCGCTGGGGAGAAACGTCAGTTGAAATCTCTACCCATTTGGTCAAGCAACGAATTCTGATGACCTTCGAGTTGAACTAGTCGCGCTACGAGCTGCTCACGTTGCTTATCTATGGCAATGAGGTGCCGGGCGGCACGCTGGTGAGTTCGCTCTGATATAGGTGTTTCGGAGACAAGGGCGTGAATTCTGGCCGTTTCCGCTTCATCCTTGAAATGCTCCAACTGCTCTTCGAGCACCCCGAGTTCGGCCTGAGTATGCGCAATTTGTTGACTATTGCGACGGAGCTGACGCTCAACAGTTTTGATTGGCATGGGGCCTGAAAATCTAGCTAGAAATGAGCGCATTTGCTACTGGAGCTTGTTATGGCTTACGGCCAAAGCAGCGGGCGAGCGTACCTGATACGAAGTCTGTGACTTCAACATCGACGAATCCGGCCGATCGAAAATACTCTTCGCACTCGCCCCGGGTGTGGGCTCGCCCTTCGCTTCCACAGACGAGTTCATTCATTCCCCACATGGCAGCGTCCACCGGTCCTTTGCGATCGTCATCCAACATTTCTCCAATAAGGTGCATCTCGCCGCCCGACTCCAACGCCCGGAAGGCCCTTGCTACAACAGCACCTATCACTTCACTGTTGTAAATCGGTAGGTTGCTTGCCATTACAACAACATCGACTGGAGACGGGAACTCTCCTTGGGTGAAATCGGCACCCACTGTTGTCACTCTGTCCCCTACGCCAGCGTCGGCAATGTATTCCTCAGTCGCAATCACCACCGGTGGAAGGTCTAGAACTGTTGCCTTCAAGCCTTCGAAAGTCTCGACAGCGGTGATGCTGTAGGCCCCCGAACCTCCGCCGAGATCAAGCAAGTGACGTCGATCCGACAAGTCGACAGTGCGAACGAAGCGTCGTGCCGCTCCAAACCCGATGCTTGCAGTTGCTTGATGATATTTTCGTGCAGATTCGACCGTAAGTTCGTCGTACATTCCAAGTGTTGTGGAATCAGGGTGTCGCATCTTTTCGGTCATCTGGAACCACCCAGATACGTCAGGCCGGGTAAACATCATCCAAGGGCCCGCATATCTGCTTTTTCCTTCGACAAGATATGTCTCTACATCTGCGGCATTACATAGCTGGTCTCCATCCCAATCCAGGAGGTCCAGACTTAGAGCGCAAGAAACCAGACGGTCGACATCAACAGGCCGCAATCCTGTTTCTTGCGTCAGAGCAGCCTCAGTGTTGTGGCCGTTACTTATGTGTGTGAAAAGACCCACATCTAGCGCCGTGTACAGCACTGCTGATGTGGTGTAGGCGCGAGCCATGTCCTGCAACCGAGTGGTATCTGTTCGATTACTCATTTGTCCTTTACCTGCTTCATGAAGAACTCGACTGATCTTCGATCTGAAAATATTCAGGCTTTCCGAGTGCCCAGTATTCCCCCCATACCTGCTCCCCTCCAGCCACGTGGAATACTTCGCCTGTGATGAACGAAGCTGTAACCGACGACCCTAGAAACGCTACGGCTTGAGCTATGTCCTGAACGTCACCTAAACGTCGTTGTGGGTTGTGGTCGAAAGATGGTCGGGCAGCGTCGGGATAATTAACCAGTCCCGGGCTTCGAACGACACCGACCGCAATAGTGTTGATTCGAATGTCATGCGGCGCCCATTCAACGCTTAACGATGCGGCTAGGCCCGCAGCTCCAGCTCTCGCAGCCGCCGTATGCGGTATGCCTACTGATGCTCGTCCGGTGATAGTTCCAATATTTACTATCGAACCTGCGGAGCCGTTCTCAATCCAAGCTTTTGCAGCGGCCTGCATCACAAACCAGGGTCCATAGAGATTTGTTTCCAGCACCGCAGCCCAACCTTTGGGCGATATATCGTTCGCTGGGGCGGCAAATTGACCGCCCGCGTTGTTGACAACGAGGTCCAATCGCCCAAATTCATTCCACGTATCGCGCAATAACGCCTGAACCTCTTCGGGGTCGCGCACATTGGCTGATCTCACGAAAATGTCGACATCTTGACGAGCAAAAGACTCTTGCAGTTCTTTTAGTTTCGCTTCATCTCGGCCGCAGGTAACGACCTGAGCGCCAAGGCGACTCAGCAGCATGCATATGGCCCGACCGATGCCTCCAGCGCCGCCAGTGACAAGCACAACCTGATCTGCATACAGGTCATCTCGAAACCCATGAGTGAGCGAGGATAAGTCGGTGTCGCTCCAAGACGAGTATGGGTCTGAAGTCATGTCTACAAACTAGAGGTAAACATTGATCTCATGCGATATGCGTTAACGATGATTATCGTGCCCGGAGCGGGATTTGAACCCGCACGCCCGTGAGGGCAAAGGATTTTGAATCCTCCGTGTCTGCCATTCCACCACCCGGGCGGCAAACGCCGAGGTTAGCCGCCCAAAAGGGGCCTTCCCAAGCGTTCTTGCTCTAGATTCCATTGATTCCCACCATGGCATCTTTGTTTCCCGTACTCTCTTCTACAGCCGTGGTTGACAGGTTTCGCGTGACCATGTGAAACCTTTAGGGCCACTGGACGGTCCAACCCATAAGGTGACTGCATAGGGAGGCCTTGTGCTCGCATTCACATTTCCTGGTCAAGGATCACAGAAGCCCGGGATGGGGGCCGAGTGGGTTGACCACGATAGCTGGGAGCTTGTAGAGGAGGCCTCACAAGCATGTGGCCGCGACGTCACTCAGTTGCTGTTAAACGCCGATGCCGACGAGTTGAAACAAACTCGCAACAGCCAGTTGACGACCTTTGTGTTGAGCATGGTTGTCCTGGATGCAGTTGAGCGTACGGGCGTCGCCCCTAATTTGGCCGCAGGTCACTCTCTTGGCGAATACAGCGCTTTGTGCGCTAGCGGAGCCTTGTCCTTTGAGGATGCTGTCAGGCTGGTGGCTGAACGCGGAGAAGCGATGCAAATCGCCGCCGATGAGCAAGATGGGACTATGGCTGCGGTACTTGGACTAGACGATGATCTCGTGGTGTCAGCATGCGCTCGGGTTGACGGCGACGTTTGGGTCGCCAACCACAACGCTCCTGGCCAAGTAGTTATCGCTGGAGCTCCCTCAGCCGTCGAAGAAGCTGGCGAGAAGGCGAAAGAACTTGGAGCTAAGCGCGCAATGGGGCTGCCGGTCGGTGGAGCGTTCCACACACCATTCATGGCCCCCGCTCGAGACCGTCTACGTAAGGCACTGTCAGAAATCGAAGTCCGTGATCCAGCGATCCCAATAGTTGCCAATGTCGACGCCACCGCAAGACAGGAAGCTGAGGAATGGCCACAACTTCTGGCCAGTCAATTGTGTAGCCCCGTGCAATGGCGACAAAGTCTTTACGCGTTGCATGAACTCGGGTGTCTCACATTTGTAGAACTAGGGCCAGGCACCGTCTTGACAGGGATGGCTAAGCGGACCCTCAAGGACGTCAACACCATGTCGGTGGCAACTCCCGAGGATGTCGACACCCTGCTTGCCGCAGTCACTGATTTGGGGTCTTCTGGGCAAAATTCAGGCGTAGCCGGAGAACACCTGTATGTCACAGAGCGCCTTGTGGTAAGCCCTTGCGCTGGAATCTTCTCTCCGAAAGAGGGGCTTCAGACCGACCAGTTAGTCAATGTTGGTGATGTGGTGGGCTGGGTCGCGGAAGAGGAAGTACGATCTCCATTTGCTGGACTGCTCATGGAGTTCATGGCGTTAGATAGTGAACGGGTAACCGCCAGGCAACCAATAGCCTGGCTCCGAACGAGATAGGCAACGAGTAAATGACCTCCACCGCGATATCTGGGGCCCGGATTCTTTCTGTAGGCACGGCTCTTCCAGAAAAGGTCTTAACCAATAAGGACCTTGAACAGATGGTGGACACGAGCCACGAGTGGATCGTTGAACGCTCTGGCATCCATGAGCGGCGAATCGGCGGAACGACAGCCGATCTTGCTGCCAACGCTGGCCAGGTTGCAATTGAGCGGGCCGGTATTGATCCGGCAACAATCGATTTATTAATTCTCGCAACGACAAGTCCCGATCGAAGAGTCCCTGCCTCAGCTTCAACAGTCCAAGAGATCCTGGGTTTGCAATGCGGTGCCATGGATCTCAACGCAGCATGCTCTGGATTTGTTTATGCGCTGGTTGCAGCTCATGGGTTTATCGAAATGGGGCACAGGCGGGTTTTGATTATCGGCGCTGAGACTCTTTCACGGTTGACCGACTGGACAGATCGAACTACTTGCATCTTGTTTGCCGACGGCGCCGGGGCAGCCGTAGTAGAAAAAACTGACGGTGTTGGAGATCTCCATGGCTGGCACGTCGACAGTAACGGATCGTTAGAAGAAGCGCTCTTTTGTGAGTTCGATGGAAAAATTGAGATGGCGGGCCAGGCCATCTTTAAGAACGCTGTTCTGGCTATGGAGAACGCGGCGCGCAAATCTTTGGCTATGGCTGACATGTCCGCAGACCAAATCGATCTTGTCGTACCACATCAAGCCAACGTTCGAATCGTTGAAGCCTCATGTAAGCGCCTGGGAATACCCTACGAAAAAACCTCAATGGTGATCCATCGAACCGGCAACACCTCTTCGGCTTCTATCCCTTTGGCGCTTGAAGATGCTTGGGCAGGCGGGCGTGTGAACCAAGGAGACAACATTCTTCTTGTTGGGTTCGGGGCGGGTATGACTTCTGCTGCGGCAGTCATTACCTGGGATGGCATATGAGTCAGACTCGAACGGTTGTCGTGACGGGCGGCAATAGGGGTATCGGACTTGCTACGGCGAAACGTTTCGCCGAACTTGGACACCGGGTGGCAATTACTGCCCGGGATCCGGGACACATCGACGATCAAGTTTTGGCGGTGTCTTGTGATCAAACAGACTCCAATGCTGTCGACGCCGCGTTTGAGGAAATTGAGTCGAATCTAGGAGCGGTCGAAATTCTGGTCGCCAATGCCGGAATTACACGCGACCAGCTGATGCTGCGCATGTCCGATGATGACTTTTCTGCTGTAATCGAAACCAACCTCACCGGTTCGTACAGAATGGCTCGACGAGCAGCACGCCCCATGCTCAGAGCCCGATGGGGCCGTCTCATCTTCGTTTCTTCAGTAGTCGGATTATTAGGTTCCGCAGGACAAGTTAACTACTCAGCCAGCAAAGCCGGACTGATCGGAATGGCTCGTTCCATGGCTCGGGAACTTGGCTCGAGAAACATCACTGCCAACGTTCTCTCGCCCGGCCCAGTTGAAACCGAGATGTTTGCCGCCTTAACTGAAGAGCAACAGGCAACTATTACTGAGCAGGTGCCACTCAATCGAGTCGCCCAACCAGAGGAAATAGCTGAAACCATCACCTTTTTGGCGTCTGACTCGGCGGCCTACATAACAGGTGCAGTAATTCCAATTGATGGTGGACTAGGCATGGGGCATTGACCCATAGGCTCTACACTTCGCATTGTCCCATGACACAAGGAATACCCAATGAGTGACAACTTCGAGAGATTCAAGAACTGCGCCGTAGAGGTGCTTGCAGTGGATGCTTCCGCCGTAACCCCCGAGGCCAGTTTCGCAGATGACCTTGACGCAGACAGTCTTGACTTAGTCGAGTTAGTGATGGCTCTGGAAGAAGAGTTTGACATCAGCGTTGAAGAAGAGGAACTGTCCGACGTCGCGACCGTAGGCGACGCTGTGGCTCTGGTTGAGTCGAAACTGTGACCGAAAGGCGCAGGGTCGCTATCGTCGGCCTAGGGGTCGTTTCCTGCGCTGGTACCGGTCTTGAAGCGTTCTGGAAGGGATTGAACTCGGAGCCGCCGGAAGGCGAACGACGAGTCCATGACTTTGACCCGCTTCCTTATTACGAAAACCCTAAGGAAGCGCGAAGAGCGGATCGATCGCAGCAAATGGCAACAGCCACAGCGGCAATGGCCATTGAAGATGCCGGCGAGCTTGAGACTGACCCGGACCGGTGCGGCGTGATCTATGCGACTGGCGTCGGAGGGTTACAAACATTCGAAGAGCAGGTCATAGTTCATGATCGCAAAGGTGCTCGACGCGTTTCACCTTTCATGGTGCCAATGATCATGCCCAACGCGCCCGGCGCGGCGATTTCTATGCGCTTCGGCCTCCAAGGCCCAAACGAAACGATCACGACAGCATGCGCTGCGAGTACCCATGCTCTCGGTTACGCAGCGCGGCTCATTCAGATGGGGTATGCCGATGTCATCGTTTCGGGCGGAACCGAATCTGTTATGTCTCCTGTAGGCATGGCCGGTTTTCAGAATATGACTGCTTTGTCTTCGTCGGGAAGATCTATGCCCTTTGACAAAGATCGCGATGGCTTCATGATGACTGAAGGATCAGCGACTCTCATTCTTGAGGAAATGACGTCGGCGCAGTCACGGGGCGCTCATATCTACGGAGAGATTTTGGGATCGGGGTCCAATGCCGATGCTCATCACATAACGGCTCCATCCCCGGGAGGAAACGGCGCGCTTCGATGCATGCAGATGGCTATCGAGGATGCCGGACTTATGCCGTCCGACATTGCTTCGGTGAACGCTCACGGAACTTCGACCCCTCTCAATGACGCTGCTGAAGCTGAAGCCCTCTCTAAGTTATTTGGCGACGACGGCCCTCCGGTAACTTCCACCAAGGGCGTGACTGGGCATGCGCTGGGGGCAGCGGGAGCACTGGAGGCTACTGCCGTACTGCTTTCCTTTGCCCACAAATCGATCCCACCAACTGCCGGTCACACAACTGCTGACCCTGAGATGGCTAGCTTCAATCTCGTGTCAGGAGCACCGCAGGCCTGGGAACCAGGTCCGTCTCTATCTAATTCCTTCGGTTTCGGTGGACATAATGGTTCTGTTGTCCTTTCCCCCGTCGAGTAAGGGCGACTTACAACAAACGTAAGACCGCGGTCACAGCAGACGCGCAAATCAGTATGACCGGAAACGGCAGTCGGGCGCACGCTGCGATTCCTCCGGCTGCTACTCCCGCAGTGACCGCTCCTATCGCGAGGGTTCCGCCACCATCGAAGGTTTGCACCATTATCAAGCCGGACAGGACTGCGGGAGTTAAGTTGCTTAACGCATGTCCTCCGACTCCCGAAAGGCGAATGTGGCGGCCTGCGAAGACGCCGACTGCCTTAAAGAAATAACATCCGATCGCCAACGCCCCGATTGAGATCCACGTCATTTGGCGCTACTCGTCATCTCGTACTCCGAAGCTGGCAAAAACCACAGCACTCAAGGCTGCTAGCAGTACAGGTAAACCAGATGGCACGAAGGGAATCGTTGCCACTGCTATCGCCGCACCCAACAGTGCTGTTCGTAGTTTTTGCTTCTCCCGCACATGGGGTAATAAGAGCGCCAGAAACGCTGCGGGGAAGGCCGCATCAAGACCCCACTGTCGCGGGTTCCCGATGACTTCTCCAAGAAGAACTCCCATCAGGGTTCCAATGTTCCAGAACACGAAGACAGAAAGGCCAGTAACCCAGAAAGCTTCTTTCGCTTCTTGTGCGCTCGACTGCGCGTTCGACATGGCGGCACTTTCGTCAATTACCAACTGCGCGGCTACGAACCGGCCACCTCGTTTTCCGGGAAGTACTTGTGTAAGCGACAGCGCATAGGCGCAGTTTCGTGCCGACAAGAGAAGCGCTGTCCCTAGAGCAGATATCGGCTCTCCACCTGAGCTAGCTATTCCTACTGCAGCAAACTGAGAAGCACCTGTAAACACCAGGAGCGACATAGTCACTGCTTTGGGGCCTGAAAGTCCAGCCGAATTGGCTAATACGCCAAAGGTCACTCCAAACGAACCGACCGCGAGCCCAAGCAAAAAACCATCACGCTGGTGGTCCTGGGACCAAAGCGCTCGCAACCGTTTAATCACGTGCGGAACTCGTCGGCTACAGGTCAGAAGCTTCTGCGATCACGAACATCATGTCAGCCTCGCAAGCCACTTCGCCGCCGACGGACGCAATACCAGAAGCTCGGCCGGCCATCCGGGACATACGTCCCAACTGCGCCACCAACGTCAACGTTTCGCCTGGCAGGACCTGTCGCCGAAAACGTGCTCTGTCGATTCCCCCAAACAGAGGAAGCTTTCCGGAGAATTCCCCATCGCTCAGCGCCGCTAAGCCTGCGGTCTGCGCAAGTGCCTCTACCATCAGAACGCCCGGCAGGGTCGGCCGGCCCGGAAAGTGTCCGGCAAAGAAACTCTCATCGCCACTCAAATGCCATAACGCCGTGCAGGACACCCCCGGTTCCAGTTCGACGATTTCGTCACAGAATAGGAAGGGAGACCGGTGAGCAAGAAGCTCTGCGGGGTCGGGATAGCTACTCATTAAGTTCGTCCAATGCTTCCAACAATTCAGGTGCTGTCGCAACAGGTGAAATTTTCAACCAACTCTTCTCAATTCGACCGGTCGGAGAAATCAAAAACATGGACCGGGTAATTCCTTCATATTCTCGGCCATATAGCTTCTTCGGACCATAAACACCGTACTTTTTTGCGACCTTACTGGTCGGATCGGATAGAAGTGGGTAGCTGAAATTGTGCTTCTCATCCCACTGCGCTTGTTTGTCAGGTGCATCGGCACTTACCCCGACCACTATGGTGTTCTCCAAACGGGGCAGCACATCGCGGAGGCCACTGGCTTGTTGGGTGCACCCGGATGTGTTTGCTTTGGGATAGAAGAACAGCGCTACGCGGCAATTATTTTGGTCCGTCAAACGCCATTTGTTTTTGTACTGATCGAGAAGTGTGAAAGTTGGGGCACGATCGCCGGGCTGCAACATTTAGCCAACATAGCCACCGAAATCAGTTGGTAGACACTTCAAATAGGTAATTAGTTGTTTCTAGCTGCGAAGAAGCCAACTCGTATATGAGCTAAGACCGCCTCAATTTCTTCTTCCGATAATCCCGCCCCGAACCCGGGCATTGAGCGGCGGCCACGCTCAATGAGGCGTCGTTGCTCCTCGTAAGAGTATTTATGGCCCTTGCCTATTAACGCTGGTCCAAAACTACCTGAACCGTCCGAACCGTGACATGCAGCACAGCTATCTCGGTAGACATCAGCCCCCAGGGCCATGACTTGCTGGCTGTAATCCTCCTCTGTCGGACCCTTCGATGCCCAGTCAGTTCGGTCGATGCATGCAGCGCAGCAAAGGGCAAGTGCCAGGAGCGCTGGAGTTAGACGGAACAAGGTGCTTCTCATTTAAGGAGCGCCCGTTCTCCACCAACCCCTGAATACTTACTTGGGATTTCAGTCCAACGACGAGAAAGCCACTGAGGATCGCGCCAATGCGCATGAAAATGCTCCGGTACCTGACGCATTGTGCGGTCGATCGCCCCGACTCCTTCGCCGAACCTTTCTACAGCCGCTTCTTCTAAGCGTTGAAGCATCCAGGCGACTTCTTGCTCACTGGGTTGAGTGCCGTGAGACTTCCATACAACCATGGGCGTGGAACAGGCCTCACAGTCAGCGACCCAACACACCTCATCTTCGTAGTACCAATGGGTGAATCGCGCAGCTTCACAAAGTTCGCAATCGTCAGCCATATGGTCGGTCACTGGCACCTACCTCATCCAGCGTCGAGTGCCGCTCTATATGCGGCGACAAGATCTCCCACTCCCTCAGCTCCGCTGCCGTCAAGCAGGCGTCGCACGACCGCTGAACCGATAATGACTCCGTCAGCAACTGAACTTGCTTCGACTGCTTGTTCTGGAGAGCCGATTCCCACTCCGGTAAGCACCGGTTTATCAGTTACTTCCTTACAGCGTTTCGCGATTTCTGTAGCGGTTGCCGCGAGAGCTGCTCTTTCTCCGGTAACGCCGAGCAACCCAACTGCATAGACGAACCCTTTAGAGGCTTCACACAGTTCAGGCAGGCGATGATCTGGGGTGGTTGGGGCTGCCAACATAATGGTCTCGATCCCCGCGTTCGCAGCCGCCTCCCGCCAGGGACCCGATTCGACCAACGGTAAATCGGGAAGAATCGCCGCGTCTATGGCCGAGTTCGCTAGCGTCGCAGCGAATCTTTCATGCCCCGGATGGTGAGCGAGGTTGTAGTAAGTCATAACAGCGTGGGGAACACCGGTATCCAAATCTGGGACTGCCGCCAAAACCGATGCCGGAGTAGCACCAGTTTCAAGAGCGGCTTGACTTGCTTGTTGGATCACTGGCCCATCCATGACGGGGTCTGAGAACGGTATTCCGATTTCAATTGCGTCAGCTCCAGCGGCTGCCGCGCTTTCAACCGCTGCCTCCCAGCCTTCATAACCCCCGGTGATGTAGGCAACGAGAAGCTTTGCTCCGCCATCTCGCCGATCGCGGAGGAACTTCTCCATGCGCCCTAGGTCCGATGGTGAGGTCACTGAGTATTTCCCGGTCCCAACACATCCATCATTTGGTCGACGTCTTTGTCTCCGCGCCCAGACAAGTTCAAAAGAACTACTTGCCCTTGCAGCGATGGTGCTTCGCGGACGACCCAAGCTAGGGCGTGTGCGGATTCCAAGGCTGGAATAATGCCTTCTGTCCTTGAAAGGAGTTGGAAAGCCTCTACAACTTCTTGATCTGTAACGGCGGGGTATTCAGCTCTACCGATAGCCGATAGGTGCGCATGCTCAGGTCCGACGCCCGGATAATCAAGACCCGCCGAGATCGATTCCGCTTCTTGGACCTGCCCTACTTCGTCTTGCATCAAGTACGAGGTCATGCCATGGACCACACCGGGCACTCCTCTGCCCACGGCCGCTCCGCCCGCTGGTTCGACTCCTACTAAGCGGGCATCACTGTCAGAAAAGCCAGAGAAAATTCCCGCTGCGTTGCTTCCGCCCCCAACGCATGCAACAACCACGTCGGGCAATTTATTCATCAGTTTGAGGCATTGTTCGTGCGCCTCATCACCTATGACGTGATGAAATGTTCGAACCATCCAGGGATATGGGTGTGGACCCATCACCGATCCTAGGCAGTAATGCGTATGTTCAACCGTTGCGACCCAGTCGCGAAGAGCTTCGTTAACTGCATCTTTGAGTGTTTTACTGCCCGACGAGACGGTTTCGACTTCTGCGCCCAACAGTTGCATACGAAATACATTGAGTGCTTGGCGCTTCACGTCCACTTCGCCCATGTAGACCTTGCACTCCATATCCAGTAGTGCAGCCGCGGTCGCTGAAGCAACACCGTGTTGTCCAGCCCCTGTCTCGGCGACTAACCGAGATTTACCCATCCTTCGCGCAAGGAGAGCTTGCCCAATTACGTTATTGATCTTGTGAGATCCAGTGTGATTCAAATCTTCGCGCTTTAGGAGAACTCTGACCCCTAGATCTTCTGACAAGCGGTAGCACTCCGTTAAGGGCGATGGCCTGCCGCCATAGTCCCTCAAGATCGTGTGGAACTCCTCGACGAACTCAGCATCGCTCCATGCCTCTCGAAAAGCTTCCTCGAGCTCTTCACACGCAGGTATCAAAGTCTCAGGAACAAAGCGACCTCCGAAGTCGCCAAAACGTCCTTCTTTGTTCGGATCGGTCATCACCATGAGTTCAACCTATCGCCGGCAAGGCCGCAGACATCACTCATCACGCCAGTCGTATGGCCGAGGGGCGTTAGGGTCGAATTCTTCATCCGCGGATTCCAAGTCCGCCCAGGCCTCTCGCGCCGCCACAATGAATTCTCTTACTTTGACTGGATCCTTCACACCAGGCGACATTTCGACTCCGCTAGCCACGTCAACACCCCACGGCCTTACTACATTGACCGCTTGACCGACATTGGCGGGTGTCAGCCCACCGGCCAATATCAATGGTCGACCTCGTTCTCGTCCATCTAACATCGACCAGTCAAAAACTTCTCCGGACCCTGGTTCCGGTGCGTCTACCAGGACGGCTTTAGCCCCATATTGTTCGAGGTCATCAATCGCTGAATCTCCCGCTATGAATGCCTTGATCAGATAAGGCACACGTTCAGCAATCCAGCTACTGTCATTCGTTGATTCACGGCCGTGGAGCTGAGCAGCTTGAAGACCCGCTTGATGTACCACATCAACAACAGTCTCTCGTAGCTCATCTTTAAAGATCCCAACAGTAAGAACGCCACCGGGCAATCGACGGGCAATATCTCGAGCCACAGCAGGTCTAACTTGTCGACTTGAACCTGGCACGAAGTTGAAGCCGAGAGCGTCAGCGCCCATTCCGATTGCCAATAAAGCATCCTCTTCGGATGTAACTCCACAGATTTTGACGAACATCAGTGGGATCCTCGCAAAGCGGAGACTGCCGCTGCTGGGTCACCACTTGTCACGAGAGTTTCTCCAACTAAAACCGCGTGGTATCCAGCTTCGTTGAGCACAGCTGCATCTTCGGGTCCTCGCACGCCGGACTCAGCTACTCCGATAACACCCGGCGGCACAAGAGCCGCCATTCGCATTGCGCGCTCATGGTCAACCTCAAAGGTATAAAGGTCTCGTTGGTTAACTCCGACCAGATCCGCGCCCACTTCTAGAGCGGCCTCCATTTCTCTCTCGTCATGAACTTCAACTAATACGTCTAGGCCGATTTCCCGAGCGAGTAAGTAGAAATGTTTGAGTTCTGCTGAAGATAGCGCTGCGGCGATAAGCAGCACGGCGTCTGCTCCCATCAGGCGAGCATCTAACACGTCGATTGCATCGACGGTGAAGTCCTTTCTGAGAACTGGCAAGTCGACCGCCGCACTCGCGTCTTCTAGATCTTTGGGCGACCCACCGAAATGTGGATTGTCAGTAAGAACCGAAAGGCAGGCTGCGCCGCCGTCAAAGTATTGTTTGGCCAAGATTGCCGGGTCCAATTCGGGAAACAGATCACCTTTCGATGGCGATTTTCGCTTCACTTCTGCGATGACACTCAATCCTGGCTCAGCTAACGCGCTACGAAATTTCTTTGCCGGAACACAGCCCTTAGCAACATCGAAGAGATGTTGTGGATCTCGCCGGTCAGCAGCAGCACGCTTTCGGTGCTGCGCGACGATTCTGTCCAAGTAGGTTTCGTTCCCGGCAGCCATCTTTCGTACCTTCCAGATGTTGTGATGCGCGCTGCTTGCGCTTAGATGTCGAGCCCCTTGGCGCAGGTCGGCTCTAGGAAAATTAGATCCGGCCTACCGTCCATGAACTCCGCTGTAGCTCTGCCGAACTCCTTCATACCATCGGATCCACCGTGAGCTGCGAGTGCATCGCCGTCGGTATACATCTCATAAAACCAGACTACGTTTGCGTCATTTTGGTCCTTGTGCGCGGCATATACCTCTGTTCCGGGTTCTCCCGAGACGTTCTTCATTCCGAGGTCCGCGATCACTGCCAACAACGCGTCACGTTGCCCATCTTTGGCGGTCAGTTTCGCTAAAAGTGCAGTCTTGGCCACTATTTGTCTCCTAATTCAACCGGTTTCACAATTTGTGATCATTTTTGGTTAACGCAGAGGCTACTGCGCTATAGCTCTTGAAGGATCACGCTATTGGAGAGGAATCTCAAGGGAAACGACAGAAACTTCGGAACCAGCATCTGTACTGACCACAGAATGCTCACCGCTTAGCGATGCAAACCCAACATACGGAGCGGCAGTAGTTGCGGTCAGAACTTCACCAACGGGTTCAGAGGATAGAAATAGGGGCTGACCCGGGAGCAGCTCTTCATCACTGCATATTCGGTGAATTTTGTGGCGTCCACCGCCACGAGCTGCAATTCGTTCAACCAATTCTTGACCCCTGTAGCACCCTTTGTCGAATGACACCGCTCTTTCGACTAAACCGGATTCGTTCGGGATTCCCCCTACCTGAAGTTCCCTTCCGATTGTTGGAACGCCACATTCAAAACGAAGGCGCTCGTACTCTTGCGGATCGCAGGTAGGTAGATCTATTTCTACGGTTTCACCTAGGACATCAAATACCGCTTCAGATAGCCAGGGCGAGGCGACCAATTGGACTTGTGGTCGCAGATCTGTGGGCATCCACTCCCCCAGGACGGAAATCATTTTCCACTCGTGTAGCTCAAAGTCCGCTTGAGTTCTCAGTTTGAAACGCTCAAGCGAAACAAGAAGCGGCGACCCGAATCCAGGTTCAGTGTCTAGAAGGAACCGGTCGTCTTGGAGCTTGGTAATTCTGAAATAGCCTTCGATGTTTCCCTTGGGTTCCAAAAGAAACGATAGGCGCGATTCCCCCTCAGACATGTCGTCAACGTTTTGCGATACCTGGCTGTGCAGGTAGCCCTCTGCTTCGGGTCCTTGAACAATGATTACATCGCGGTCGCTTGTCCAGATTTTCGTGGTCATCGATTTCCCGTCAACATGACTACGGCGTTGCGAACCAAACGAAGCCCGACTTCATCATCGAAAGACATAATCGATTCTGGATGAAATTGGACTCCACAAATCGGCAGACTTTTGTGTTCGACCGCCATCACCACTCCATCGTCGACGCTTCTTGCAACCACATTAAGGGAATCTGGCACGCTGTCTTCTTTTGCGTATAAAGAATGGTATCGACCGGCCCGAAACTCTTTGGGGAGACCCTCAAACAAACCGCTCTCCTCCGCGGTGATCAGGGAAGGCTTGCCATGCATCGGTGTGTCAAGTTGCCCAAGGTGACCTCCGAAGTGCTCCACTATGGCTTGAAGACCTAGGCAGACACCAAAGATAGGAATTTCAAGGTCAATTGCCGCGTTGATAGCAGAGGAGACGTCATAATCATTCGGAGCGCCGGGACCTGGGGATAGGACCAGTAAATTTGGTTTATGAGCGGCAAGATCTTCTAAGGGGAAACCTGTCCGCCGTGTGACGACGTGAGCCCCGGTCTGCCTTAAGTAGTTAGCGAGGGTATGAACGAACGAGTCCATGTGGTCGACTAAAAGAACTTCTTTACCTTCTGCAGGCGAGGACGACGCAGCGGTCTCTGTCGTTCTGCGAGGAAGTCGGAGGGCGTCGAGAAAGGCAGAGGCCTTGAGTTCCGTCTCTTCTTCTTCCGCCACGGGGTCAGAATCCCATAGCAAGGTCGCGCCCACCCTCACCTCAGCATGACCACCTTTAATTCGTATAGTTCGCAGCGTTAAGCCTGTGTTGAGGCTGCCATCGAATCCGACTTTGCCGATTGCGCCGCCATACCAAGCGCGGGGACTTTTCTCGTGATCTTCTAAGAACATCATTGCTGCCGTCTTGGGGGCACCTGTCACGGTTACCGCCCAAGTGTGAGTGAGAAATGCGTCCAATGCGTCAAACTCGGGACGCAGTCTTCCTTCCACGTGGTCCACGGTGTGGATTAAACGCGAATACATTTCGATTTGACGCCGGCCTATCACCTTGACGGAGCCGGGCACACAGATTCGACTTTTGTCGTTGCGGTCCACGTCAGTACACATGGTGAGTTCTGACTCGTCTTTTTCGGAGTTGAGTAGAGCAAGTATTTGGGAGGCGTCATCGAGTGGGTCTTGCCCTCTAGCGATCGTTCCTGAGATCGGGCAAGTTTCGACACGGTCTCCTTCAACTCGGACATACATCTCCGGAGATGCGCCCACTAGCCACTCTGATTGTCCGAGGTTGATGAGGAAGCCATACGGAGAGGGATTCTGTTCTTTTAACCGTCGAAAGAGTTCCGAAGGGGGCTCTGGTGACGGTTCAACGAAGGTTTGACTGGAAACAACCTCAAATAGATCTCCACGCGCAAAGTACTCTCGCGCTGTCTCTACTATCTGCGCATATTCACCTTTCTCATGATCGCGGGATGGTTCCAGTTCTAAATCCGGCTGATATAGGTCGCGAGCTCCGCCCCTGCTGATATTGGTAGTACTCAGGTCTCTGTACGCGAACTCGTATCGACGACGCTCAGCCACCCCGCCCTGGTGGTCCACAACAATAATTTCGTCGGGGATGTAAAGGACAAGATCTCGTTGGTCTGATGGTCGTGTGAGCTTCAACTCGATGGGCTCGAACTGAAACGCCAAGTCGTATCCGAAGGCCCCGTATAGGCCCAGGTGTTCTTCAGCCCCGGTAAACAATTCGACTAAGGACCGCACAACGGTAAACGAAGACGCTTGCCGACTTCTATCTTCTTCCTCGAAACGAGCGACACTTCGCTGTACTTCGTATGTAAGTAGCGTTGAGTTCTCTTCTATTAGCGCAACCTCTTCAAGCTCATTTAGTGCCGCTCGTACCGGCACCAAGAGCATTTCACCTCGCGAGTTGAGCGCCTGAACCTGGACTATGTTGCCGCGGCTGGTCAGCACCAATGGCGGGTCCACAAATCCCATATCCCAGCGGGTGTAACGGCCTGGATACTCATAGCTTGACGAAAGTAGAACTCCCCTTGCGGAATCCAGACGATCTACCAGGTCTTCAATGGCTGCCTCAGGTTCGATAGCAGTGACTTCGACGCGTACCTCTATATCGCCTTGGCTCTTATATTCCCGATGGAGCTCCTCAGCCACAGGGATCGCCTCTAGTTAGAGGTATAGGCCCGTACTACCGGGCTCAACTCTTGGGGCCGCGATCGCATGTACATCTCTTTCTCTCAGAATGAGGAAATCGTCGCCGTGCACCTCAACCTCATAACGGTCTTCCGGACTGAACAAGACCTGATCGCCTTCCTCCGCGCTGCGGACATTAGGACCAGCGCCAACCACTTCACCCCACACCAGTCTCTTTTGTTGCTGAGCCGTAGCCGGTATCAGAATCCCCCCACTACTTCTCCGTTCAGCCTCGTCACCGGGCATGCGGACGAGGATGCGATCATGCAACATTTTGATCGGGCGCTTAAGATTTTGGTCTGTGGAGACGTCTTTAGGTTCTTCAGCCACTATCGCACGGTACCGTTCTTAGACATGAACCCGGACGCCGGAACACCTCAAAAAACAAATTTTACTGCTAGCGATGGGGTTTCCTTAGAAGCCGAATGCTTGATCCCTGAGTCGACTAAGGCGATCGCTGTACTCTCACACCCTCACCCCCTATACGGCGGAGACATGCGCAACAACGTGGTCCAGGCACTGTTCGAGGCCTTGCCGCAAGCATCGATAGCGACATTGAGATATAACTTCCGAGGAGTTCAAAACTCTGGTGGCAGCCACGGCGAAGGGAGACTTGAGCTCCTTGACTGCCAAGCAGCTTTTTCCCATGCAATAGATTTGGCTGCGTCTGCGCCAGTGTTCTCAGTCGGCTACTCGTTCGGAGCAGATGTCTCATTAAGCGCTGATAGCTCGAGACTTGCTGGTTGGGTCGGCATAGCTTCACCTCTTGCGTTGCTCGCTCCAAGTGAAATGAAGGCGAATTCCGACTCGCGACCCACTCTGCTAATAGTGCCGAAAAATGACCAATATCGTTCGTTCGCAGAAGCTCAAGAGATTTCTAGCGACTGGACCGCGACAACAGTCCAGGAGCTTGCGACAGGGGACCATTTTCTTTTTGGAGAAACACAGCAGGTCACGGAACTAGTGAGTTCCTTTATCACCGATTGCATTGCTGAACGGTGAGGCAGCCCTGAAGTCATAGCCTCGTGAGCCGATGTCGGTTGGCTGCTACCAGTCGATAACAAATCGCTGAGATCCACGAAACCGGTGGGATCATCATTATTGCCCCCAGAAACCACCAGAGGCCCCCTATGCGGCGCAATGTCTTCGCAACCGCCTTATGGCCCGCGAGTCTGAGATTGCCTTCAATCCACCACAGAGAGCGCTTAGCGTCCCTCTGAGAAACGTTCAATCGGTTCAGATCCGCCTGTGTGCCACCACTCATCGGGATAGGAGCCCGCCGCTCTACCCAAGCAGCGCATCGGCAGCAGAGCGCGCATTCCCCGTCGTAGACCAACACCGGAGCGCTTTATCCCAGTCCTCGAGCCAGCGCTGCCCGCGAATCGGTTGCGGCTAACCGCAATGGTAAGGCCTTTTGGTACTCGGGAGAGTCGTACCAGTCCCTGAACGCGTCCTCATCTTCAAACTCGAGAATCACAAGGCGAGCTCCGTGCCAATTGCCTTCAACCGCAGCGACGGCGTTGTCGACCACCACTGCTCGACCGCGCCCCAAAGAAGAGGCTTTAGCGGCCTCCATATAGGCGTCCAGCCCATCGGAATCATGAACTTCTTCCTGAACTACGAAATAAACTGACATGTCCTTCTCCTTGTGGGAATGACGACAGAACGTAGCAAAAGTCGCCTACAACAATTCAGTTACTCCAAGCTTCAGCCCTTATTACTCATCGGGAGCTAAATCTCAAGAATCGGTGATCTGTTGGATGGGTGACGCGGCCGCATCGGAGCCGCCATCGACACCCCAATATGCATCCCTTAATAGGCGTTTGTAGAGCTTTCCAGTCGGCAATCGAGGCAATTCTTCCATGAAGTCGATGGATCGTGGCACTTTGTACCCGGCTATGTGTTCACGCGCAAACTCAGTAAGCCGTTTGGCCAACTGGTCATCTCCGTTGACTCCTTCCAGCGGCTGTACTACGGCCTTTACTTCCTCTCCAAAGTCTTCATTGGGCACCCCGAAAACAGCAACATCGGATACTTCTGGGTGAAGAATGAGGCAGTCTTCGATCTCCTGGGGGTAAATATTTACTCCGCCGGAGATAATCATGAAAGCTTTGCGGTCAGTCAAGTACAGGAAGCCATCTTCGTCCACACGGCCGACATCGCCAAGAGTCGTCCACAGCGGATTATCAGGATGTTGGGAGCTACGAGTTTTATCCGGAGCTTGGTGATATTCGAAGGTTTGTTCTTCTCGTTCGAAGTAGATCAGTCCTGATTCTCCGGTTGGTAACTCTGTTCCATCCTCATCGCATATGTGCAACGTTCCGATCAGTGGTTTGCCGACAGTACCTGGATGAGTGATCCACTCATCGGGTCCGACGTAGCAGAAACCATTTAGTTCCGTGCCTGCGTAATACTCATGCAAAATGGGTCCCCACCAGTCCAACATTTGCTTCTTCACTTCTACCGGACATGGGGCGGCCGCGTGAATCGCGACCTTGTGCGTCGATAGGTCGTGTTTATTGCGATCGTCTTCAGATAATTTCAACATTCGGGTGAACATTGTGGGGACCCACTGCGAATGCGTCACGCCATGTGTTTCTATTGCTTGTAGTGCTTCGTGTGGATCGAATTTCTCTAAGACCACTACGGTGCCTCCAACCGATTGAGTTCCCGTGGTGAACCCCAATGGCGCCGAGTGATAAAGAGGTGCCGGTGAAAGGTAAACCGACTCTGCGTCCATTCCAAATATGCCGCCAACTAGGCCTGCCCCAATTAAGTCGGGGTCACTTATCTCAGATCCGTCAAGTGGGCGCTTGATTCCTTTGGGTTTTCCGGTCGTACCCGAGCTATAGAGCATCAATGATCCTCGCGGCTGCTCCTCTAGCGGTTCCGCTTGGTACTGCTCGACCGTCGCTTCGAAGCTCTCAAAACCTTCGATGGTTTCTCCAAACATCAAACGTACGGGGCAGTTGGGGATTAAGGGCAGCATTTCGATCGCTACGTCTCTAACTGCTGTGCTTGCCACCAGGACTTGGGCCCCGCAATCTTCAACGATGTACGCCGCTTCTTCTGCGGTGAGAAAGCGATTAACAGTTGTGAAATAAAGTCCGCTTCGCATGGCGGCCCAATAGGCCTCAAAGTATCGGATGTGGTTGTCAGCAAAGATAGCGATGTGGTCACCGGGTCGAAGCCCAGCTTCTCTCATCATTTGAGCAAAGCGGCACGATCTGTCTTCGAGTTCTTGATAGGACAGCGACTCGCCCGTTCTCGACATGACAACCGCAGTCTTGTCGGGATTTGTTGCAGCGTGGATACCTGGATAAGTCATAGGGTTGAAACTATCCGATGGAAACGCTTCACTCTTCATCTGCCGGGGGTCGAACTACCACCCCTTCGGCGCTGAGCACTTCCTTGGCCTTCCGAATACTGTGTTCTCCGAAGTGGAAGATAGACGCCGCAAGCAGCGCATCAGCTTTCCCTTCTAGCGCGCCCTCTACCAAGTGTTGCAGTGTGCCAACTCCCCCACTGGCAATAACTGGAACGTTAACCGCTTCTACGACTGCCCTAGTTAACTCAAGGTCATACCCATTTCTGGTTCCATCTCCATCCATCGATGTAAGCAATATTTCGCCCGCTCCTCGTTCAGCGACTTCTCTTGCCCAGAAGACGGCGTCTATGCCTGTGTCTTCGCGGCCTCCTCTCACGTAAACGTTCCAAGTACGGTTCGAGTTCGCTTTCGCATCTATGGCGACCACTACGCACTGACTACCAAACGCAGATGCAAGTTCTCCGACGAGGTTGGGATTACTCACTGCTGCCGAGTTGACCGAAACCTTGTCCGCACCGGCGCGTAGGAGAGCGCGAGCATCGTCGGTGGATCGAATACCTCCACCAATCGTGAAGGGTATGTGCACCTCTTCAGCAACTCTTTCAGCGAGTTCGATGATTGTTTTCCTATTGTCAGAACTTGCCGTGATGTCCAAGAAGACGATCTCGTCGGCTCCTTCGGAGTCATAGCGGGCAGCTAGTTCCACTGGGTCCCCTGCATCGCGAAGGCCTACGAAGTTGACGCCTTTTACAACGCGGCCTCTATCGACGTCTAAACACGGGATCACTCTTATGGATTTCATTTCTCCTCAATCACCGCAAGCGCCGCAGAGACTTCGATGGTTCCGTCGTGAATGGATTTGCCGACGATGACGCCACCAAGGGATTTGCCGTGAACTTTGAGTCTGGCCAACTCAGCGATGTGCGCAAGAGCTCCAACTCCACCACTTGCAATTACCTCTAGCGACGTCGAAGCCAACACCCGCGATAGTCCTTCAACATCTGAGCCGGTCCCCATTCCATCGCGAATGATTTGAGTGACGATCACAGCATCAACGCCAGCATTTTCATACCTCGGCAGTAGGTCAAAGATCGTAAGGCCGCTGTCCCGTTCCCAACCTTGTGTAGCGACGTTCTCACCTCGAACATCCAGTCCCACCGCAACACGATGCCCCAGAGCCGCTACTTCGTGCACCAGCTGAGGATTCTCTACGGCTGCGGTTCCGATCACGCACCTCGACACGCCGATGTCATATAGCGCTTTCGCTGCGGTAACAGTGCGCACGCCCCCGCCGCATTGGACTGGGATGCCGACAGCGTTTGCGATCGATGCGATCGTGTCCAAGTTCTGAGATTCGCCAGATCTAGCTGCATCTAAATCAACTACGTGTATCCAGCTGGCGCCGTCGGCTTCGAAGGAAGTTGCTACCTCTACCGGGTCAACCTCGTACTGAACCTCGCGGTCGTAGTCGCCCTGGATCAAACGGACACATTTTCCGTTCCGTAAATCAATCGCCGGGTACAGGTTAAAACTCATCGAGACGCGATCTGTCGACAGAAGTTGCTAGCGAACAGGCGTCCCAGTTCGCCAGACTTTTCTGGGTGGAATTGTGTTGCCCAAAGAGAGTCCCGTTCAACCATGGCTGTCAACTCTTTGCCATATTCGCATGTGGCCACTACGAAGTCAGCGTCGGTGTCTGCGGCGTAGCTGTGAACAAAATACATCCATGAACGGTCACTAATACCTTTGAGGAGTGGGCATTCGGGACGACGAATGTGGAGTTGATTCCATTGCATTTGAGGGCGCGGTAACCCATCAGGTAGCAAACGCACTCGTCCTGGAAGTACTCCCAGGCCTGAGACGTCAGGTGCTTCTTCCGAACCTTCAAACAACATTTGCATTCCTACACAAATACCCAAGAAGGGTGTGCCGGCTTCGATCGCTGTATAGACGGCATCATCCAGCTTCGCTCTTCTCAATTGGTCCATACACGCGCCAAAATGGCCGACGCCAGGGAGCACCACAGCTTCTGCCTGTGCGATTAAGCCTCGGTCGTCAGTTAAACGAACGTCAGCGCCGGCGCGCTGAAACCCCTTCTGCGCTGATCGTAGGTTGCCTATGCCGTAATCCAGAACAGCAATCAGTGGCCCTGCTTTCGGTTTATTCACCGGGCGACCCTCACAAAACACCTTTTGTTGAGGGCATCACGTCATCAGCTATTCGGACTGCGTCATACAACGCTCTCGCGACGGCCTTAAAGCTTGCCTCGATGATGTGGTGGGTGTTTTTGCCTCGCACCAACACCAAATGCAGAGTTATTCCCGAGGCCATAACAAAAGCCCTCCAAAACTCTTCGCAGAGCTGCGGGTCAAAAGGAGGGTCCCCTAGAATCTTTTCTCCTGGGGGATCTATTTCGTAATGCAGAAAAGGGCGCCCTGATAGGTCCAGAATCACATCTACCGCAGCTTCGTCAAGTGGAACCGAAATCGACGCGAAACGGCGGACGCCGTGTTTGTCGCCAAGAGCGTCTCCAAAGGCTTCGCCCAAGGCTATACCGACGTCTTCAACGGTGTGATGTGAGTCAATATCGATGTCACCTTGGCAATCAACGCGTAAGTCGAAGCGCGAGTGCTTACCAAGCTGACTGAGCATGTGGTCGAAAAATGGAAGCCCGGTGCTCACCTCAACTTTGCCCGAGCCGTCCACGTTTACGAATAAGTCAATGCTCGTTTCTTTGGTTTGTCGCTGCCGCTCAGCTGTTCGTGTCATTTGATTGCCCCTTCGAGAGCTTCGATAAAAATATTATTTTCAGTTGCAGTACCCACAGTCACGCGCAAACAGTCTGCTAACCCTGGCCACTTAGAGCAGTTTCGTACCAACACTGACTTTGCTAGTAGGCGGTTCCAAAGTTCATCCCCGTCGACACCACACTCGGTTGATCTGAACATGATGAAGTTGGCTTGGGAAGGGAAGACCTTCAAACCCAGACCTGAAAGTGCGGTGGCAATTCGCTGTCTTTCTGCTGATATCTGCGTTACGCGTTCTTCCATCTCATCGTGGAACCTAAGGGCTATCCGACCCGCGATTTGCTTCAACGAGTCCAGATGGTACGGGAGTACGACTTTCTCAAACTCAGGCAACATCCATGGTGGGGCCACGCAATAGCCCAGGCGAACTCCAGCCATAGACCACGTTTTCGAAAAGGTTCGCGTAACCACTAATGATTCGGGCGCTTCAGACTGCTTCAACATCTCGATTGCAGTGAAGTCGGCGAACTGACCATAGGCCTCATCGACAACTACAACTCCTTGCGACTTTGAGACCGCTAGCTCTACAACCTCTCGACTTTCGGGGGTACCAGTTGGATTGTTTGGGGAGCAAACAAAGAGAAGATCGGGTCTCTCAGATTCGATTGCGGCATCTAAGACTGGCTCGGTAATTCTGAAGTCTTCATCTCGACCAGCCTCAACTACTCGACACTGAGTAGTCCGAGCTATTTGACCGTACATGGCGTAGGTGGGCTCAAATGTCAGGGCAGTTCGTCCGTGCCCTCCGAACGTAAGGCAAAGGGTTTGCAAAACTTCGTTAGACCCATTCGCCACAAATATCTGTTCTGCTTCGACCTCATGAAGGTCTGCTAATTCTTCCTTTAGGGCCTTAGCTACTCGATCGGGATAACGGTGCCAATCAACCTTGGCAGCTTCCGCCAGAAACGCCGCTTGGAACTCTTCAGGGGGCGCTAACGGTGCCTCATTTGTGTTAAGACGCACGTCAACTTCGACCTGAGGAGAGTGATATCCGTCCATCGACCTCAAGTCGTCTCGCACAAGGGGCCGTTTCACGGCTTTATCCCCTCGTTAGCCCACCTTTCGCGTTCTTGCACAGACGCAGCGTGCGCCCAAAGGCCCTCAGCCTGGGCCAATTCCGAGACCGCCGGACCAACGACGTCAAATCCGTCTTTGGAAACCTCGATAATGTGCATACGTTTTTGGAAGTCATCGACCGTCAGCGCCCCGCTGAATCGCGCTGTGCCCGCTGTGGGCAGTACATGCGAGGGCCCCGCTACGTAATCGCCAATTGAGGCTGGCGCCCAATTGCCTATAAAAACAGCTCCTGCATTTCGGATTGATCCAGCCAATTCCTTAGCGTTATCGCACATGAGCTGCAGGTGCTCCGGTGCAATGACATTGACCACCTCTACGGCGTCGGCGGGTCGGTCGACTAAACACAGGTACCCACCTTCAGTGAGAGTTTCTAGTGTTTCTTTGCGACGCGGAGACAACGAGACAATGTCCCCAATGGCTGTTTCGACCTCGTCCGCATACTGTTCACTCCATGTAACCAACCAAGCTCTACCTCCTGGGCCATGTTCTGCTTGGAGGACTAGGTCAACTGCAGCTGAGCTAGTAGGACAACTTTCATCCCCTACGACCACTATCTCCGAAGGCCCAGCGAATGCTGCGGCAATGCCAACGGTGCCTGCTACCTCTTGCTTCGCAGTAGCTACCCATGCATTACCGGGGCCGGCTATGACGTCAACAGGGCAGATAAGTTCAGTGCCGTAGGCCATGGCGCCTATTGCTTGAACACCACCTATTTTGTATAGCTCATCGACACCGCAGAGATGCGCAGCAGCCAAAACCGCCTGATCAATCTCACCCAACGGATTCGGGGGCGTGCAGACAACAATCTCTTTTACACCTGCTGCTCTTGCTGGCAAAGCAGTCATCAAAACAGTCGATGGATACGAAGCGAGGCCACCTGGTATGTACAGGCCAGCGCGTTCAACTGGCTGAGGGATACTCGAGACCGTGATCGCATCCTGAGTGACCTCGTGCGATCGGGCTCTTTCCTCTCTATGGAATTCCAGAATTCGATCATGAGCCACTTGGAGAGCGGCAGACAAACCCGTGTCCAATGCTTCCCAGGCTTCTAGCAGGGTCTCGGGGGCGACGCGAAAGTCGACGATATCGACCCCATCAAACTGAGCCGTTAGTGACCTAACGGCATCGTCTCCCCCATCTCGAACCTTAGAAAGAATCTCCCTCACGGCAGCCGTAGGCATGTCCGCGCTTAGATCCAAGCGCGGCAGGTGAGAACCATAGGGCCTATTAGCACCTCGAAGATCGATGCGTTGCAACACGCTATTGAGGGTACCGCTGACAGAGGGCTCCGCAGAAGCGGATATCGCCTGTAGTTGGCTGGGGCTGTATCGTTTCCCCATGGTCTCCCAAGCAGAGCTCTCGTCTCTCGAAACAGCCATCCGAGAGTTGAGCGAACGAATCACACTCGCCGCTGATGAACTGGTAGGAACCAAGGAAGAAGATGTAGCCCTTGATCTTTACGAAGTTGAGCGCAGTTTGAAGACCGCTCAACGCCGTATAGCTCGGGCAGCCGACGGCCTTGCGAAGTCTTAGAGATCTCTTATTTACTGCAGCCCGCTCAGTGCTTCAGACATCTCAACGATTTTCTTTGCGCGGGTTAGATGCGGCACATCCACCATTTGACCGTTGAAGCTGAACGCCATGACCCCTTCAGCTTCTTTTACTGCAAACAACTCGAGCAGTTCTTTCGCTTCGCTCACCTCAGCAGGAGAAGGCGTAAAGCATTCATTAACGATCTCGATTTGGTTGGGGTGGATAGTGATCTTCCCTGTGTACCCCATGTTCGCTGACTCCAAACATTCACTTCTGAGCCCGTTCGGATCGTTGAAGTCGACGAAGACGGTGTCAAGCGGTTGCTTATCCCAAGCCGTAGCCGCGAGTAAACACATCACTCGCGCATGCTCAAAGATGGGCAAGTAACTTCCGTCAGAATTTCTATTCGCTCGAGAACCGATGGCCGCAGATAAGTCCTCCGCTCCCCAGGTAAGAGCGTCAACCCGAGGGTTAGCTGCGAGATCGCCAATGTTCAAGAAGCCCTGTGGAGTTTCGGTCCCCAGGATCAGGAGCTTCACTTCGCCCTCTTTGTGACCAAACGAGCGTTCGTGTTCGCGGATAGTTGCGTCAATCTCCGCTACTTCATTGGCGTTGTTCACTTTAGGTATGAGGTAAGAGTCAGGGGGGTGCTCCATAGTTTCTTCGACGTCGCGTTCGAACCAGGGGCTCCCCAGCGGGTTAACTCGAACCACTCGTTCTTGTCGACCGAAATCGACGTGTTCAAGCCAGCCACTTACCGTGACTCGCGCTGAGTCTTTATTCTCGGGAGTCACAGCATCTTCCAGATCAAGAATCAATGCGTCTGCTTCTGTCTCCAGGGATTTGTTCAGCATCTTCTCATTGGCTCCTGGAACGAAGTGAGCCGCTCGCCGAATAGTCATCTTGGTTGTCCTTTAACAGTTAAAAGTCGAATGCAGTGGGGCAAAAGTCGTTGAGAATACATTCATCACA
>CEUZ01038880.1_pt1 | contig 28029 bp, 38 predicted proteins | sample 361511 | NCBI WGS metagenome assembly CEUZ01 (sample SAMEA2622822, study PRJEB7988) | marine metagenome | biome: marine biome (ENVO:00000447); feature: surface water layer (ENVO:00002042); material: "saline water (ENVO:00002010), including plankton (ENVO:xxxxxxxx)" | depth 5 m | reverse complement strand
ACTACTGAAAGAGTTTTATATTATACAGGGAAAAGTCATAAAATTGGCGAGGTACATGACGGCGCCGCAACTATGGATTGGATGGAACAAGAACAGGAGAGAGGTATAACGATCACATCAGCAGCAACTACCTGTTTCTGGCGAGAACATAGAATTAATATTATTGATACTCCTGGACACGTTGATTTTACAATTGAGGTTGAAAGGTCACTAAAAGTTTTAGATGGAGCTATATGTGTATTTGACGGAGTTGCTGGAGTAGAACCTCAATCAGAGACTGTTTGGAGACAAGCTGATAAATATAAAGTTCCTAGAGTTTGTTTTGTTAATAAATTAGACAGAACTGGTGCAGATTTTTTTATGTGTGTGGGTATGATTAAAGAACGTCTTGGAGCAAAACCCTTAGTAATGCAAATTCCTGTAGGAATCGAATCATCTCTTAAAGGTGTAGTTGATTTAATCAAAATGAAAGCAGTAGTTTGGAAAGATGAAAAGTTGGGAGCAGAATTTGAATATATTGAAATACCAGCAGATTTAAAAGAACAAGCAGCAAAATATAGAAAAGAATTAGTTGAAACTGCTGTAGAACAAGATGAAAAATTAATGGACGACTATTTAAATGGCAAAGAAATTTCAGAAAAAGATCTAATATCATGTGTTAGAAAGGGTTGTTTAAAATTTGATTTTGTTCCTGTTTTAACTGGTTCTGCATTTAAAAATAAGGGGGTGCAGCCATTATTAGATGCAGTTGTTGATTTTTTACCTAGCCCCAAAGATATTGGATCTATTAAAGGTACTAAACCTAACTCAAAGGATGAAATAGAAAGAAAATTTGATGACAAAGAACCTTTTTCTGCATTAGCATTTAAAGTGGCTACAGATCCATTTGTAGGAACTCTTACTTTTATAAGAATTTATTCAGGCACACTAAAATCAGGTACAGGTATTTATAATACAACAAAAGACAAAGAAGAAAGAGTAGGAAGAATGCTTTTAATGCATGCGAATAGTAGAGAGGATATCAAGGAGGCTAATGCAGGAGATATAGTGGCATTAGCTGGTTTGAAATATACTATAACTGGCCATACTTTATGTGATGAAGAAGATCCAGTTATATTGGAGCCAATGGACTTTCCTGATCCTGTTATAGAAATCGCTGTTGAGCCTAAAACTAAAGGTGACCAGGAGAAAATGGGAGAAGCTTTAGGTAGATTAGCAAGAGAAGATCCTTCTTTTAGAGTAACTTCAGATGAAGAATCTGGTCAAACAATAATAAAAGGGATGGGTGAACTTCACCTTGATATTATCGTTGATAGAATGAAAAGGGAGTTTAAAGTCGAAGCTAACATTGGAGCACCTCAAGTTGCATATAGAGAGACAATATTAAAATCATCAAACAATACTTATATTCATAAAAAACAAAGTGGAGGCGCTGGACAATTCGCAAAAGTGGAATTGACAGTTGAACCTTTGCCTCCAGGAAAGGGAAGAGAAGTTGAAAATAAAATTAAAGGTGGAGCTATTCCAAAAGAATTTATTCCGGGCGTAGAAAAAGGAATTGAAAGTGTTGCTGATAGCGGAATATTAGCAGGTTTTCCTTTAATAGATTATAAAGTTACAATTGTTGATGGTTTACATCACGACGTAGACTCTAGTGTACTAGCTTTTGAAATTGCATCTAGGCATTGCTTTAAAGAAGCATGCACAAAGGCTGCTCTTAAACTTTTAGAACCCATGATGAGAGTTGAAGTAGTAACACCGGAAGATTATATGGGTGATGTTATTGGTGATTTAAATAGTAGAAGAGGTCAAGTTTCTACTACAGATAAAAGAGGTAATGCTACTGTTATAAGTGCTATGGTTCCGTTAGCAAATATGTTTGGGTATATAAATAACCTTAGATCAATGTCGCAAGGAAGAGCTCAATACTCAATGTTCTTTGATCATTATGAAAAAGTACCCCAAAATGTACAAGATGAAGTAACTAAAAAATTGGCTTAACTATATGGAAAAACAAAATATAAGAATACATTTAAAAGCTTACGACAATAAAATTTTAGATTTGTCGACTGTTGAAATTGTTAACACAGCAAAAAGAACCGGAGCTCAAGTAAGGGGGCCTATACCACTACCTACAAAAAAAGAAATTTTTACGGTTTTGCGATCTCCACACATTGATAAAAAAAGCAGAGAACAATTTGAAACACGTACACATAAGAGGCTAATAGATATTTTAGAACCTACACCTCAAACTGTTGAGGCTCTTATGAAGCTAGATTTAGCTTCTGGTGTAGATATAGAGATAAAACTTTAAAGGTAATTATGACAATCGGATTAATTGGAAAAAAAATAGGGATGACCAGAGAATTTCTTGAAGGAGGAATTTCAGTTCCTGTTACTGTTCTTGCAGTTGAAAAAGGTAGAATTTTAGAAGTTATTACAAAAGAAAAAAGAGGATATGACGCCATACAAGTAGGTTTTGGTAAAATAAAAACTTCTAAGTTAAGTAAGCAAATGAAGGGTTTATTTACCAAGAAATCAACCGAACCTAAAAAAATATTAAAGGAATTTAGAGTTAATAATGTTGCTGACTTTAAAGAAGGTAATGAGATTGGTATGGAACTTCTTAAAGATCAAAAATATATTGATGTTACATCAAAAACAATTGGAAAAGGTTTTGCTGGAGTTATGAAACGTCATAATTTTTCTGGTTTACGTGCTTCACATGGTGTGTCCGTGTCTCACAGGGCGCATGGATCAACTGGACAAAATCAGGACCCAGGTAAGGTATTTAAAGGAAAAAAAATGGCTGGTCATATGGGAAGTAAAGAAAGAACTATTCAAAATTTAGAAATAATAAAATCTGATCTGGAAAACAACCTTTTATTTGTTAAAGGAGCTGTTCCTGGATCAAAAAATACAATTGTACTGATACATAAAACGGCAAAAAATATAAAAAGAACCACTACATTAGAAAGAAACATTAACCTTCAAGCAAAAAGTTCTACAAAAATTGAAAAAGATTCTTCCAAAACAAAACAATCAGTTCCAAAAAAAGAAGTTAAAAAAGACGAACCTAAAAAAACTGAAAAGGACAAAAAATGAAATTTAATGTAATTCAAATGACTGGAAAAAAGAGCGAAAATGTTGAAGTTTCAGATAAAATTTTTTCTGTTAAGCCTAATAAAAAAATTATTCAAATCGTTGCAAGATGGCAGGTTAATAATTTTAAACAAAGAAAAGCTAAAACAAAGCAAAGAAATGAAATAAAGGGATCGACAGCAAAAATTTATGCACAGAAAGGTACTGGAGGAGCTAGACATTCTAGTAGAAAAGCACCACTATTTGTTGGTGGTGGTGTAGCTCATGGTCCCAAGGGAGATAGTTACAAAATAAAAAAAATAAATAAAAAAATTACAAAACTTGGATTGATTCACATTCTATCTGAAAAAAATAAAGTTAAAACTTTCCATGTAATACAAGATTTTAAAGAAGAGATTAAAAAAACAAAAGAATTCAATGACTTTCTAAAAAAGAACAACTTAAAAAATTCGCTTTTGGTCTCAGATAAAAATTCTAAAATAAAAATAATAAAATCAACAAGAAATATACCCGATCTTAAAGTTATAGAACAAGAAGGGACAAATGTTTATGATCTTTTAAAATACAAAAACGTCATTTTTACACTTACATCAATAAAATCTCTTGAAGAAAGATTATCAAAATGAAAAAATTTAATCATCTAGAAACAATTATTTCACCTAATATTACAGAAAAATCAACATCACTTTCTGAATTTAATAAGGTAGTTTTTAAAGTACATGTTGGAGCTAGCAAGAAAGCAATTAAAAAAAGTGTTGAAAAACTTTTTAAGGTTAATGTTCTAAAAGTAAATACAATAAATTTGAAAGGCAAAACCAAGATGGTTAGAAATAAAAAATCTAAAAAATCAGGTTACAAGAAAGCTATTTTAACTCTTAAAAAAGGTCAGAGTATAGATCTAAGCACAGGTATATAAAATGTCATTAAAAACTTATAAGTCTTACACTAAATCTACAAGAGGAACGGTACTTGTTGACAAGAGCAATTTGTGGAAAGGTAAGCCACTTAAATCTTTAACTTATGGAAAAATATCTACAGGAGGACGAAATAACCTAGGTAGAATTACCTCTAGAAGTAAAGGTGCGGGTCACAAAAATAAAAATAGAATTATAGATTTTCATAGAAAAAAAGATGACATAAATGCAAAAGTTGAGCGAATTGAGTATGACCCTAATAGATCAGCTTATCTTGCCTTGTTAAAGTATGAAGATGGATCAATGAGTTATATTTTAGCACCAAATAAAATAGAAATAGGTGATCAAGTAGTTTCAGGTAGAAACAAAGAGATTAAAATTGGTAACTGTATGCCTTTAACAGATATACCATCCGGAACAGATATTCATAACATTGAACTCAAACCAAATGGTGGAGGTAAACTTGTCAGGTCAGCTGGTGCCTCAGCACAAATTTCAGGTAGTGTTGATAATTATAGTGTTATCAAATTAGCCTCTGGAGAAATAAGAAAAATAATAAGCACAGCAAGAGCTACTATAGGTACAGTTTCAAATGCAGATCACCAAAATATTAAAATTGGTAAAGCTGGAAGAAATAGATGGAAGGGTCGAAGACCTTCAGTTCGAGGTGTTGCTATGAATCCTGTAGATCACCCTCATGGAGGCGGTGAAGGAAAAACATCAGGTGGAAGAAGTCCTGTTTCACCTTGGGGACAATCTGCAAAAGGTTTGAAAACACGAAAAAACAAAAGAACAGAAAAATATATTATTTCTCGTAGAAAGAAGAGTACTTAATTATGTCTAGAGCTATTTGGAAAGGTCCATTTGTTGATCCAAGCCTACTTAAAAAAGTAGAAAAAATGAAAGATCAAACAAACAAACAACCAATAAAAACTTGGTCAAGAAAATCTACTATTATTCCCGAATTTGTAGGATTCAGTTTTTTAATACATAATGGAAAGAAATTCATACCAATAAAAATTTCTGAAGAAATGGTCGGACATAAATTAGGAGAGTTTTCTCCAACAAGACAATTTTCAGGACATACTCCTGCAGATAAAAAAGCAGCTGAAACTGCAGCAACAGAAGGTACAATTAAAACAACTCCTTCATCATCACCAGCAGCATCAGCAGCTAAACCTGCGGCGGCTCCATCTGCAGCACCAAAACCTAAACAAGGATCTAATGATGCAAAAAAGTAAAGATATAATAAAAGCTACAAATAGAAATGTTAGATGTAGTCCAAGAAAGATAAACTTATTACTTAAAAATATTCGTGGAAAAAAGGCAGACGTTGCAATTAGAGATTTATCATTTGCTCGACAAAGAATAGCACATGATATTAAAAAGACAGTAAATTCTGCAGTAGCTAATGCTGAAAATAATTATCAGTATGATATTGATAATCTGTATATAAAAGAAGCTTTCGTTGGCAAATCAATAGTTTTAAAGAGGTTTAGAGCTAGAGCAAAAGGTAGAGCTTCTGGAATAAAAAAACCGTATAGCAATATTACGATAATTTTATCAGAAAAATTAAATGATAATAAGAAGGTATCACATGGGTCAAAAAGTTAATCCTATAGGTTTAAGACTTGGAATTAATAGAGGTTGGGACTCTATTTGGTTTGCCAAAAAAGAAAAATATGGAAAACTATTAATAGAGGATTACAAAATTAGAGACTATATTAAAAAGAATATTGTTAACTCAGGAGTATCACAAGTAATAATTGAGCGAACAGCAAAAAAATGTATTGTTTCTATTTATACATCGAGACCAGGTTTTGTGATTGGAAAAAAGGGATCAGATGTTGACAAAATAAAAAAGAACTTATCAAAAATTTCGAGTAGCGAAATAAGTCTTAATATAAAGGAAGTAAGAAAACCCGAACTTAATGCCTATTTAGTTGCTGAAAATATTGCACAACAATTGGTAAAAAGAATAGCTTTTAGAAGAGCAATGAAAAGAGCAATGCAATCAGCTTTAAGACTTGGCGCAAAAGGAATTAGAGTATGTCTAGCAGGAAGATTAGCAGGAAATGAAATAGCTAGAACTGAATGGTTAAGAGAAGGTAGTGTCCCATTACATACTTTCAGAGCCGACGTAGACTATGCAGAAGCAGAAGCTTTAACCACGTATGGAATTATTGGAGTAAAAGTATGGATTTATAAAGGAGAAGTTTTTTCTAAGGATAAAAGTAAATTAAATGAAAAGGAAGAAGTGAAAAATGTTACAGCCAACAAGAACAAAATATAGAAAGGCTCACAAAGGCAGGATTCACGGTATTGCCGGTAGAGGTGAAATTTTAAATTATGGAGCATATGGTTTAAAAGCAATGCAGCCTGAAAGAGTTATAGGAAAACAAATAGAGGCCGCGAGAGTTGCTCTAACAAGATATATGAAAAGAACAGGTAAAGTTTGGACAAGAATATTTCCAAACATTCCAGTTTCAAAAAAGCCAACTGAAGTAAGAATGGGTAAAGGAAAGGGGTCACCAGAATATTGGGCCTGCAGAGTTAAACCTGGAAGAATAATATTTGAAGTTGATGGAATTGATGAAGCAACAGCTAGAGTGGCTCTATATAAAGCTTCAACAAAACTACCAATTAAAACTAAATTTGTAAAAAGATATTAAATACTATGAAAAATAAAGAGATAAAAAAAATGACTATTGATGAAAAGAAAAAGAAAGTAGATTCACTTAAAAAAGATTTATTTAATATTAGATTCAAAAAAGTTAATTCTCAATTAGAAGATACTGCCAAAATTTCTCAAATAAAAAGAGATGTAGCTAAACTTTTAACCTCAATGAGGAGTAAAAATTAGAAATGACAAAAAAAATACTAAGCGGAAAAGTCATAAAAGATAAAAATAATAAAACTGTAGTAGTTTTGGTGAAAAGAAGATTTGCACATCCTTTTTTTAAAAAGGTTATTACCTCTTCCAAAAAATATCATGCACATGATGAAAATAATAAATTTAAAATAGGTGATGAAGTCAAAATTATTGAATCCAAGCCTTACTCAAAAATGAAAAAATGGGAGGTAATGACTAAATGATACAAGTGCAAACAGAATTAACCGTGGCTGATAATACCGGCGCAAGAATAGTTGAATGCATAAAAGTTCTGGGTGGTTCAAAAAGAAGATACGCATCCATAGGAGATAATATTGTTGTTAGTGTTAAAGACGCGATACCAAATGGTAAGGTTAAAAAAGGTTCAGTTCACAAGGCTGTTGTTGTTAGGACCAGACAATCTATTCATAGAAATGATGGAAGCAATGTTAAGTTTGATAATAATGCAGTTGTAATAACTGATGAAAAAGGGGAACCAATGGGAACAAGAATTTTTGGACCAGTTACAAGGGAATTAAGACTTAAAGGTCAAACTAAAATAATTTCATTAGCACCGGAGGTTTTATAAAGATGATTAAAAAAGGTAATCAAGTTGAAATTTTATGTGGAAAAGACAAAGGCAAAAAGGGTGAAGTAATTGAAATTTTTAGAAGCCAAAATAGAGCTAAGGTCAAAGGTATAAATATAATTAAAAAACATGAAAAAACTACCAAAGAAAAAAAGGGAGGAATTATCTCTAAAGAGAATTTTATACATATGTCAAATTTAAAAAATTTATCCCAGGAAAATAAAAAAGATAATAAGGAAAAGAAAAATGAATCCAAGACTTAAAGAACAGTACGATAAAGTAATATTATTAGATTTGCAAAAAAAGCTTTCTATGAAAAATAAATATATGGTTCCAAGATTTGAAAAAGTAGTTTTGAATATGGGGCTTGGATCTGATGGAAATGATAAAAAAAAGGTACAAAACTGTATTGATGATATGTCTTTAATTAGTGGACAAAAACCAATTGTTACAAAATTTAAAAAATCAATATCAAATTTTAAAACAAGAAAAGGATCAACAGCGGGAGTAAAGGTTACTTTACGAAGTAATAGAATGTACGAGTTTATTGATAGATTAGTTAATATTGCGTTACCAAGAATAAAAGATTTTAAAGGTCTAAGCCTTAATGGATTTGACAGATTTGGCAATTATACTTTCGGAATTAAAGAACATATAATTTTTCCAGAAATTAATTTCGATAAAGTAGATAGAATAAGAGGAATGGATATAACTATTGTTACAACTGGAAATAAAACTGAGGAAACCGAAGCTTTGCTAAAAGCTTTTAATTTTCCTTTTATTAAAACAACCAGCAGAAAGAAAATAAATTAAGGTTATATGGCAAAAACAAGCGCAATTCAGAGAAATCTTAAAAGAATTAAACTTTCAAAAAAATATTTTAAGAAAAGGGAAAAATTAAAAAAAATTATAACAAATAAGAAGTTGCCTTTAGAAGAAAGATTTCAAGCTCAATTAAAACTTGCTAAATTACCAAGAAATTCTGCAAAAATTAGAATAAGAAATAGATGTGAGATTACAGGTAGACCACATGGTGTTTACAGAAAATTAAAAATATCAAGAATAGCTCTTAGAGAATTGGCTCTAAAAGGTAGAATACCAGGTATGACAAAATCTAGTTGGTAAATATGGAGAAACAAAAATGACATTTATAGACCCTATAGGCGACATGATTACAAGAATTAGAAATGCACAAATGAGATTATTAAATAAAGTGTCTATTCCTAATTCTAAATTTAGAGCTAAAATTTTAGATATATTAAAACAAGAAGGTTATATCTCTGATTATAAATTTTTAACAAACAAGGATAATAAAGGAAGTTTATCTGTAGATCTTAAGTATAACAATGGAATGCCTGTTATTAAGGAAATAAAGAGAATTTCTAAACCCGGAAGAAGAATTTATGCTAAGGCTGAAAGCATACCAAAGATTCAAAATGGATTAGGTTTAGCAATTGTATCTACTTCCAAAGGAATTATGACAGATACTGACGCAAGAACAAAAAAAGTTGGTGGTGAATTAATTTGTAAGGTGTTTTAATTATGTCAAAACTTGGAAAAAAACCTATACAACTACCTAAAGATACCAAAGTAAAAGTAGAAAGCGGTAAATTGATACTTACTGGACCCAAAGGTTCCAAAGAATTGACTATCAATGATAAAATTTTTTCTACCGAAATATCGAAAGATAATAATTTGGTATTAAAATTAATAAAAAAAAATGAGCAATCATCAATGCTATGGGGTACTACAAGAAGTATACTGCATAGCGCAATTATAGGAGTTAGTACAGGTCATGAAAAAATACTTGAATTGACAGGTGTGGGTTTTAGAGCATCTTTAAAGGACAATCTATTAAATTTACAATTAGGTTTTAGCCATGACACATCATATGAAATACCTAAAGAGGTCAAAGTAAGCATTGAAAAAAGTACTGTAATAAAAATACAAGGTATAGATAAAGAATTAGTTGGAAAAGTAGCAGCCGAGATTAAAATGTTAAAACCAGTAGAACCATATAAAGGTAAAGGGATTAAAGAAAGAGGACAATACGTTTTAAGAAAAGAAGGCAAGAAAAAATAAATGAAAAAAGAAAACTACATAAAAAGATCCAAAAGGATAAGAAAAAAGCTTAAGAAGGTTAGCAAAAATAGATATAGAATATCAGTACACAGATCATTGCGTAATATATCCGCTCAAATAATAGATGATATAAACAATAAAACATTGGTATCCGCTTCATCATTTAAAGAAAAGACTCAGGGTAAAAAAAAAGTTGATATGTCAGCCCAAGTTGCATCTGAATTAGCAAAAAAAGCTTTAGAAAAAAAAATAGATAGAGTTTATTTTGATAGAGGTAGATATAAATTTCATGGAAGGATAAAAGCTTTTGCAGAATCTTTAAGAAAAAATGGGCTTAATTTTTAGTATAATTTATGGAAAAAACAGAATTTAAGGATAAACTAGTTTCAATTAATAGAATAACCAAAGTAGTTAAAGGTGGAAGAAGATTTGCATTTTCAGCTCTAGTTGTGGTTGGAAATCAACTAGGATCTATTGGGGTAGGGCATGCAAAAGCAAAACAAGTCCCAGACGCAATAAAAAAAGCTACTGAAACTGCCAAAAATAATTTATTTAAAGTTCCACTTCGAGAAGGAAGAACTTTACATCATGATGTGCTTGGTAAAGATGGAGCTGGTAAAGTTTTATTGAAACAAGCACCTTCTGGTACAGGAATAATAGCGGGTGGACCTATTAGAGCAGCATGTGAGGTTTTGGGCATAAAGGACATAGTCGCAAAATCTTTAGGTTCGTCTAACCCTATGAATGTTTTGAGAGCTTGTCTTAAAGGTTTACGTAGTCAAAGCTCTCCAAAAGAAATCGCCCAATTAAGAAATAAAAATATTGCTGATATTACAAAGAAGAAAGTAAACTAGAAATTATATGAAATTAAATAATTTTAATAAAGTAGATAGAAAAAAAAAAAGACTAGGAAGAGGCATTGGATCTGGCAAAGGCAAAACTAGTGGTCGTGGACATAAAGGTCAAAAGTCAAGATCGGGTGTTGCCATCAAGAGTTTCGAAGGAGGGCAAATGCCTTTATATAGAAGATTACCAAAAAGAGGATTTAAAAGTATTAAAAAGAAGAATATTGCTTTATTGAATTTATCTAAAATACAATCAATCTTTGAAAAAAAAATAATTTTACCATCAAACAAATTAAATCTCTCATTATTAAAAAAAACAAAAATAATAAATAAAAAATATGATAAAATAAAATTATTAGGCACAGGGGAAATTAAAGAAAAATTTGACGCTGAAGTTAATTTTGTATCAAATTCTGCAAAACAAAAAATAGAAAAATTGGGTGGAAAAATAACTTTAATTAAATAATATAATTTTAAATAATTATTTATATGCAAAACACAAATACAGATAAAAGTTTTTTTTCCAAAGATAATGATTTAAGAAATAGAATATTTTTTACAATATTTATTCTTTGTATTTATAGACTTGGTACATACGTACCTTTACCTGGAATAGACGCTCAACAATTACAAGTCTTAATGCAATCCAAACAAACTGGTTTATTAGGAATGTTCAATGTTTTTTCTGGAGGAGCGGTTTCAAGAATGGCAATTTTTGCTTTAGGAATAATGCCATATATATCATCATCTATCATAATCCAATTAATGACCGGTGTTTCTGAGTATTTTAAAAATTTAAAAAATCAAGGAGAGATTGGTAGAAGAAAAATTACACAATATACAAGATATGGAACAGTCTTATTAGCAACTATTCAAGGATACGGAGTTGCTGTTGGTTTAGAAAACTCCACAAATGTTGTTATAGATGCCGGTGGTTTTTTTAGATTAACAACTGTTATTACTTTAGTTGCTGGAACAATATTTCTTATGTGGTTGGGTGAACAAATTACTTTAAGAGGTATAGGTAACGGTATATCTTTAATTATTTTTTCGGGTATTGTGGCTGAAATTCCTAGAGCTTTGGCAGCTACTTTTGAACTTGGCAGAACTGGTGCACTATCTGCTATGACTATTGTGTTAATACTTTTGTTATTACTTTCTACCGTAGCATTTATAGTTTTCATTGAAAGGGCAGTGAGAAAAATTTTAATTAACTATCCAAAGAGACAAATGGGCACTAAAATATATGGAGGAGAGTCATCACATCTGCCTCTAAGAATAAATACTGCCGGGGTTATACCTGCAATTTTTGCGTCAGCATTATTATTGTTACCTATAACATTTTCAAACTTTGGGATGTCAGAATCAGAATTGATGATGAACATATCTTCACAGTTCTCTCAAGGAAAACCTTTATATATGTTGTTATATGCATTTGGAATAATATTTTTTTCATTCTTTTATACCTCAATAGTTTTTAATCCAAAAGAAACTGCAGAAAATTTAAGAAAACATGGAGGGTATGTTCCAGGAATAAGACCGGGAGAAAGAACTGCATTTTTTATTGAGGAAATTTTAACAAGATTGACTACTATGGGAGCTTTGTATTTAACTTTAGTATGTTTGATGCCAGAATTTTTAATATCTAAATACCCAATACCATTTTATTTGGGAGGTACATCAGTTTTAATAGTTGTTGTTGTGGCCATGGATACCGTATCACAAGTACAAACAAGAATGATGAGTCAACAATATGAATCGTTGATTAAAAAAACTAAATTTGGAAGATAGTATAAGTGAATATAATAATATTTGGCCCTCCAGGAGCAGGCAAAGGCACTCAAAGTGATAATCTGGTTAAAGATTTCAATTTAATTAAAGTATCTACAGGAGATTTATTAAGGGACGAAATTAAAAAAGGAAGTCTTCTAGGAAAAAATATAGAGAAAATTATAGACAAAGGAAAATTTGTACCTGATAAAATTATAAACGATTTGATAGAAATAATTTTGTCAAAAAAAGATTATTTAAATCGTTTGATATTTGATGGATTTCCTAGAAATTTAAATCAAGTCAAGAGTTTTGAATACTTACTTAAAACGTATAATCAGAAAATTTCATGTGTTTTTACATTAAATGTTGACAAAAAAAATATCCTTAAAAGAATATTAGGACGGCAAATTTGCTCTCAATGCGGACTAATATTTAATATTTATTTTAAACCAGCTAATAAGACAAATCATAATTGCGATTCTAAATACCTTATTAGAAGATCTGATGATAATGAAAAAACCATAGCAGACAGGTATGCAACATATGTTAAAGAAACGTTTCCAATTTTAAAATATTATCAAAAGCAGAATTTGTTGCATGAAATTAATGGAATGAACGAAATTGAGCGAATTTATAAGGAAATATGCTCAATTATGGGTTCTTTAGAGACTTGACTTTACAAAATGTATTTATATAAATAGCGTTTTTAGATTACAGATCTCAATAAACTATGGCACGTATAGCTGGTGTAAATATTCCTCAAAATAAAGTACTACATGTAGCGCTTACGTACATCCACGGTATTGGTAAAAAATATTCCAATGATATATGTGAAAAATTGAACTTATCAAAAAATAAGAGAGCAAATAGCTTAACGGAGGATGAAGTATTAAAAATAAGAGAATTTATTGAACAAAATTATAAAGTAGAAGGTGATTTGAGAAGAGAAGTATCTCTTAATATTAAACGTTTAGTTGATCTTGCTACATACAGAGGATCAAGACATAAAAAGAAATTACCAGTAAGAGGTCAAAGAACACATTGTAATGCTAGGACAAGAAAAGGTAAGGCGATAGCGATAGCTGGTAAAAAATTAACGCCGCTTAAAAAATAATTTATGGATAAAGATAATAAAGACAAAGATAATAAAAAGAAAGATTTGCCTAACGAAAAAATTAAGAAAACTCCAAAAGTTAAAAAAAAAATTAAAAAAAATATTGCTAACGGTATAGCTTTCGTAAAGGCGACTTTTAATAATACAATAGTTTCTATTGCTGATGATAGTGGTAACGTAATAGCATGGTCATCTGCTGGTGCTAAGGGTTTTAAAGGTTCAAGAAAATCTACTCCTTATGCTGCACAAATTGCTGCTGATTCTGCAGCCGCAAAGGCACAGGAGCATGGTCTAAAAAATCTTATTGTAAAATTAAATGGACCTGGCTCAGGAAGAGAAACAGCTCTTAGAGCTCTACAGGCAAGAGGATTTAAAATTTTATCTATAAAAGATACAACTCCTATGCCGCACAATGGTTCAAGACCACCAAAAAAAAGAAGGGTATAATATTATGCAAAACACAATAATAGACAAAAATTGGAAATCATTAATTAAACCTAATAAACTAAATCTTAAAAGTAATGAGGACAAATCTATTACTACTCTTGTAGCAGAACCGTTAGAAAAAGGTTATGCACTTACGTTGGGAAATTCACTGAGAAGAATATTGTTGTCATCAATTCAAGGCTCAGCGGTTACCGCTATACAGATTGATGGAGTGCTTCACGAATTTTCATCAATAAAGGGAGTCAGAGAAGATGTGACTGACATAGTTTTAAATGTTAAATCTTTATCCCTTAAGGTTTTATCAGACGGTGCTAAGAAGTTAATATTGGATGTTAAGGGACCTGGAGCAATTAAAGCTAAAGATATTCAATCAAATCCTGAAGTTGAAATATTAAACCCTGATCTAATTTTGTGTCATCTGGACGAAAATACAAAATTTCATATGGAGCTTGTAGCTAACACTGGAAAAGGTTACAGACCAGCAGAAAAAAATAAAATGGATGATTCTCCACTTGGGCTGATTGCTATAGACTCATTATTTAGTCCTGTAAAAAAAGTTTCTTATACAGTTGAGAATGCTCGAGAAGGAAAATCCCTTGATTATGATAAATTAATTATGAATATTGAAACTGATGGATCAATTGCTGCTGAAGATGCTGTAGCTTACGCTGCAAGAATATTTCAGGAACAGTTAGGAATGTTTATAAATTTCGAAGAGCCAAAAGAAATTGAGAAGAAACCTCAATCAACAGAGCCAGAATTTAATAAAAATTTACTGAAAAAAGTTGATGAACTAGAACTGTCAGTAAGATCTATGAATTGCTTAAAAAATGATAATATTATTTATATAGGTGATCTCGTTCAAAAAACTGAACCTGAGATGTTAAGAACACCAAACTTTGGTAGAAAGTCCCTCAATGAAATTAAAGAAGTTTTGAGCGCAATGTCTCTTTATTTAGGTATGGAAATTCCTAATTGGCCACCAGAAAATATAGCTGAGTTGTCAAAAAAATTAGAAGAAAACATATAAAAAAAAATGCGACATAAATTTAGTAATCGAAAATTAAACAGAACTTCTGAACACAGAAAAGCACTATTTAAAAATATGCTTAATTCCTTAATTAAATATGAGCAAATAACTACTACTTTACCTAAAGCTAAAGAATTAAAGCCAAAAATCGATAAAGTAATAACCTTAGGTAAAAGAAATAATCTGCAATCTAAAAAAACTTTATTTGCTACACTACAAGACAATAATTCTGTAACAAAATTAGTTAAGACTTTGTCACAGAGATACACTAAAAGAAACGGCGGCTATTCAAGAGTGATAAGATCTGGCTATCGTTATGGTGACGATGCACCGATGGCTATTATTGAACTAGTAGATAGAGATCAAGAAGCAAAAAAAGTTGATATTAAGAAAAAAAAGGAACCATCAACTGAATCGAAAGAAGCTCCAAAAACTGCTGCTCCTGAAAAGAAAACTAAATTAAAGAAATAAACATAGTTTAAGCATCTTATATTTATTTTAATAATCTTATAAGATTGTAATTATTTTTTATGAAAAAAATTTATAATGTTAACCCAGATTATATCGACGTTAGACTCGATAAGTGGTTCAAAAGAAATGTTTACGAAGTTCCACAATCATTTATTGAAAAAAATATTAGAAAAGGAAAAATTAAAGTTAATAATAAAAAAACGAAGAGTTCATATAAACTCCAAAAAAATGATGAAGTTATAACTTTAAACATTAATTATATTTATAAAAAAAATAATAAAAAATTAGACAAATATATACCCACAAAAAAAGATTTATCTTTTTCTTCAAAAATATTTATTGAAAATAATGCCAATTTTGTTGTTATTAATAAACCAGCGGGTATCGCTGTTCAATCTGGCACCAACTCTAAAAAAAATATTTTAGATATATTAAGTCAAACACAAGAATTTATGAATGCAAAACCTTATGCTGTTCACAGAATTGATAAAGAAACTACAGGAGTCTTAATAGTTGCTAAAAATAGAAAGTTTGCCCAATTATTTACTTCGCTATTTCGTATAAGAAAAATACATAAAACTTATCTTGGTATTGTTTTGGGTGAAATGCATCAAAATAAAGGTACTTTAATAGATGATTTGTACTATTATGAATCAAATAAAAAAATTATTCACAGAGCTATAACTCATTTTAAAGTAATTGATTCTAATAATAAATATTCACTTTTAAAACTAAACCCTGAAACTGGTAGAAAACATCAATTAAGAAAACAATTATTGATACACGGCTGTCCTATTTTGGGGGACACAAAATATCAAATTTTAAATAAACCTATTAATAAAAAAAGTTCACTAATGCTTCATGCTTATGAGATTTATTTTTCTATCAATAATGTTAAGTATAATTTTCTAGCAGAACCTCCTGCTTTTTTTATTAATACTCTCAAAGAAAAATATTTAAAAACTTTTTAATAATAATTTTATCAATATTATTATAATTTTTAATATCCATTTCTTTTAGATTAGTTACTCCCTTATTTGTGATACCACATGGTATTATTTTTTTGTATTTACTTAAATCGTTGGAGATATTAAGAGAAAAACCATGATATGCTATCCATTTTTTAACTCTAATGCCTATAGCTGCAATTTTTTTTGAGTTATTCTTATCTCCAACCCAAATTCCAATATTCTTCTTATCAGCATATGAAAATACATTGTATTCCTTAAGAGTTTCGATTATGCAATTTTCTATATTGTGAACTAAAGTTCTAATATTCTTTTCTCTTTTATTTAAATTAAGAACAAAGTAAACAACTTTTTGCCCAGGAGAATGTAAAGTGTGTTTTCCACCTCTTTTGGTTCTAATGACTTTGATATTCTTATCTATTAAATCTCTTTTATTAGAACTGCTGCCAGCTGTGTATACTGTGTTATGTTCTAAAATCCATAGCAATTCATCTTTTTTTCCAGACAAAACATCCGCAACTCTTTTCTCGAGAATAAGCATCGATTCATTATAATCGACTGGTTTTTCACTATTTTTAACTTCTATATTCATTTTAAGTTTGTGGTTTCAAAAAAAATCAACTAAACAGTTTCAAAATTAACAATAAAGTAACAATTATGAGTTTAACAAAAGAAATAAAAAATAAAAAAGTTAATTTTGAGTTTAATAAGGAATTCATTAATGTTTTTAATAAGAAAATTAAAGACAATGATACAGAATTTTTAGATAAAACTCTAAAAGAATTACATCCAGCAGATTCTGCTGATATTATAGAAAATTTAGTTACTGAAAACAGATCTAAACTTATAGAACTTGAAGGTTTTAATATAGATCCAGAAATATTTATTGAATTAAACGAATCTATTCAAACTGAGATATTCATAACTTTATCTACTGAATCAATAGTTAATATATTAAAACGTTTAGAGTCTGATAATGCATTAAAAATATTGGAAAATTTAGATGAGAAAAAGAAAAATACCGTATTAGAAAAACTTCCACCTAAGGACCGATTTTTATTACAAGAAGGATTGAGCTCACCAGAAGATTCAGCGGCACGTATAATGCAAAGAGAATTTACAGCTATACCTAGTAATTGGTCAGTAGGACAAACGATTGATTATCTTAGAGAAAACAAAGATTTACCGGACGAATTTCTTGAAATTTTTATTGTAGACAGTAATTTTAAACCAATCGGTACAGTTCCTTCTTCAAAAATATTAAGAACATCGAGAGATACTAAAATGAATTCTATTATGAATGTGATGCAAGTTTTAATCCCAGTAAATATGGATAAAGAAGAAGTGGGTCATATATTTGAAAATTACAACCTGGTTTCAGCAGGTGTTGTTGATAAAGAAAATAAATTAGTTGGAATGATTACCGGTGATGATGTTTTTACGGTACTTAAAGAAGAAGCCGAGGAAGATGTTTTAAGACTTGCTGGTGTTGGTGACGAAGAAATAACAGATAGTATATTTCAAAAAACGAAAAGAAGATTTAATTGGTTATTATTAAATTTATTTACGGCATTACTAGCAACATGGGTTATAAGTAAATTTGGAGCAACTATTGAACAGATGGTAGCATTAGCTTTTTTAATGCCGATAGTAGCTTCTATGGGTGGTAATGCAGGAATGCAAACTTTAGCTGTTACTATAAGAGCTCTAGCTACAAAAGAATTATCCTCAGGAAATTTTGGTAAGATCGTAACTAAAGAGTTTGTTATAGGAATTTTAAACGGAATTATTTTTGCTATAATTACTGGCGTTATTGTGCATTTATGGTTTAAAGAAATTAATCTTTCAATACTAATAGCGATCTCAATGGTATTAAATATGATTGTTGCCGGTTTATTTGGCATTCTTGTTCCAGTTACATTAAAGAAATTTAATATAGATCCAGCAATAGCATCTAGCGTATTTGTTACAACAATTACTGACGTCATAGGTTTCTTATCATTTCTAGGTATTGGAGCTTATTTTTTTTACACCTAAATATTATCTATTAATCTGGTTTTGTTCAGAAAATAAGCAATAAAGATTTTATATTTTTTATTTTTTTTGTATGGTTTAATAAGTTTATTAACATCAAGCACTTTTACGTAATCAATTTTTTTAGCACCAAGTATAAAAATTTGTTTTTTAATAAGTTTTAATAATATCGAGTTATTTATTATTTTTTTTTTATTTTTTCGTATAAGATTAAATATATCTTTAGCTATATTTTTTTCAATTTTAGTTAATAAAATATTTCGTGAGGAAAATGGAATACCATTTTTTTCTCTAATTGTTTTACAACTAATGACTTTAGTATACGGATGGTTTTTATTTATATAATTTTCCAATATTTTTAGTTGTTGCATATCTTTTTCACCAAAATAAATTTTAGAAGGCTTAATTATTTTTATAAATCTATTTATTACATCAGCTACAGCTTCAAAATGCCCAGGTCTATAAGCGCCACAAAGTTTCTTACTAAAAGAATCAATTTTAATTTTTTTATTAATACCAGCAGGGTAAATCTCAAGATTTGATGGAAGATATAAGTAATTTATATTTAATTTTTTCAGTATGGAAATGTCTTTTTTTAATGTTCTAGGGTATTTTTGATAATCATTTTTGCGGTTAAATTGTGGTTTGTTAACAAATATTGTTACAATTGTTTTCGTGCACTGTGAAATTGATTTTTTCATTAAAGAAATGTGGCCTTCATGAATTGACCCCATAGTTGGCACAAATCCTAAATTTTTTTCATTTTGTATAAATTTGATAAGTTTATTTTTAGTAGAAAATATTTTCATTTGTAAATGTAAGATATTATATGTAAAAGGAAGCAATGATTAAACAGGCTATTATCCCTTTGGCTGGTCTAGGAACAAGGCTATTACCTCTTACAAGCGTGTTACCGAAAGAATTATTACCAATAAATGGAAAGCCAGGCTTAGAATATATATTGGACGAATGTATTGAGGCCGGTATTAAAGAATTCATATTCATAATATCTAAAAAAAAAGAGACTATTAAGAAATATTTTTATAATGATCTTTTTTATAAAAGAATAATTAAAGTAAAAAAAAATAAAAGATTAAATTCCGAGTATCAAAAAATAAAGAAATTAAAAAAAATGATAAAGTTTGTTTATCAAAACTCACCTAAGGGAACTGGTGACGCGGTTTTAAAATGTGAAAAATATATTAAATCTAAGCATTTTCTAATGTTATTACCTGATGATTTGATTGTTAAAAAAAATTGTTCTCTAGATATGATTAAACTGCATAAAAAATATAAAGCTTCAATTATTGCATCAAAAAAAGTAAAAAAAACCGATGTATCACGTTGGGGCATTTTTAGAATTAAAAAAATCAATAAAAAAATCTTCTCAATCAAAGATGTAGTTGAAAAACCAAACATTAATATAGCACCATCAAATTATGCGGTTATTGGAAGATATATTTTACCAAGAACAATATTTAATATACTTAAACGTCAAAAACCTGGCCAAAATGGCGAAATTCATATTACGGATTCAATTAAAACCCTAATAAATAAAAAAGATAAATTTATTGGCCATGTTTTTGCCGGAAAATATTTGGATTGTGGTACCATGAAAGGCTATATCAATTCTTCAATAAAGATATCTAAGTTATAATTATGAAAATTTGCATTATAGGAACTGGTTATGTTGGTCTTGTGAGCGGAGCTTGCTTTGCTGACTTAGGTAATTCTGTTTTCTGTGTAGATCACGATGTAAATAAAATTGATATGTTAAATAATAATCAAATTCCAATTTTTGAACCCGGGTTGGAAGAACTAGTTAGCAAAAATTATTCTTCTGGAAGATTAAAATTCACTACTGACTTAAATAATGCTGTAAAAAACTCTAATATTATCTTCATATGTGTAGGAACTCCTACTTCCAAAAAGAAATCAGGTGCTAACCTTCAATATGTATTTAAAGCTGCGAATGATCTGAGTAAATATATTAATAATTTTAAAATAATAGTAACTAAATCAACAGTACCAATCTCCACTGGAGATAAAATTGAAAAAATAATTCTAAAAAGAAAAAAAAAGAAGTTTTTTGAAGTTATTTCTAATCCTGAATTTTTAAGAGAAGGTGAGGCGATAAGAGACTTTAGATTTCCTGATAGAATAGTTGTAGGTACTAATAACAAAAAGGTAATTAAGAAAATGGAAGCATTGTATGAACCGCTAATTAAAAAAGGAGCTAATTTTTTTTCAACAAATAGAAGAGGTGCTGAATTAATTAAGTATGCATCAAATGCTTTTTTAGCTACTAAAATATCCTTTATAAATGAAATAGCTAATTTATGTGAAAATACAGGTGTAAATGTAGAAGATGTGTCTATTGGTGTTGGATTAGACCAGAGAATTGGAAGCCGTTTTCTTAGAGCTGGCCCAGCTTATGGAGGTTCGTGTTTTCCAAAAGATACGAAAGCTATTACTGTTACTGGCGATGAATTTAAGACAAATTTATCTATAATTAAATCAGTGATTAAATCAAATGATAAACGAAAATTACTGCTAACGAATAAAATATTAAAAATACTATCTAACAAGATTAAAAATAAAAAGATCACTTTTCTCGGAGTTACTTTTAAACCAAATACTGATGATATGAGACAATCTTCTAGTCTATTAATGGTGCCTTTTTTACATAATAAAGGAGCTAAGATTAATTACTATGATCCTTCAGGAGAGAAAAGTGAATTTGCAAAACTTAAAAATGTTGTTTATCAAAGTAATATAGAGAAAGCATGCGAGAATGCAGATTTGCTTATTATTCACACTGAATGGGAGGAATTTAAAGCTCTTGATTTCAAAAAATTATCTAAAAGAAAAAAATTTAAAATATATGACATGAGGAATCTTTACTCAGCAAACTTGATGAGAAAAAAGGGGTTTATTTACTATTCTATTGGTAGGTAAGTTATCTTTAAAATTCAAATATAGCATCAATTTCTACAGCTGCACCCAAAGGTAAAGAATTGGCGCTTATTGCAGCTCTAGTATGTTTTCCATTAGATCCAAAAACATTACTTAACATATCAGATGCTGGATTTATAACTTTTGGTTGATCAAAAAAATTATCAGTAGAATTTACGTAGCCGGTTATCTTTGCACAATTTTTTACTTTATCAATATTACCATCTAAAGCTTTGTGGACTTGTGCTAAAATATTTAACACACATAAAGTTGCAGCCTTTTGTCCATCTTCTAGATTTAAATCTTTTCCTATTTTACCTTTAATTATTTTTCCATCATTAGAAATGGGTAGTTGTCCGGATATAAATAGTAAATTATTAATTTTTTTAAAAGCAACGTAAGCACCTACTGGATCAGGTGCACTTGGTAAAATTATTTTCAATTCTTTTATTTTTTTAGATGGAGACATTAATTTATATTAATATCTAATTATTCAGATTTTCCTTGTAGACACTTAATCTTCTTAATAAGATTTTCACCTGTATTTGCTTTTATATGAGAGCATTTTTTTGCCGTTTTAGAAGTGGCTTCATTAGAAGAAGATCCACCACCCAAACATTTGATTTTTTTTAGCATACCAACAAGAGTGTCACCTTTAATGTTTTGGCAATCAGTTTTTTCTTTAGCAACTTTCTCCAAAGTTTTTTTATTTATTACTTCACAGTCGGTTTGTAGAAAACCATATCTAAGCTTACATTTTAGAGTTTCTCCTTGAGCAGACTGAACAATTACTGTTTTCTCTTCACTATACGAAGTTGTAGTGATTAGAAACAGAGCTGTTGAGATTAGTATTAATTTAATTAATTTCATTTTTTTTTCTTCTTGTTCCTATCATATTCCTTTCTTTTTTCAATCAAAATTAAAGCGTCATCCATACTGATTTCTAGAGGATCTTTCTCCTCAGGTATTGTCGCATTTATAGATTTATACTTAATATATGGACCAAATTTACCTTTCATGACTCTGACAGGCTTTTTATCTTCAGGATGTTCGCCAAGGTGTTTCAACTCAGATGATGATATTCTACCGGGTTTAGCTTCGGCGATCATTGTAATAGCCCTGTTCAATCCTATTGTAAAAATTTCTTCGCTAGATTCTATACGTGCAGATTTATTTTCACATTTAAGATAAGGTCCAAATCTACCAGAGTTTAATGTAATATCTTTTCCGGTATCTGGGTGTTGTCCTAAAATTTTGGGTAGAGAACATAAAAAAATAGCTTTTTCTAAATTGATCGAATCTATAGAAATTCCTTTGGGTATTGATACATTTTTATAATTTTTATCTAAATTTTTATTTTTAATTTTTTTCTTTTTATTATCACTTAACTCTGATTCAATTTCATATTGTAAGTATGGTCCAAATCTTCCACTTTTCAATGTGATTTCTTTACCACTATTGTTAATTCCTATAATTTTTGGCTCAGGCAATGCATTTTGTTCAGCAGCTTTAGTTTTGGATAGAGGTCTTGTAAATTTGCATTCTGGGTAATTAGAACAACCAATAAACGCTCCACCTCTAAAACTATTTTTTAAACTAAGCTCACCAGAGCTACATAAAGGACATGTTCTATTAACTTTACCATCCTCAGTTGTATCAAAAATTAATTCTCCCAAGCTTTCATTTAATAAATCAAGAACTTCTCTGGTTCTCTTCTCTTTGACTGATTTAACGTTTTCATTGAAGTCTTTCCAAAAATTTTCCAAAACTCCTATCCATTTAATTCTACCAGACGTGATTTCATCTAATTGATCTTCAAGGTGAGCTGTGAAATTGTAGTCCACATATTTTGCAAAAAGTTTTTCTAGAAATGCTGCCAGTAGCTTACCTCTATCAGTAGGATGAAATCTTTTGTTGATTAAATCCACATAATTTCTTGTTGATAAAACTGATATTATACTTGCGTATGTAGAAGGCCTACCAATACCCAGTTCCTCTAATTTTTTAACTAGACTTGCCTCCGAATATCTAGGTGGCGGTTCTGTAAAGTGTTGTTCGTCTATGATTTTTTCAATTTTTAGCAACTCATTATCTTTTACCTCAGGTAAAATTTTATCATTCTCACTTTTGTTTTCCAAATCTTTATATAATTTAAGATAACCATCAAACTTTAATATGGATCCTGAGGCTCTAAATTTAATACTTTGATCTTTTGATGATATTAAAATTGTATTTCTATCATATTCTGCACTTTGCATTTGTGAAGATAGAGCTCTACTCCATATTAGATCGTAAAGTTTATGTTGATCTGAATTTAAATATTTTTTTACTTTATCGGGCGACCTATCTATTTCAGTAGGTCTTATTGCTTCATGAGCCTCTTGTGCATTTTTAGCTTTTTTTCCACTGTAATTATTTTGTGTAGTAGGAAGATATTTTTTACCAAAATTTGTATCAATATAATTTCTAAATGATCCTATAGCTTCATTTGATATTTGAGTTCCATCAGTTCTCATGTAAGTAATTAATCCAACTGTCTCACCCTCTATATCTATACCTTGGTATAATTTTTGAGCAATTTGCATCGTACGAGATGCACCAAAACCACATTTACTTGATGATACTTGTTGTAATGTTGATGTAGTAAATGGCGCAGATGGATTTCGTTTATATATCTGAGAGCTTATATCAGAAACTATATATTCTTTGCTGTTAATCATTTTTACAGCTTCATCTACTTTATTTTTATCAGTGAATGAAAATTTTTCAATTTTATTAGAATTATAATAAATAAGTTTTGATGGAATAATTTTACTATCTAAATTTGTGAAATTTGACTCTAAAGTCCAATACTCTTTTGGAATAAACTGTTCAATTTCATGTTCTCTTTCAGAAATTAATTTCAAGGCAACAGATTGAACTCTACCAGCAGATTTTGATCCTGGTAGTTTTGTCCATAGTATTGGAGAAATATTGAATCCGACAAGATAATCCAGGGCTCTTCTTGCCATATAAGCATCTACTAGTTGCGGCTCTATATCTCTAGGATTTTCTATTCCTTTGGTAACAGCTTTTTTTGTAATTTCATTAAATACTACTCTTTCAATTTTTTTGTCCTTCAAAAGTTTTTTTTGATCCAAAACCTCTTTGACGTGCCATGCTATAGCTTCTCCTTCACGATCTGGGTCGGTAGCAAGTATTATTTTTTTTGAATCAGCGGCCGTGTCAGTAATTTCCTTTAAGTATTTTTTAGAAAATGCATCTATCTCCCACAACATATGAAAATTATTATCTGGATCAACAGATCCATTTTTAGAAGGAAGATCTCTTATATGTCCATAGCTAGCTAGAACTTTATAATCTTTTCCAAGATATTTATTTATAGTTTTAGCTTTGGCTGGGCTTTCAACAATTACAAGATTCATTTAACATCCTTAAGAAACTTTACTGTCAAAAATAATTTGTTTTGTCAAATTAAGGATTAAATTTGTATAAAAAATGGCTTGTTATCTAGAGTTTTATTTTATGTTCGGTTTTATTTTTTAGGTTAGAAATGTTTTTTCGATGAGTAAATATAATAAGGATAAGAAAAATAAAGAGTGTCAATTTTATTTCTGGAGATAAATTTATATTTTCGTCAATAGAATTTAAAGCAGTATCTTTAATTAGTGTTATTACAAATACTGTCATAGAAGCAAACATTGATGATATAGATGAATATTTAAATATTAATGTGACTACCAGCCACGTAAAAATAAATAAAAAACTCAATCCATATGATAATGCAAATAATATACCTAAATACGTTGCAACTCCTTTTCCACCTTTAAATTTTAGCCAAACTGGAAAAACATGTCCTAAAAAAGCTAATAGGCAGGACAATTGTAATAATTCAGGATAGTGATCACTAACAATGATTACTGGAATGTAGCCTTTTAATGCATCTAAAAAAAGAGTGAAAAATGCTAAAATTTTATTACCAGATCTTAAAACATTTGTTGCGCCAATATTACCCGAGCCAATTTTTCTAACATCCTGTTTTGTAAATATTTTTGTAAGAATTAATCCAAAAGGTATAGATCCTGACAAGTAAGAAAATACAGCAACTAATATTATATCCATTATTTACTAAATTCTTTCGTAGGCCAACTCTCCTTTTACAAAAGTTTTGAGTACTTGACCTTGGAGCTTTCTGTTTTCAATTGGAGTATTTTTTGATTTTGATTTAAGTTTATTTTTATCTACTATCCATGGCTCATTAATATCGAAGATACACAAATCAGCATCTTTTCCTTTATCAAGGCTCCCTTTATTTATGCCAAGTATTTTTGATGGATTAGATGTAAGTGCTGCAATTATTTTATTTAGTTTTACAGATTTATTGTGAACAAGTTCTAAGGCTAAAGGTAGCAATGTCTCAATGCCACAAGCTCCTGTTGCAGCTTGTGAAAATGTTAGTCTTTTTGATTCTTCGTCCTCAGGTTTATGATCAGAGACAATCACATCTATTATATCTTCATTTATTCCTTGAACTAGAGATTGTCGATCTCTTTCTGTTCGTAGAGGAGGCGAGATTTTTAGGAAAGTTCTAAAGTCACCTATATCATTTTCATTTAGAGATAAATTATTAATTGATACGCCTGTTGAAAAAATTTTACCATCATTTTTTGCCTTTTTAATTACAGATAAAGTTTTTTCAGAAGATATTTGAGATATATGATATTTACAAATATACTCTTCAAGTAATGACAAATCTCTTTCAACAATAATTTTTTCAGCTAGAAAGGGGATTCCTTTTAGACCAAGCCTTGTAGATATTTCCCCTTCATTAATTAGTCCACCGTTCGATAATATATTATCTTCGGCGTGCTGCATGATTAATGATTCAGATTGACCAGCAAAATTCATTATTCTAGACATAACTTGAGGATCTTGAATTGTTTTTGTACCATCAGTAAAACCTATTATGCCTTTTCTTTTTAACAAACCAAATTCTGTCATTTGTTTACCTTCGGCATTTTTTGTTAAAGTAGCAGCAGGAAAAATATTAATTTTTGACTTATCTCTTCCTCTACGTTTTAGAAAATCAACCATGGATACATTATCTATTACCGGGGATGTGTTAGGCATAGAAACAACGGATGTAACACCACCAGATAAAGCAGCGCTACTTAGTGTTTTAAAATTTTCCTTATATTCAAAACCAGGTTCTCCTATAAATACTCGCATATCAACTATACCGGGAATTAAAATTTGTCCTCTAACGTCTATTTTTTCGCAACCATTTGGTAAATTTCCATTAGACACTTTTTTTCCAACAGCTTTAATTAAACCTTTAGAGTCTATTATTAATCCACCAATTTCATCAATATTATTTTTTGGATCTACAATTCTTGCGTTTATTAAATATTTTTCTTTCATTAGTTTTTTTTGCAAAAAATTTTGAGACATGCCATTCTTATGGCAACACCAAATTCTACTTGTTCTCTAATCACGCTCCTATTTATGTCATCAGCCAAATTTGTATCTATTTCAATACCTCTATTCATCGGACCAGGATGCATTATCAAGGCATTTTTTTTTGCCATTTTTAATTTATCAGGAGTTAAACCAAAAAATTCATAGTATTCTCTAGCAGACGGCAAAAAAGATCCTTGCATTCTCTCATTTTGCAATCTTAACATCATTACGATATCACAATTCTCTAATCCTTTTTTCATATCAGTGAAAGTTTTTACTCCAAGTTTTTTTATTGAATGTGGCATTAAAGTTTTTGGAGCAACTACATTAACTTCAGCACCAAGCATATTCATTAGGTAAATATTAGATCGAGCAACTCTTGAATGAAGTATATCTCCACATATAGCTATTCTTAAACCTTCAACTTTTCCTTTTCTATTAATTATGGTTAAAGCATCTAACAAAGCCTGTGTTGGATGTTCCCTTCTACCATCACCGGCATTTATTACAGAACAGTTTACTTTTTGCGACAATAAATTTGGAGCTCCAGAATCTTGATGTCTAATGACTATAATGTCAGGATGCATAGCATTAAGAGTCATAGCTGTGTCTATTAAGGTTTCACCTTTTTTAATTGCTGAATTAACTATATTCATGGTCATCACATCTGCTCCAAGTCTTTTACCCGCAAGTTCAAAAGAGCTTTGTGTTCTCGTTGAAGGTTCAAAAAAAAGATTTATTTGAGTTTTACCTCTCAATATATCTATTTTTTTTGAACTACTTTTATTTAATGTAATAAAAGTTTTTGCTTGTTTTAAAATTTCTGAAACTTGGGAAATAGATAGATCTTGAATACCTAAAAGGTGATTTTGTTCAAATTTAACAGCTTTAAGCTTTTTAATTATAGCCATTAAAATCAACTCTATAGCGCTTTGTACACTACTATGCAAGCATTTTAATTAATTTGACAAGTAATCTATAGCGCCCTGAAGTATAAAAGCTGCAGCATTTTTATCTAAATTTCTAATTTTACTACTAGTATTTGTGTCTAATTCTTTGGTTATTTTAAAGCTACCTTCAGAAGAAAGGCGTTCATCCCATAAAGTGATAGGAATAGTAATATTTTTTGATAGGTTTTTTGCAAAATCCAATACAGATTGAGATGATTTACCTGAAGAACCATCCATATTTATAGGGTTTCCTATAACTATTCCTTTTATATCGTTTTCATTAATAATATCATTGATTTCAACCAACAAAGTTTCAAATTTACTTTTTTGTATAATTTTTAGGGGGGTGGCAACAGTTTTGTTCTCATCACATATAGCGAATCCTATATTCTTATTTCCTGGGTCGATTCCTAACAATCTAGA